>CETZ01012094.1_pt1 | contig 95087 bp, 97 predicted proteins | sample 531441 | NCBI WGS metagenome assembly CETZ01 (sample SAMEA2623098, study PRJEB7988) | marine metagenome | isolation source: saline water (ENVO:00002010), including | reverse complement strand
AGTGGCTGAGTGGCTGAGTGGCTGAGTGGCTGAGTGGCTGAGTGGAATGAACTATTGCTGTTTCCCGGTATTACTGCAAGACACAAGAAATGTAAAAAAGAACACGTACCCGTCAAGGGCGGAATGAACGATTCCTCAGGCTTCCATTCTGTCCATAGTCTTTCCCCTCTCCCTGCGCGCCAGCGGTTGAAACTGGCTTTCTGGGTACGATAGGCCAATACAGGGGTTGCATATGCTGACGACGTAAAACTCGCCATGCAGATGTGATCCACTGGCCTGTACGTCAATCCGATCCAGACGGATTGATCTCACCCTCCGTCGCTGGGACGAATGATCCGGATACCCGGTGCTTGATTGAATGTCGGTTGCTTCGATTGAAGCAGAAGAAGTGGGGCTGTTCGGTCCGAAGTGACTCGGCCTGAAAGGTTCGGGAGGTTTCGAATCACTGATTTCGGGAGGATGGTCTCGCTACGAAGTAGTCGCGCATTAAAAACTGAGTTTTTAATCTCGCCCCTCTGCTTCGCATCGGGCGCTTACGCGGGCCTGATTGCTGTCGCAATCAGTCGAACCGCAGGAGGTAGCTCGTATCGTCCTGATACTCGCCCTCCGAATGTGATCCGTCGGGTTACACGTCAATCCGTTCCAGACGGATTGATCTCACCATCCGTCGCTGGGACGAATGATCCGGATACTCGGTGCTTGATTGAATATCGGTTGCTTCGGTTGAAGCGGAAGAAGTGGCGCGCTCGGGAGGATTCGAACCTCCGACCGCCTGGTTCGTAGCCAGGTACTCTATCCAGCTGAGCTACGAGCGCGCATCGTGTGGGCGCGTATTATAGGTAGTTTTCTTTTACTGTCAACAACTTATAAACGCATTCCGAAAAAAAACGTGGCGGAGAGAGAGGGATTCGAACCCTCGATAGGGGTCAACCTATACACCCTTAGCAGGGGTGCGCCTTCAGCCACTCGGCCATCTCTCCTCGACACGGCGCGCATAATACCACGTTTACGAATTTTTCAAAGGAAAAAATGAAGGAAATTAATACCTTAGTAGTTTCCGTTTGCTTCGCTGTCGTCTTTCTCGCGCTGAATGCGCTGATAGATCTCTTCACGGTGAACTGCAACTTCTTTCGGAGCGTTAACCCCGATACGTACCTGGTTACCTTTTACACCAAGTACAGTGACGGTGACTTCGTCGCCAACCATCAGTGTTTCGCCGACACGGCGTGTCAAAATAAGCATAGAGCTCTCCTAACTGTCCTGTTTCATATAGGGTGCTTGTGGGACCCAACATTCCCTCTTCCACGTCTTAAGTATTGTCCATAACACATAGGATGAAAGTAACAACGGGATTTATATTGAGAACGATTTGTTAACGGGTCGTAACTTCCCTAGTTACAACCCTGTAAGAGCCGCTACTTCTCTTCTGCGACTTCAGCATCCAGTTCAAAGGCCTTGTGCAGGGCACGCACAGCCAGTTCCAGATACTTTTCTGCAATCACAACAGAAATCTTAATCTCTGACGTTGTGATTGCCAGAATATTGATATTCTCATCTGCCAGCGTTTTGAACATCTTGCTGGCAACACCCGCGTGAGAACGCATCCCGACTCCTACCATGGACACCTTACAGATGTCGTCGGTTCCGCTGACACTCGCGGCACCCAGTTCTGAGGCCAGGCGCTGCAGAATACTCAGGGCTTTACTGTAGTCGTTGCGGTGAACCGTGAAGGTAAAATCTGTCGTTCCGTCTGCCGAGACGTTCTGGATGATCATATCCACTTCGATATTCGCATCACTGACCGGAACCAGAATACGGGAGGCTACGCCCGGAATGTCCGGCACACCTTTCACGGTTACTTTGGCTTCGTCGCGGTTGAATGCGATACCGGCAATGACCGGATTCTCCATGGAACTGTTCTCCTCAGTGGTAATCAGCGTGCCCGGGCCGTCCTGGAAGGACGACAGAACTCTCAGTGGTACTTTGTATTTTCCGGCAAATTCGACCGAACGGATCTGCAGTACTTTGGAGCCGAGACTGGCCATTTCCAGCATTTCTTCAAAGGTCACTTTTTCCATACGGCGTGCCAGCGGCACAACACGGGGGTCGGTGGTGTACACGCCGTCCACGTCCGTATAGATCTGACACTCGTCCGCTTTCAGCGCTGCAGCCAGCGCAACACCCGTGGTATCTGAGCCACCGCGTCCGAGTGTGGTGATGTTGTTGTCATCATCAATGCCCTGGAATCCGGCAACGATCACTACCTTACCCTGATCCAGCTCGGCTCGCATGCCATCGCTGTTAATATCTTCAATCCGGGCTTTCATGTGGACATTGTCAGTGTGAATACCGGCCTGCCAGCCAGTAAATGAACGTGCATCGACACCGATTTTCTGCAGAGCCATAGACAGAAGTGCAATGGTAACCTGCTCGCCGGTTGACACCAGAACGTCCATCTCACGCGGATCGGGAGAATCGGAAATGGATTTGGCCAGGCCGATCAGACGGTTGGTTTCACCGCTCATGGCGGAAACCACGACCACCACCTGATGCCCGGCATCACGGAAGGATTTTACTTTCTGGGCAACGGCCTCAATACGCTCGACCGTACCGACAGAAGTGCCTCCGTATTTCTGTACGTATAACGCCATGATGACTTAACTGAAAACTCGGTAAAAAAAGGTCGCTAATTAAACAACAATTGCGACCAGTATTAAAGAGAGTGAGATTACCAGAAAGCCATTGAAATTACGAAGAAAGTACTAAAACCGGACAGATAGTCGCATTCGCTTTTCTCTGTCCGTTCCGCTCAGGGGATTAACCTGATTGGGTTAGTTTTTTACAGACAGGATGCAGCCCAGCGCCGGAATTCTTCCAACGCGCCGGGAATACCTTCCGGCTTCTGGCCACCGGCCTGAGCCATCTCTGGTTTGCCGCCGCCACGACCATCCACAAAGGGCGCACAAACCTTAACGGCATCACCGGCTTTGGCTTTGCTGATCAGGTCTTTGGTAACACCGGCAAGCAGGGTTACTTTGCCGTCAGCTTCTGATGCCAGCATGATAAGGGCTGAACCAAGCTTGTTTTTAAGCTGGTCCATGGTTTCCCGCAGGGCCTGCACATCCGCACCGTCCAGCTTGGCGGCCAGCACTTTCACACCACTGATATCTTCCGCCTGACCGGCCAGGTCTGAACCGGCGCTGGACGCCAGTTTGGATTTCAGCGCTTCGAGTTCTTTTTCCAGCTGGCGGGTACGCACCAGCATCTGTTCGACCTTGTCTCCGACGTTGTCGGTTGAGCCTTTCAGTGAACGGGCAATGCCACTCAACGTCGCTTCTTCGCGGGCAATAAAGTCCAGCGCTGCCTGACCCACCACCGCTTCGATACGACGGATACCGGCCGCGATACCACTTTCAGAACTTACTTTCAGTACGCCGATGTCACCGGTGCGGGCCACGTGAGTACCGCCACAGAGTTCGACCGAGAAGTCATCCACACCCATGGAAAGCACACGGACTTCGTCGTCGTACTTTTCACCGAACAGTGCCATGGCTCCGGAGGCTTTGGCATCGTCAATGTTCATCAGACGCGTGACCACTGGCGTGTTCGCACGGATCTGGGCGTTAACGATGGTTTCGATCTCGGCGATCTCTTCAGGCTTAACACCTTCCAGATGAGAAAAGTCGAAACGCAGTTTGTCGTAGGTCACCAGTGAGCCTTTCTGGGCCACATGATCCCCCAGCACTTTACGCAACGCAGCATGCAGCAGGTGGGTCGCAGAATGGTGCAGCGCAGTAGACTGACGCTTCTCAGCATCAACAACGGCAGTCAGACTGTCGCCAACTTTCACGCTGCCTTCCACCAGCACACCTTTGTGCAGGTGATTCTTACCTTCTTTGCTGGTGTCTTTCACCTGGAATACAACACCGTCGGCTTTGAGGAAACCGGAGTCACCGGCCTGACCACCGCTCTCGGCATAGAACGCGGTTTCGTCCAGCACCAGCACGGCTTCATCACCAGCGTTCAGCTGCTCAACAGCTTCACCGCCCCTGAACAGGGCTTTCACGGTACCGGTGTTTTCCAGCTGGGTATAACCGAGGAACGCTGTGGTACCTTCGATCTCCAGGCCTTTTCCGTAATCGGCCGAGAAGTTACCGGCGGCACGTGCTGTTTCGCGCTGCTTATCCATTGCAGCGTTAAAGCCGTCTTCATCGACCTTGAGATCACGCTCACGGGCGACGTCTGCAGTCAGATCCAGCGGAAAACCATAGGTATCGTAGAGTTTGAAGGCGGTCTCACCGGGTATGGTGTCTCCACTCATCTCGTCGATGGCGGCATTGAGGATGGTCATGCCTTTATCCAGCGTCTTGGCGAACTGCTCTTCTTCAAGACGCAGTACTTTCATGACGTGATCCTGCAGATTCACCAGCTCAGGATACGCTTCGCCCATCTGTGCAGACAGAGCCGGAACCAGTTTATGGAAAAAGCCCATAGGTGCACCCAGCATGTGACCGTGGCGTACCGCTCGACGGATGATGCGACGCAGTACGTAACCACGACCTTCGTTGGACGGCAGCACGCCATCGACGATCAGGAAGCTGGTTGAACGGATGTGGTCTGCAATCACGCGCAGGGATTTGTTTTCGGTATCGGCACAGCCGGTCAGCTCACCGGCGGCTTTGAGCAGCGCCTGGAACAGATCGATTTCGTAGTTGCTGTGCACGCCCTGCATGATGGCGGAGATACGCTCCAGACCCATGCCGGTATCCACCGATGGTTTCGGCAGCGGCACCATCTCGCCATCGGGCTGACGGTCAAACTGCATAAATACGTTGTTCCAGATTTCGATGAAGCGGTCACCGTCTTCTTCCGGTGAGCCCGGAGGACCACCCCAGATGTGTTCGCCGTGATCGTAGAAGATCTCAGTACAGGGACCACACGGGCCGGTATCGCCCATCGCCCAGAAGTTATCAGAGGCGTAGCGCGCGCCCTTGTTGTCACCGATGCGGACGATTTTCTCCGCCGGTACACCCATCTGCTTGTTCCAGATATCGAAGGCTTCGTCGTCTTCGGCGTACACAGTCACCATGAGTTTTTCGACCGGCAGGTTCAGCCACTGCTCTGAGGTCAGGAATTCCCAGGCGAATTTAATCGCGTCTTCTTTGAAGTAATCACCGAAGCTGAAGTTACCCAGCATTTCGAAGAAGGTGTGGTGACGGGCGGTGTAACCGACATTCTCAAGGTCATTGTGCTTACCACCGGCACGCACACAGCGCTGGGAACTGGCAGCGCGGGTGTAGCTGCGCACGTCTTTACCGAGGAAGCAGTCCTTGAACTGCACCATACCTGCGTTGGTGAACAGCAGGGTCGGGTCATTCCCGGGAATCAGCGGGCTGGAGGCAACAATTTCATGGCCTTTGGAGGCAAAAAAATCAAGAAACGCCTGACGGATTTCTGAGCTTTTCATAGGTCGGCTAGTATCCAAAAACGGTATCCAAACGGGTTCAGAGACAATAAGGACGGGAGTATAGCCGTTTGTGAACATAAGTCCGAGCCCTGCGTAGCGGGTGACGCTTATGTGGCCTGCGAACGGATCGTCTTCGTCATTACCTTGTCCTACAAGTATGCTTCATTACCGTCACTGACACCTGACTGAGAGGACCTGATGCGTCTCGCTGCACTGTTTACCCTGTTGTTCATCACCGTAACTGCCCGGGCTGAAACCGGGGTATGGCCGGGTTATCCGGACTCCCTGACTGACTACACCTATGAAGGTGACGATCTGCAAACGCACTGGGAGGATCTGACCGCCCTCATTCACATCGCTTACCCGGATGAAGCCTATATCCGCAACCTCTTCGGACAGTATCCGGACATGAAAGCCGCCATGCTCAGAGAAGCCGCTGAGACCAGAGCGCACCCGGCACTGAAAGCCATAATGAAGGATGACTATTCGGCGCTCGCGATACAGCTGCAGAACGTGTGGCGCCTTCATTACAGCGGGCAATACCAGCAGGCCTATGACCTGGGTATGCAGCTTGGGCCAGTAGGTGAGATTCCTGCCAACTACGCCCGTCTGATCAATGCAAGCTTCATAATCACCGACAAAAAAGTTAAGCTGGCCGAGTTCCGTGCCTGTGAGGAATCGTCGCAATCGACGTTAAAACTGGCGCCAGATTACGCGCTCAATCAATACGGACTGGTGTATGCCAGAGTCCGGATTCTGGAGCTGCTGGACAACACCCAGGCACGCAATTCCGGCTATATCGATTACGCACAGTCGGCGCTGCAGAAGCTGATGAAACGCTTCCCGGACGAGCCTGTGTACCCGGTCACTGAAGGCGGACTGGAAGCCGGCATTGTTGCCCGCGTCGGATCACTGCTGGCCACTCTGACTTACGGTGTGTCGGAAGACAGTGCCATTTCCGCCTTTAACAGGGCGTTGCGCTACCCGAAGGCGCGCCAGCCTACCGTGCTGAACGAATTTGCCACGGCAATGACACGTATCAGTGTGCGAAATTACGGCGATGACATCCGCCGCCTGCACACCCTCTGCGCACAGGCAGATGTGAAGAGTGCAGAAGAAGCTCTGGTTCAGGCGCAGTGCCGCGCTGAGCTGTCCCGATAAACCTGCTGCAGGCCTCTTGCTGAGCCTGCTCACGGCAAGAAAAGGATACCCTCACATGACCGGCCTGCTGATTTTTCTCATGATTCCGGCCATGGTGATCTGCATGCTGAATCTTGGCATCGGTCCATTCGGCCACCCCAGCCGCGTCCACCTCCATCAGGGCTTCCGGCAGTTGCCCGCTCATGTCAGAATGCCTCTGCTGTTTGTCAGCACCCTGATACTGATTCTGGGATTTACCGAAATCGCCGGACTCACCGACCTGACAGAAACCAAGACCTGACTCTGACCAGGCATTCTGAGGACCCGTAATGCAGATCACTCACATCCGAAACGGCGATATTTCCCTTGAAACCCGGATTGCCGGCCCGGAAGACGGTGAACCCGTGATCCTGCTGCACGGTTTTCCGGAATGCTGGAACACCTGGCGCCATCAGATTCCCCAACTCACGGCCGCAGGCTACCGGGTCTTTGTGCCGAACATGCGTGGCTACGGACATTCATCCAAACCCCGTGCCGTGGCCGACTATCACGTGAAACACCTGAGTGCCGATGTGGATGCCATCCGTCAGTTTACCGGTGCGGAAAAGATTCACCTGGTGGGGCATGACTGGGGCGCCATGGTGGCCTGGTGGTACGCACTCGGGTATCAGGATCATCTCGCCAGCCTGAGTATTCTGAATGTGCCGCACCCGCGGGTCTTTATGAAAAAACTCAAAGGCAGCCCGGCTCAGCTGCTGAAAAGCTGGTATATCGGCTTTTTCCAGATTCCTTTCCTGCCGGAGCTTATCCTGCCGCTGGGCGACTTCTGGTTCTACCGCTGGATACTGAAGAAATCCTCCTGCCCGGGCAGTTACTCAGAAGAGGATTACCGCATTCTGCTTGAGCACTGGAAGATTCCCGGACAGACACGCGCCACCGTGAACTACTACCGCTCAGCCGGTCGCTCTCTGCCCTCCCCAGCCAAAAGCAAAAGCCGCCTGCAGTGCCCGACCCAGATACTCTGGGGTGAGAACGATCTGGCCCTGTCGCTGGAAATGGCGGAGCAGAGTGCCGAACTGCTGGATAACGGTACACTCACCACCTACCCGGATGCCACGCACTGGCTGGCCCATGACAAGCCGGAAGAAATCAGCAAACGCCTCGTGGAACACTTCGTTTCGAACACAATCAAAGGCTGACCGTAAATTCTGCGGGGAAATAGCGGACACAGACCCCATTTCCCCCGTACAATCCGCCCGATTTTTCCATCTGAGGACCAAGCCGTGCAGACTGAACGCATTGTTATTGTCGGTGGTGGCGCCGGCGGTCTGGAACTGGCCACCAAACTGGGCAGGAAGCTGGGCAAGAAGAACAAAGCCCGCGTTACCCTGATTGATGCCAACCCCACCCATCTGTGGAAACCCCTGCTGCACGAAGTCGCTTCCGGCGCACTGGATTCCGGTATTGATGAGCTGGACTACCTTGCTCACGGTAAGCGTGAGGGCTACCGCTTCCGTATCGGCCGCATGTGCGCGCTCGACCGTGACGCAAAATCCATCACACTGGAAGCCATGGTCGATAAGGAAGGCGAAGAAATCCTGCCAACCCGTACCGTGGCCTACGACACCCTGATCATGGCACTGGGCAGTGTCACCAATGATTTCGGTACCAAAGGTGCCGGTGAGAACTGCATCTTCCTTGATCAGCCGAAACAGGCTGAGCGCTTTCATCAGAGCCTGCTGAATGCCTTTCTGCGCCTGAGCAATGCCCCTGAAAAAGGAAAACTGCGAGTCGCCATTGTCGGCGCCGGAGCCACCGGTGTGGAGCTCTCTGCCGAACTCTACAACACCGCTGAGGTGCTGGCCGGATATGGTGTTGGCAATGAATCTGCCGATCTGCTTCAGGTAACCCTGATTGAAGCCGGTGACAGCATCCTTCCCGCACTGCCTCCCCGGATTTCGGACGCGGCCACCCGTGAGCTGCGCAACCTGGGAGTGAAAGTCATGACCGCCACACGCATTACGGAAGTCACCGAAGACGGCTTCGTGACCGCTGACGGCACTGTGATTCCGGCCCTACTCAAGGTCTGGGCTGCCGGAGTCAAAGCGCCGGATTTTGTCGCTACCCTGGGTCTCGAAACCAGCCGCGGCAATCAGCTGATCGTCGATGGTCAGATGCAGACCAGCGATGAACATATTTACGCCATTGGCGACTGCTGTTGTCTGCTGCAGCCCAATGGCAAGCCGGTTCCCCCCAGAGCACAGGCCGCACACCAGATGGCCAGCCATCTGTTCAAGGTCCTGATGGCGCGGAACACAGGTAAGAAAGTCCCGGATTTCAACTACCGCGATCATGGCTCGCTGGTATCACTCAGCCAGTACTCCACGGTGGGCAGCCTGATGGGTAACCTCACCGGGAAATCCCTCATGATCGAAGGTCGCATTGCGCGTTTCGTCTACATCTCTCTGTACCGTATGCACCAGATCGCTCTGCATGGGTACCTGCGTACTGTGCTGATGTCACTGACGGGTAAGATCAACCGGGTTATCCGGCCACGCCTGAAGCTGCACTGAGCCCCACCCGGGGCTGTCACACTGCCGCGCCAGCTCTGTCTCTGCATTCTCTTTCGCAGGCGTCGGAGAGGCAGTAACAGAAACTGAAGGCACAGAGTCAGGGAAGAGGTAAGCAGCGTGGTTTAAAACACGCAGCAGGATGGCCGTGATATCAGTCGTCAGTTCCGGTCTGACGGAATTCACCGGGTGTCATTCCGGTCCAGCGGCGGAAGGCCTTGTAGAAGGCACTTGGTTCTGTGTAACCCACCAGGTAGGCAATTTCGTACAGAGGCTGGTCGCCTTCGGCAATCAGTTTGATAGCCAGCTTCTGACGCGCATCATCCAGCAGCTGTTGATAAGTAGTACCCAGAGGTCGCAGGCGGCGTTGCAGATTACGCACACTGATCCCCAGCTGCGATGCCACGTAATCCTGAGAGACATTGCGCTGCAGCAGACTGGTCTCCAGAATTTCACAGATTTCCTGATACAGACGGACATCTTCTTCAAAACGGGCATACTGTTTACGCAGTTCACGCATCGCTGTCAGGAAGCGGGCCGGATCAGCGGTCTCTGCTTTTCTGAGCCAGGCATCCTTACTGATTTCCAGCAGGAAGTTCTCACCGGGAACCACCCGGATAGCAATACGTTCACTGACGTCTTTATCAGCAGGAACCATAGGGGCCGGAATGATCATCGTCAGATCATCATCACAGCGGGTTTTACCCAGGGAATTGGCGAACAGCCGGGCAAGAAAGACCACGCCCGAACAGACCTGAAAATCAGACCCTGCACCCAATATCGGAGCACGGGTTTCCAGAACGACCTTCTCGTCTGTCTCTTCAATTTTTTCGAAGCTGAAGCTGCCCGTGTTGTAGTAAATATTCTTCAGAACAACATCGAAGCCGGTGCGCAGGTTCTCAGATGAAATAACGGCCCGCTGCAGGGGGAAAGACTGATTGGCCATGTAGCTGCCAATGTCATAGGGCACCATAGGGTCATCGAGCTCATTCGATACGTAACGGTATACAGCGGATATACGGTCTGCCGGTATGCGGCGCGGGAAAGGAAGAGATTCGTCTATCTCCAGAATTTCCCAAACCTTATCCATATCAACTCCGGTACTTGCCCAGAAATTCAGCAAATTCTGCGCAATTATGAAGTCGACCTGTGCCGTCGGTATCATGCAAGTCTCCAATCCATCCCATTTGCAGAGGCAGTCCGCATGCCTCCCGCATCAAAAAAACGAATGTTTTTCGTTATTTGCTGCAAAGGCTGATGATCTTAACCCGCCCTGAAAGTGTCAATAGACTGAGGCGACACTGACAGCTGAGTCAGGTGAACAGTAGTACTAAATACGTGTTTTATTGCTACCGAGTGCTAATGATAAAGAACTAGATAAGGACTATTCAGGCCAGAGATTCCTGTATAAGCAAAGGCTGATCAAGCCGTATCTTCTTCTCCGCTGAGTACCGGGTCCTGGAGGACAGACTGGATAATATCCGGCGTAAATCCCCGATAAAGCAGAAAACGATAGAGTTTCGGCCTGGCTTCAGACAATGGCAGCTTCAGTGTTCTGAGTTTTTTCACAGCTTCAGCCCTTGCCGCTTCATACCATGAGATCTCGTCCGTCTGCCCGATGGCTTCCTCTGCCATACTCTGATCGATTCCTTTGCCGGAAAGATCGCGGGAAATCCGCAGCGGACCCCGCCCACGCCGAACCAACGAATTCACCAACTGCGAAGTAAAACGCTGGTCAGACTGCCAGCCAAGAGTGGCAAGATAATCCAGAACCTCATTCAGGGTTTCAGTAGATTCCGCCAGAGGAGAGAGTTTGCGCCAGAGTTCCTGGCGGGAGTAATCGCGACGGCCCAGAAGAGCCGTCGCGCGATTGATCAGATCCGATCGGTCGAGCGGATCAGGCTTCAGCTTCTTCTTCATTTTCCTCAGAAGCAGAGTCGGCCGCGATGGTCAGCATCTGAGCCCGGATCTGCTCTTCGATCTCATTGGCGATTTCCGGATGCTCTTCCAGATAGCTGGCAGAGTTGGCTTTACCCTGACCGATCTTGTTGCCGTTATAGCTGTACCAAGCACCGGATTTATCAACGATTTTGCACTTCACACCCAGGTCAATCACTTCGCCCATGTGATAAATACCGGAACCGTACATGATCTGGAACTCAGCCTGTTTGAACGGTGGTGCCACTTTGTTCTTCACCACTTTCACACGGGTTTCGTTACCAATGATTTCTTCGCCCTGTTTCACCGAACCGATACGGCGGATGTCCAGACGTACCGAGGAGTAGAACTTCAGGGCGTTACCACCGGTCGTGGTTTCCGGGCTGCCGAACATCACACCGATCTTCATGCGGATCTGGTTAATGAAGATGACCAGACAGTTGGCGTGTTTCACATTGGCGGTGATTTTACGCAACGCCTGAGACATCAGACGCGCCTGCAGGCCGACGTGGCTGTCACCCATTTCGCCTTCGATTTCAGCACGCGGGGTCAGTGCGGCGACCGAGTCGACCACAATCACATCAACCGCGTTGGAACGGACCAGGCTGTCACAGATTTCCAGTGCCTGTTCACCGGTATCCGGCTGTGACACCAGCAGGTTGTCGAGGTTAACACCCAGTTTCTCCGCGTACAGCGGGTCGAGTGCGTGCTCCGCGTCGATGATGGCGACGGTCTTACCGGACTTCTGCGCCTGTGCCATGACTGACAGACACATGGTGGTTTTACCTGAGCTTTCCGGTCCGTAGATTTCAACAATACGACCAAATGGCAGACCACCGATACCCAGCGCAATATCCAGACTCAGGGAGCCGGTTGATACCGATGGGATGGCATCACGTGGCTGCTCGCCCATCTTCATGATGGCGCCTTTGCCGAACTGACGTTCGATCTGACTCAGAGCGGCTTCAAGTGCTTTCTGTTTGTTTGCGTCCATTGTCGGGTCCTCTGCTGGTCATAGGCCTGTAAATTTAACCAGTATTTAAGCACAGCTGTTTTCAGCTGCCAAGCGTTACTGGTTATTTATCCAGATATTTCAGGATCAGCCCCAGCGCGAAGTCGACACTGGCCTGCCTGATTGCTGTGCGGTCTCCCGTAAAATGGCAGCATTCCACCAGCTGCTCTGCGGCGTTTCCGCAGGCAAACCAGACGGTACCCACCGGCTTGCCGGGCACGGCGCCCCCCGGACCGGCAATGCCACTGACGGCCACGGCCACATCGCCGTAACGGGCTGCTCCGGACACCATAGCGCGGACGGCTTCTCCACTGACTGCACCGTGCTGCTCAAGCACCGCAGCAGGTACTGCGAGGTCGCGCATTTTGGCGTCGTTGGAGTAAGTGACAAAGCCACATTCAAACCACTGACTGCTGCCAGCCAGATCGGTACAGGCTGCAGCGACCCCACCTCCTGTACAGGATTCAGCGGTAACCAGACGCAGCTTAAGGGTAAGAAGTTGTTCTGCCAGCTGCTGACAAAGGGCCTGGGTATTGAAAGACATGTTCTGCTCCGGATTGGCCTGGCATGAGCTCTGTACTGATACACAGCCACTTCAAGACTTCGGAATATATCACTGAAGATACCTCTGGTCAGAGCCTCCAGGCAGAACACTGATCAGAACGCCAGGCAAAACTCAGTGATGGAACCCCGCTCCGGCGAAGCGCATTAACCTCTGGCTTTAAGCTGGCTGACCTGCTCTTCCAGCTCCGCGATGCGCTGATCGCGCCCGGCCAGCAATGCTTCTGCCTGCTCCGGATCAAGCCATTGCGGGATATGCTGGGGGCAGTTCCTGTCCCAGGCGTCGACCCTGAAGATAACAACCTGCTCTCCCCGTGCCGGATATTCTCCCTGTGCGGACATCAGTGCGGCCAACAGGTCCGGCTGGTCCTCAATGACCTCCGCCTGCCCCCAGAGCTTGAAGCGGATTTTGCTGTAATAATCCATCAGGAAGATAAACGCCCGGGGGTTATCCGCCAGATTACCCTGGCTGATGTACTGGCGGTTTCCGCGGAAGTCAGCGAAGACCAGAGTCCGCTTATCGATTACTTTCAGGAACCCCGGTGGCCCTCCGCGGTGCTGAATATACGGCTGACCATCTGCATTTGCCGTTGCCAGATAAAAACTCCTCTGCCGGGCCACAAAGGCTGCCAGCTCAGAAGAGATATCCGTTTGCCAGCCGCCCTGCTGTTCCATACGGGCGTACAGCTGCCGTGATCCCTTACGGGCCTGAATGGCTTTAACGGTCTCTGTAAACGCAATGTCGCTGGCGTACTTCACTTTTATCGTCTCCCGGTCATAAGCCCAGGTCGCTGAGCCCGGGGTGGTCATCCGGACGACGGCCCGCCGGCCAGAAGAACTTACGTTCGTCTTCGCGGATGGGGTGTTCATTGATGCTGGCAATACGGCGTTGCATTAAACCTTGGTCGTCAAACTCCCAGTTTTCATTGCCGTAGGCGCGGAACCACTGCCCGGAATCATCGTGAAACTCATAAGCAAAGCGCACAGCAATGCGGTTTTCTGTGTATGCCCAGAGCTCTTTGATGAGACGGTAATCGAGTTCCCGGGTCCACTTGCGTGTCAGCAGCTGCACAATCTCTTCCCGTCCGGAGACGAACTCTGCGCGGTTACGCCAGTGACAGTCCGGGGTGTAAGCGAGAGAGACCTTCTGCGGGTCGCGGCTGTTCCAGCCATCTTCCGCCAGACGGATTTTTTCGCTCGCGGTCTCCCGGGAAAAAGGCGGTAAAGGGGGTCTTGGCATGGTGATATCCTCAATTAAATCAGCAGAAACCAGAGGAAGGTGATATCCCCTCCTCCGCGGTAAGATCAGTCAACCAGAGTTTTTACACCCGGGAAATCGACGTCGGTTCCCAGTACATCATTCATGTAGTTGGTGAGTGTATTCAACGCAACCAGCCCAACAATCTCGACGATTTCGGCATTGCTGTAGCCAGCAGCCTGTACCCGGGCGACATCGGCATCAGACACCTTACCGCGCAGCTCAGTGATCCTGACAGCGAATGCAACGGCAACGGCCGCTTTGTCATCCGCAGACGTACCACGGCGGTTTGCTTCGATCTCTTCAGCACTCAACTTCGCCAGATTCGTTGCCAGATAGCTATGTGCGGCAAGGCAATAGCTACAGCCATTGAATTCAGAGACCGCCAGCGCAATGCGCTCACGGGTCTGGGCGCTCAGCGAACCCCCGCCCAGTGCACTGTTAAGGCCGAGATAGCCATCCAGAGCCTGCGGGCTGTTAGCAACAATCCGGAACAGGTTAGGAACACTGCCGAGCAGACTGTTGACGGCTTCAAGTGAGGAACGGGAAGCCTCCGGTGCGGCTTCAATGGACTCCGGTGTTGGGATGCGTGACATGGTTTACTCCTGCTTATCTGTGAAAGGAGAAACCAGCTTACAGTTAACTTTTCAGATAATAATTAGAGTTAAATTTCATTATCTATTACATATAATGAAATAAATACAACACCTGTACCGGGGGCCGGTGATGGACAAACTGGAAGCAATGCGGGTGTTCACCGCGGTGGCTGACTGTCAGAGCTTTGTCTCAGCCAGCCGGGAACTGGACCTTTCTGCCCCTGCGGTAACGCGCTCAATCGCTCAGCTTGAGCAGTCACTCGGGGTAAAGCTCTTCAACCGGACAACCCGTCAGGTGCGCCTTACCGATGTCGGAATGCGCTACTACGAAGATGCCAGACGCATACTGGAAGACGTTGAGCAGGCCGAGGCCACAGCGTCAGGCAGTTATGCCGAGCCCAAAGGCGTGCTGTCGCTGACCGCCCCAGTCCTGTTCGGACAGAAATACATTGTCCCGGTGGTCGCGGAATACCTGCAGCAGAACCCCGCAGTCAGCGTTGACGCCATGTTTTACGACCGTGTCAGTAACATTCTGGATGAGGGTCTGGACGTGGCTATCCGCATCGGCCACCTCAAAGACTCCAGTTTCTACGCGACAGAGGTCGGAAGCATTCAGCGGGTGGTGTGTGCCTCGCCTGAGTATCTGAAAAAACACGGAACGCCACAGCAGCCATCGGACCTGACCGGGCACGAAATTATTCACGCCCTGACGGTCGAGCCTTCAACAACCTGGCGTTTTGAGTCAACTCCCCAGGGCAAGGAATCTGTCAGGTTGTCCCCACGCCTGCGCTACAACCAGAACAGTGCTGCAATTGCTGCCGCCTGTATGGGAATGGGGATCACACGTGTGATGTCTTATCAGGTTGCGGAAGAATTAAACCAGGGATCGCTGACGCGTATACTGCAGGACTTTGAAAGTGCACCGCTGCCGGTTCATATTGTGTATATGGAAGGCCGCCAGACCAACGCCAAAATACGTGCCTTTGTCGACCTGGCGGTTAAGCGCCTGAGAGAAAACCCTTACACAGGGTACAAGACATCAGATGCGCTTACCGTGAGCGGATAAAATACAATTTTTTTGTCGGAGGAGATCGTTATGAAAAGAGACCCGTCGGCCGGAAATTTCCAATTTCAAAAAGCCGCTTGATCGCTTTTCAGATCTGCATCTTAAATCTGCCTTTTAAATCTGTTTTTTAACCAGCCATCAAACGACAGTTTACCCGGCCCCCAGATCAGCAACTGAGCCAGGAGAACACCCCAGAGAACATGTTGCATCAGGGCTGCCGGTGCAATTTCTGCAAGACTGACCACCGCAACTATATTGACAATACTCAGACCCAGTGCTCCCACCCGACCGGCCAGGCCGAGTACCAGCAGTACCGGCAACAGGATCTCTCCGGATGTTGCCAGCCAGGCAGCCAACTCGAAAGGCAGCAAAGGGACTGAGTACTCCTCTTCAAATAAAAACAGCGTGGTATCCCAATCTGAGAGTTTAGTCAGACCCGATGCAAAGAACACCCTGGCAAGGTACAGACGTGCGGCCAGCAGTGCTGCAGGTTGTAAGTAGTCCAGCAGTCTGGCTGCCAGTCCATAAGACGTGGTAAGACGCCCTGATAATGTCGTTGTCATAATAAAAAATCTCCTGTTAAACCTACTGAATCAGGCTGTCAGATCAGCCGTTGTCACGGCGCTGACAATATTCATAAAGACTGCTTCAGGCAGCCAGTTCTCAAAATTAAAATCCGTGTTCTGCATTTCATCCAGTGCGTCTGACAGCCGCATACCCTGCTGTAGAAAAGCGAGCCAGCGCTGTTCGTCCGCAGGAATTTCCCGCACCTGAACACGGTGGTTTTTCCGGTATACAAGCGCACCCTGCGTAGCGGTATTCCCTGTTTTTTTGCGGATGCGTCTGATCCGTTCTTCAGTCAACTGATCGCTGTCATGATGAGCCAGCCAGATATCTGCAAGCGGATAATCTGACGTCACAATCAGAAAGCATTCACTCAATTTCAGCACGACTGAATCAGCAGTCTCTGTTCCCAGTAATTGCAGACTGTCAAAATCAGTTTCACAATCCGCAGCCCGGCTCAGCTTATGGCAGGCGTAATCCAGTTGTGCGCAGTCACTGACGTAAGGATAGGACTCCAGCTCAGGCAACTGGCCCAGTAACCGGCCAAAGTGCTCTCCCCAGACACCCCAGTCAGGGGCTGTTGGCGGGAACTCTGACAGCATCTGCTGCGCTGCATGGCGGAACAGTGACTCACCGATTAACTGCTCTACAGTGGGAAATGTGACCGACAATGCCCGGCAGGCACTGGCGACCAGATTCCGCCGGTAGATGGCGAGTCCACGGGGGTCAAAATTACCCGGATTATCGTGACTGAAAATTGAGCGGATCAGCCGTTGCTGTTCAGTGTCCATACGGGAGAACCTCCTCGGCAATCTTCCTGGCCTTTTCTGCCTCAGCCGTCAGAACCTGCCAGTCCGGTAAGTCGTTATCCCACTCAATCAGCGTCGGAACAGGCCCGAAACGCTCAAGAGCAAAGGCATACAGCCACCAGACCTCATCCGCCACCGGACGGGCGTGATCATCAATCATCAACTCGCCAGCGGCCACCGGGCTGCAGCCAGCCAGATGCAGTTCGCCAACCGCTTCTGCCGGAATACTTTCCAGCCAACGCCGGACATAGCGTTCAACGTTTTCAACACCCTGATTTTTTGCATTCACATACAGGTTGTTTAAATCGACCAATAAACCACAACCGGTTTCCTGAGTCAGGGCCGTCAGAAACTCCGTCTCACTCATTTCCGAGCCCGGAAGAGTGAGATATGCCGACAGGTTTTCAAGTAACAGGCGACGCCCAAGAACCTTCTGAACATGGTCAATATTGGCAACCATCCGGAACAGATTTTCCCGGTCAAAAACAACCGGCAGAAGATCTCCCGAATGAACAATATGGCCCAGCCATTCCGCCCGGGAAAACGCTACATGATCGGAAATCAGGCACGGCTCAACATCCTCAGCCAGTCGCTTTAATTCCGGCATATAGCTATCCGGAATCGCACTTTCTGACCCCAGCCCCATGGCTGTGGAATGCAGGCTGACCGGATAATACTGCGCAACCTCCAGCAGGAAGGCCCGCGCAGCCCCGCCCTTGCCGAAAAAATTCTCCGAATGTACTTCAACAAAATCGAGAGGAGCCGGAGCCGTCAATACATCCCTGAAGTGGGCATGTCTCAGGCCCACTCCAATGGCTGTGCCTTTTCGGGGTTTCTCTTTACCGACTTTTAAGGCTTCCGACATATCCGGCTCCTCCTGTTGCTGCATACGGAATCAGGAACGGGCCTGAGCCTGTGCTTCCTGATACTTTTTCTTCGCATCGGCTTTCAGCAGACCACCGAGATCCACACAGGTCCTTTCTGCCACCAGCTTCCACTCACCGGGGTCATTCGCGACGGTTGACTGCCCCGCGCAGGAATGCGTACCAGCAAGGTTGGCGCAGTCATTCTGGGCAACTCCGGCAATGCCGTAGCACTTTTCCTTACCACCCGCATGAGCGGTCGAAACCACCCCGGATGCCATGACAGCAGCCAATGCAGCACTCATTATCAATTGCTTATTCATAACGTTTATTCCTCGATTGATTAATCCAGTCTGATACCATCTGCGGTGGTGCTGAGCCGACTTTTCTGTCAACCAGATTTCCTTTGTTAAACAGTAATAACGCCGGAACACCCCGCAGACTGTAATGCGCAGCCAGCGCCGGAAACTGGTCAACATCTGCTTTGATAACCGTCACACTTTCTGCGGACGCAGCTGCAACCTCCTCCATCACCGGCCCCATGATTTTGCAGGGACCACACCAGGCGGCGGTGAAGTAGATCAGGACCCAATCTTTTTCCTGCACGACCCGGGTGAAATTATCCTCGGCTGAAAGTTGTCTCATTGTTTACCTCCTTCATTGTCTGGCTGCGCTGGCCGGTATTATTCAGCGTTCAGTTCAGCCACAGTTTTATGACGGATTTCCGGCCAGGTTTCTTCCGCGGTATCAATGTTGCCCGGAACGTCACTCAGCCACTTTTTCTGTACCGCGTGATTCAGGTTCAGGTACAATTTTTGGTCAACGATGCGCCAGGCTGTCGGATCCGCATCCAGTTTTTTCTCCAGGGCAACACCCATGGCGCAGAAGCCACCGTACTGAGGTGCGTATTTTTCCGGGTAGGCACGGAAGCGGTCACGGTTATCTGCGCTGGAGAAGTGATAAATCGCATCCTGATACGATGCGGTGTACTCAGCACTGCCCTGCACCGGCTTACCCTGAGTGAAATAGGCGACGGCGTCATAGCCCTGAATCGCCAGGTCATTGGCATTGACGTTAACGTCGATGTCAGCGGCCCAGGTCAGGCTGGAAACAGACAGTACCGCTACGGCGGCAACAGATTTAATGGCATTTACAAGTTTCATAAAACGATCTCCGTTTTGCATAATTAAGGTCAGATTCTGGCGACAGGACATCCCCGCCGCTTGATGACCACTATAGGGAGACCTCCCCCGTCAAAGGGATCAGATCGTCCTGAACTTGAACCCGATCGTCCGGACAGGCGGATTTTTCTTTATGGATACACTTGCAGATATTCTGAACCGCTTCTCGATTTCCGCGCGGGTCTTCTTCAGCGGCAATCTGTGCGGTATACAATCATTCGGGGATGGTGGCGGGACACAGGGACACCTGCATCTTCTCAAAGCAGGCCCCCTGGCCTTTATCAACAATGAAGGTCATAAAATAGTGCTGGACAGGCCTGCGGTGATATTTATTCCCAGAGCATTTCAGCACCGGATTATTGCCAATGAATCCGTGGGTGCCGAATTAGTCTGTGCCAATATTTTTTACGAAGACGGGCAAAGCAACCCGCTCGCCGGCGCATTACCTAAACTGATTTATTTTGATCTGGAAGAATCCGGTCTTCTCGGGCAGGCCGCCAGCTGGTTATTTGAAGAAGCCTTTTCAGAACAATCCGGTCGGCAGCCTATGATTGACCGCCTGTGTGATATTTTTCTGATACAGATACTGCGTCACGTGCTGTCTGAAGGCATTGTTCAGCACGGTATGATTGCAGGCCTGTCACACCCGCAGATCGCCAAAGCCTTAACCGCCATCCACCAGCAGCCGGAGCTGCCCTGGACCCTGGAATCCCTCGCGGCCAAAGCCGCTATGTCCCGTACCAGATTTGCTGAGCAGTTCCGTGAGATTGTCGGGCAGACACCCGGTGACTACATTGCCGACTGGCGGGTTGCAGTCGCACAGGGGTTATTACGGAAAAACAAACCCGTGGGTTTAATTGCCAATGAGGTGGGCTATGAGAATGGTTCCGCCCTGGCACGTGTATTCCGTAAACGCACCGGGTTGTCCCCGAAAGAATGGCTGGAAAAAGCGAAAAGTCAGATCTGATGGCAAAAACGTGCAGAACGAGGCTGTCCACTTCTGCAGACGGCACCTAATGAGCAGGGGTTATTCTGCCTCGGCCGCCACCGTAACAAGACAATAACGGAGCAGATCCAGCTGCTGCCGGACCTCCGGCGGGAAAGTCACACCCTGCAGGTTATCCAGCAGCATCTGCGGGGCATAGTCTGAAGAAGGCCCCTGCATCACAACCCGGTCAACGTAGCTCTGCTCGTCCATGTAAGGCATCACCAACCCGGCAATGTCCCGCCATTCTGCCGGTTCACACTCCTCAGCCGTTGCCATCGCACAGGCAAGACCCGCTGACAGCAGCAACGGACCTGTCCACAACCGGTATCCGGGCTTTTCCTCCACCGCATTCCGCATTCAATCTGCTTCCCGTACAATTCCTCCCGGACTATACCATCTGAGGATCCCCATGAGTCAGGCCAGCGCCCATACGCCGATGATGCAGCAGTACCTGAAGATTAAATCGGAGTTTCCGGATACCCTGCTGTTCTACCGGATGGGCGATTTCTACGAGCTGTTTTACACCGATGCACGACGTGCTGCTGAGCTGCTGGACATTACTCTCACCGCCCGCGGCCAGAGCGCCGGTGAACCGATTCCCATGGCCGGTGTGCCGTATCATTCTGCAGAAGGTTACATTGCCCGGCTGGTGAAACTCGGTGTCTCGGTTGCCATTGCAGAGCAGGTTGGCGATCCGGCAGCCAGCAAAGGGCCGGTAGAACGCAAAGTCGTGCGCATCCTGACGCCGGGAACCCTGACCGATGAAGCCCTGCTGGATGAACACCGGGATAACCTTCTGGTGTCTCTGTGCTCTTCGCAACAGACCCATGGTCTGGCGGTTCTGGAGATTTCCTCCGGGCGTTTCAGTGTACTTGAAGTCAAAGGCGAAGATGCCTTATCCGCTGAGTTGGAACGCCTGCGCCCGGCCGAATTACTGCTGCCCGAAGACCAGTCTTTTGCAGAAATCGTCACCAGCCGGGCCGGTGCAAAACGTCTGGCTCCCTGGCATTTTGAGGCGGATACCGCCCTGCGTCTGCTCACCACACAGCTGAATACCCGCGATCTGCACGGCTTTGGCTGCGAAGGCATGAAAACCGCCATTCGTGCCGCCGGTGCCCTGCTGCATTACGCGCAGGAAACCCAACGCAACAGCCTGCCGCACATCCGCTCGCTCACCGTTGAGCAGCCGGATGACGCCATCATTATTGACCCGGCCAGCCGCCGTAATCTGGAAATCGATATCAACCAGAAAGGCGACAGCACTTTCACCCTCGCCTGGGTGCTGGACAGCACCGCTACCGCCATGGGCAGCCGTCTGCTGCGCCGCTGGCTGAACCGGCCATTGCGCGACCACAGTGTACTGGCCCAGCGACAGAACCTGATCGGCCAGTGCCTGCAGCACTACGCTACGGATGATCTGCAACAAAGTCTGAAACGCGTTGGCGATGTCGAGCGAATTCTTTCCCGCGTGGCGCTGGGTTCAGCCCGCCCGCGCGATCTGGCACGACTGCGTGATGCGCTTACCGTCGTACCCGATATCCGCGCCCAGCTTGACCGTCTCGACAGCCCGCTGGCGCTGGATATCCGTGAGCGTGCACCGGAGTTTCCGCACTGGGTAGAGCGTCTGACACAGGCCATTATCGAAAACCCACCAGCGGTGATCCGCGATGGTGGCGTCATAGCCACAGGCTACGATACCGAGCTGGATGAGCTGCGTGCCCTGAGTGAAAACGCCGGTGATTATCTGGTGAAAATGGAAGAGCGGGAAAAAGAACGTACCGGTATTCCGACCCTGAAAGTCGGCTACAACCGGGTTCACGGCTACTTTATTGAAATCAGCAAGGCGCAGGCGGAGCAGGCACCCGTTGAGTACATCCGCCGCCAGACCCTGAAAAACGCCGAACGTTTTATCACACCGGAACTGAAAGAGTTTGAAGACAAGGCACTGAGTGCCAAAGCCCGCGCCCTGTCACGCGAGAAGATGTTGTACGAGACCCTGCTGGTCGATCTGGCCGAAGAGCTGATTGCCCTGCAGACATGTGCTGCCGCTTTGTCCGAACTGGATGTACTGGTTTGTCTGGCACTGAAAGCCGATGCCCTGCGCCTGACCGCACCGGATCTGGTCAGCGACAGCTGTCTGGATATCCGTCAGGGACGGCATCCGGTGGTAGAAGCCCTGATCACCGATCCCTTTGTTGCCAACGATACCTGTCTGGATGACGAGTCGCGCATGCAGATCATCACCGGACCCAACATGGGCGGTAAATCGACCTACATGCGTCAGGTGGCACTGATCGTCCTGCTTGCGCACATCGGCAGTTACGTCCCCGCGGAATTCTGCCGCATCGGCCCGGTAGACCGGATTTTCACCCGCATGGGGTCCTCCGATGATGTGGCCGGAGGCCGCTCTACCTTCATGGTGGAAATGACCGAGACTGCAAATATTCTGCACAACGCCACCCGCGACAGTCTGGTGCTGATGGATGAAGTAGGCCGTGGCACCAGCACCTTTGATGGTCTGTCACTGGCCTGGGCGGCCGCCGCTCATCTGGCCGATCAGATCGGTGCGTTTACCCTGTTTGCAACCCACTACTTTGAGATGACCGCCCTGCCCGAGCAGCACGCCGGTGTGGTGAACGTGCACCTCAAAGCCACCGAACACGACGAACGCATTATCTTCCTGCACAGTGTCGAACCCGGCCCGGCCAGCCAGAGCTATGGCCTGCAGGTGGCCCAGCTGGCCGGCGTACCCTCTGGGGTAATTGCTCAGGCAAAGACGTTGCTGCTGCAACTGGAACAGTCCGGACATACGCCCACCCCGGTGGCAGCTCCGCTGGTCACTGCGGATATCCGGTCAAAACCGGCCCCGGTAGCTCCGCAACAGCCGGATATGTTCGCTACTGCCAGTTCCGGGGTTGAAGACGCGCTGCGTGACATTGATGCCGATGACCTGACGCCACGTCAGGCACTGGAGCTGATTTACTCGCTGAAGAAGATGATGTAACCCGACTTGTTCGGTTTTACCGGATAATGTGATTGGAATTTTGCGCAGTGAATAACGCTCTGCCGGCCCGGGTTGCCTTGCCTGCCTGCCACACTCTGCCTAGAATACAGCCACTGTAAAACACCTATTATTATCAGCCGTTCTGCGTATCTTCGCCGCGGCATACCGTGATTCAGGAGAACACCGATGACCTTCGTTGTCACCGATAACTGCATTAAATGTAAATACACCGATTGTGTGGAAGTCTGCCCGGTCGACTGCTTCTACGAAGGCCCGAACTTTCTGGTCATTCATCCGGACGAGTGCATCGACTGTGCTCTGTGTGAGCCTGAGTGTCCGGCAGAAGCCATTTTCTCTGAAGATGAAGTACCTGCCGGTCAGGAACAGTTCATCGAACTGAACGCCGAACTGGCCGAAGAATGGGCCGACAACAACATCACCGAGCAGAAAGATGCCCTTCCGGATGCTGAAGAGTGGGATGGCGTGCCGGACAAAATCAAGCACCTCGAGCGTTAATCTCCACCCTCTGCCGCAGCCCGGCTATCTTGTGCCGGGCTGCATGCGCACTCTGTACCAACTCCATTCCTGAATAAGCGGTCATAAAAGCAAACTGACCAATACCCTCTCTGGCCCGTTTCCGGCTTTTACATATGTCGTAATTTGATAGTCTGAACCCGCCTGCAGTCCGGAGTTTCTGCTGCAGTCATCCCCGCACTTATCAAGGATACGATTATGAAAATAACACCCGCTGTTCCCGCACTCTGTGCACTCCTGTTGCTGATCCCTGCCAGCGCATCTGCTACCACTGAGCACGACAATGACGTGTTCATCCACACCAACGGCCTCACAGCCTGCAGTTTCACTGAAACCAGCCACAGCGTGTCCAAAGGACAACCTTATTCCGGCACCACGTCCAAAATGCACGATGGTAAATGCAAAGTGACCGTGAAAGCGGGTCGCCATGGCACCTCAGAAGTCGCCAAATGGTTCAGCAGTGAAATCGGCACCGGTGCCGCGATTGCCTGTGACTCCAGCGGCCCGATGCCCGACAAGCTGAACTTCGCCGTTGAAGGCACTCTGGTGCTGACCCAGGGCGATCAGACCACCACCTGTAAGAATGTCATCCTCGCTCAGGGCCACTTTGGCGTCACCAACAACTGGTGGCTGGGCAGCCCGGACGTGAACAGTGGTGGCGTACCTTTTGTTGGTCCGCTGACCGAGCAGTGTTCTTCCGGTGGCATCCTGCCCAAAGTGGTTGTCTACTCACCACCACAACCCTGCGTGAATAACTTCACCGCCAACGTGAATCAGTAATGATCCCTGCCCCGGTGCGGTCTGCAGCGGGGCTTCATTTGTTTATCAAGGATGCGATTATGAAAACCAGAATTCAGAATAAAATACTGCTGCTTGCTGCAGCTGTATTTTCCATACAGACCATGGCTGATACTGACACCAACGATGTCTTTCTTCATGTAAACGGGATTACCTCCTGCTCCTTCACGGTCAGTAGTTATGATATTACCAGTGGCGAAGACTACGACGGTACCACCGCAACCGCCGAAGACGGGGCCTGCAAAGTCACCATCACGGCTGACCGTAAAAAAAGTGAAGGCGTCGCTGAATGGTTTGAGCAGCAGATAGGCACCGGCAATGCCATTGCCTGTGACTCCAGCGGCCCTATGCCAGACGATCTGAACTTTGCCGTTGAAGGCACTCTGGTACTGACCCAGGGTGACCAGACCACCACCTGCGACAATATTATTCTGGCTCAGGGACATATTCCCCTGCTGTTTACCAACAACTGGTGGCTGGGCAGCCCGGATGCCAAAAGTGGTAGTGTACCTTACATCGGGCCACTGATTATGAGCTGCTCTTCCGGTGGCCGGGTACCTAAGGCGGTAACCATGTCACCTCTGCAACCCTGCGTGAATAACTTCAATGTGGTAGTTGAATAACAAATGGGATATAAAAAAGCCCGGCAATGCCGGGCTTTTTTATTCCGCTGAACCGCAATCAATCCTTAATACGGAATTCCGCAGAACGGGCGTGCGCGGTCAGGTGTTCACCGCGGGCAAGTACCGAGGCGACTTTGCCCATTTCCGACGCACCATCAGCCGAGAACTTCACCAGCGACGAACGCTTCTGGAAGTCGTAAACACCGAGCGGTGACGAGAAACGTGCGGTGCCGGAGGTCGGCAGTACGTGGTTCGGTCCGGCGCAGTAATCACCCAACGCTTCCGCCGTATACCGGCCCATAAAGATAGCTCCGGCATGACGGATGCCGTCCAGCCAGCTGTCCGGATCTGCCACGGACAGCTCAAGGTGTTCCGGCGCGATACGGTTAATGAGATCCGTCGCTTCACTTTTGTCTTTGGCCAGAATCAGTGCGCCACGACCTTCCAGTGAGGTGCGGATGATCTCCTGACGCTCCATGGTCGGCAGCAGTTTTTCAATGCTGGCTTCGACACGATCAAAGAAGGCGGCATCGGTGGCAATCAGAATCGACTGGGCATCTTCGTCGTGCTCAGCCTGCGAAAACAGGTCCATGGCGATCCAGTCCGGATCGGTCTCACCGTCACACACCACCAGAATCTCCGACGGTCCGGCGATCATGTCGATACCCACCGCACCGAATACCATGCGCTTGGCGGTGGCGACATAGATGTTGCCCGGACCGACAATTTTATCGACCTTAGGCACGGTCGCGGTACCGTAAGCCAGTGCCGCCACAGCCTGAGCGCCACCGACCGTAAATACACGGTTCACACCGGCCAGAGCGGCGGCAGCCAGCACCAGCTGGTTCAGTTCACCACCCGGTGTTGGTACCACCATAATAATTTCGTTCACGCCAGCCACATGGGCCGGAATCGCATTCATCAGTACCGAAGACGGATACGCCGCTTTGCCACCGGGTACATAAATACCCACGCGGTCCATCGGTGTGATCTTCTGGCCGAGCATAGTGCCGTCGGCTTCGGTGTAGCTCCAGGAATCCTGACGCTGCTTTTCATGGTAGGCACGCACACGCTCAGCGGCGGTCGTAAGAGCCTGCTTTTCGGCAGCTGGGAGACTGTCGAGGGCAGCCTGAAGCTGCTCCTGGGACAGTTCCAGTTCAGCCATGCTGGCAACGGACATACGGTCAAAACGGTTGGTGAATTCCACCAGTGCGTCGTCACCACGGCGACGTACTTCCGTGACGATATGGGTCACAGACTGCTGAACTTCGATGTCAGAGACGGATTCCCACGCCAGCAGATCGTCCAGCTGTGCGTTAAAGGCAGAATCCTGAGTCGATAATCTGCGCATAGTGAGCCTCTCTCTTACTGATCGCGACGGGCAACGGCGGCGGCCATGCTGTCGATGATGGGCTGAATCTGGTTGTACTTCACCTTCATGGAGGCACGGCTGGCGACCAGGCGGGAGCTGACGTCGGAGATCAGATCGCGTGGCTCCAGACCATTGGCCCTGAGGGTATTGCCGGTATCGACGATATCCACGATCAGGTCAGCCAACCCCATAATCGGCGCCAGCTCCATACCACCGTAGAGCTTGATGATATCCACCTGCCGTCCCTGCTCGGCGAAATAGCGCTTTGCAACACCGGTGAATTTGGTGGCAACCTTCAGGCGACCGGCGGGTAACTCGCGGTCTTTCAGTGCAGCGGTCATCAGACGGCAGGTCGCGATCTTCAGATCCAGTGGCTCACACAGGTTGGGGCTGTTGTATTCCATCAGCACGTCTTTGCCGGAAATACCCAGATCAGCAGCGCCGTATTCCACATAGGTCGGCACGTCGGTAGCGCGGATCACCACCAGCTTGATGTGATCGTGGTTGGTATCAAAAATCAGCTTGCGGCTTTTATGGATGTCTTCAGCCGGATGAATACCCGCTTCTGCTAACAATGGCAGGGTGTCGTCCAGAATACGCCCTTTCGACAGGGCAATGGTCAGTGGCTGAGTCATGATAATCCTCTGTTAGCAGTGGCCATCAGGCCGGCAGGCGGCGGATGTTCGCGCCCAGCTGCTGAAACTTCTCTTCAATACATTCGTAGCCGCGGTCAATGTGATAGATGCGGCTGACTTCGGTCGCGCCTTCGGCGACCATTGCGGCAATCACCAGTGACGCCGACGCCCTCAGGTCGGTGGCCATCACAGGAGCAGCGCTGAGTTTCGATTTACCCGTGACAATGGCGGTATTGCCTTCGACATGAATGTCCGCACCCATGCGCACCAGTTCCTGTGCGTGCATGAAACGGTTTTCAAAAATCGTTTCAATCACAGTACCGGTACCCTCGGCAACGGCATTGAGCACCACAAACTGGGCCTGCATATCGGTCGGAAACGCCGGATGCGGCGCGGTGCGGATGTTCACCGCCTTCGGCCGCTGGCCTTTCATATCCAGCTCGATCCAGTCCTCACCTGTGCTGACTTCGGCTCCCGCTTCCTGCAACTTGTGCAGCACGGCTTCCAGCAGCAGCGGGTCGGTGTCTTTACAGCGGATGCGACCACCGGTGACGGCGGCGGCAACCAGGAAAGTGCCGGTTTCAATCCGGTCGGGCAGGACATTGAATTCACAACCGTGCAGAGTCTCTACGCCTTCAATTTCCAGCGTGTCGGTACCGGCACCTTTGATCCTGGCACCCATGGCGATCAGGCAGTTGGCCAGGTCCACCACTTCGGGTTCGCGTGCGGCGTTCTCAATGATGGTCTTGCCTTCAGCCAGCACAGCGGCCATGAGGATATTCTCGGTACCGGTCACCGTCACGGTATCGAGAAAAATGTTGGCACCTTTAAGACGCCCCTGAGGAGCCGAGGCTTTGACATAACCGTCGACCACTTCCACCTCGGCACCCAGAGCCTCCATACCGCGCAGGTGCAGATCCACCGGGCGCGTACCGATGGCACAGCCACCCGGCAGAGACACTTCAGCACGGCCATAACGCGCCAGTAACGGACCCAGCACCAGAATCGAGGCACGCATGGTGCGCACCAGATCGTACGGAGCTGATGTGCTGTTCAGTGTTGCGCAGTTGGTCTCCACCGACATGTCTTCGTTGATGGCAACCTGAACCCCCATGCAGCCCAGCAGCTCGAGCATAGTGGTGATATCGTGAAGGTGCGGCAGATTGCCGACCTGCATCGGCCCTTCGGCGAGCAGGGTTGCGGCCAGAATAGGCAGGGCGGAGTTCTTGGCACCAGAGATGCGTACTTCGCCTTCCAGACGGCGGCCACCTTCAATTCTGAGTTTTTCCATGTATTAAGACCCTGCTTTTTCAGCGGGCGTATAGGTATGAATGGACAGCGCATGCAGGCTGCCATCAGTAATGAAGGAGTTCAGGATGCGGTACACAAACTGCTGACGTTTAACGACGTTCAGACCTTCGAACACGTCGCCAACGCCGGTGATTTCTTTGACGTAGCCGTCGGTAACGGACCACTCGACGTCAGGCGCTTCCGCCTGTAATACCTTGAGGATGTCTGCCGGTGTCATAGAGCCGATTTACTCCGGATTCTGAAAAGCGGCCAATGATAGCGGATTTGGGCGTTTTTACGAAGCAAAAGCCGATGTAAAGGCGGGTTCAGGCGCGGCGGAATGCGCCGCAGCCCGGATCAGGCAGCGCGGACCACTGAGCTGAAGATATCATCCAGTCCGCAGATGGTGATCATGGCACCAAACTGTTGCGGTGGATTGATCACGGCGAGGGTTTTACCGCTGGCTTCGCAAAGACGCAGCCAGTCGAGCAGCAGGGCGACAGCGGCGCTGCTGAAGTGACCGGTCTGCGGTGACAGATCCAGCGTCCAGTTGCCATCAGCGGCGGCAATCATAGAGCGCCCCTGTTCCAGCAGAGGTGTCACCGTATGCACCGTCAGCTCACCCTGCAGCTGCACCGTGCCATCGCTCTGAGCGACCAGTGCCGGCTTCATCAGTTGCCCTCGGCCTTGTTGAACAGGAAGCGGCTGATCAGGTCTTCCAGCACCACGGCAGACTGGGTATCGACGATCCAGTCACCGTCTTTGAGGTTATCCAGCTCACCGCCCACCTGCAGACCGATGTACTTCTCGCCCAGCAGACCGGCAGTCAGAATCGCGGCGTTGGTGTCGGTGCTCAGAGTGTCCATGGATTTATTGATCTCCATTTCCACCACGGCTTCGTAATATTCGTTATCGAGGTAGATCTTCGTCACTTTACCAATGGTGACACCCGCCATAGAGACTTTGGAGCGCTCGGTCAGCCCTCCAAGATTCTGGAAGCGGGCCTTCAGGGTGTAGGTTTCACCACCTGTGTCCATCGACAGACCACTGACACGGAAAGCCATCAGTACCAGAGCGATGATACCCATCACCATAAAACTACCGACGCTCAGTTCAACATAACGCATGGCTTCAGATGCCTCCTAACATGACAGCAGTCAGAATAAAGTCGAGTCCCAGTACCGCCAGGGACGAAATCACCACCGTTTGCGTGGTGGCTTTACCGATCCCTTCCGAGGTCGGTACACAATCATAACCGCGGAACACCGCAATCCAGGTCACCACCAGACCAAAGGCAGAAGCCTTGATCAGGCCTTTGACCACGTCTTCATAAAAGGTGACGGAATTCTGCATATTGCCCCAGTAGGCGCCGTCGTAGAGACCGAGCAGATCAACGGCCACAAACGCGCCACCCCAGATACCAACCGTACTGAACAGCAGTGCCAGAATCGGCACACTGATCACACCGGCCCAGAGACGCGGGGTAATCACCCGCTTGAGCGGATCCACACCCATCATTTCCATGGCAGAGAGCTGCTCCGTGGCTTTCATCAGACCGATTTCCGCCGTCAGTGCTGAACCGGCCCGTCCGGCAAACAGCAGCGCCGCCATCACCGGCCCGAGTTCCCGCAACAGGGTCAGGGACACCATAGTGCCCAGCGCGGAGACCGAGCCGAATTTGATCAGGATGTTGTAACCCTGCAACGCCAGTACCATGCCGACGAAGAAGCCGGCGACAACGATGATGGAGAGCGAACGTACACCAACCGAATGAATCTGTTTGATCAGATCAAGAAAGCCCGCACTGCCCGGCCCGCCCCATAACAATGACTGGCGGAACAGAATACCGGCACGACCAATGGCCTCTATCGCTTCGACGCCGGAACGGCCGAGTTTCTGCAGACTGTTAAGCATGGTCGGCTCCGGACATAAGTTCTTTGCGGTAATCTTCGGCGGGATAATGGAAGGGCACCGGGCCGTCCGGGTCGCCATTGAGGAACTGACGCACTTCCGGGTTACCGTCGTGTTTGAGTTCTTCCGGAGTACCGAAACCTATCATCTTGCCACCGGACAGGATGCACAGGTAATCAGCAATGGAGCAGGATTCTTCGACATCGTGAGAGACCAGCAGGCTGGTCAGCCCGAGCGTCTGATTAAGACCGCGGATCAGGCGGATGATCATGCCCATGGAAATCGGATCAAGACCGGTGAAGGGCTCGTCGTACATCACCAGTTCCGGGTCCATGGCGATGGTCCGTGCCAGTGCAACGCGGCGTACCATACCGCCGGACAACTCGGCCGGCATCAGATCACGGGCACCGCGCAGGCCGACCGCTTCGAGCTTCATCAGCACCAGGTCGCGGATCATGGATTCCGGCAGGTCGGTATGAACACGCAGCGGAAACGCCACGTTCTCGAACACGCTGATATCCGTGAACAGACCGCTGGTCTGAAACAGCATGCCCATTTTGTCTTTACGCAGATCAAACAGCTCGCTGCGGGTCATTTTGCCAACGTCGCGGCCATCCACCTCAACAGTGCCCTGCTCGGCGCGCAGCTGACCACCAATCATACGCAGCATGGTGGTTTTACCGGTGCCACTCGGGCCCATGATGGCGGTGACTTTACCCCGCGGAAACGCAACGTTCAGGCCGTCATAGATCCTGCGGCTGCCGCGACTGAACACCACGTCGCGCAGCTCTACATGTGTACTGCTGCCGGACATTATTGAACTCTGTTATCTGTCAGTGGCAAGCAGAATAGCGGAATGCGTGCGGCGAACCAACCAGATTCTCGGCAGTCAGTGTTCTGCTGGTGCAACAGCTGCGCAGCCCTGCCAGAGCCGTTGTAATTGCGTGCAGGAATCGCTCCGGTACAATGCGGGCTGTTTTTCCGGGCCGGAAACGGCCCCTGAAATTGTGGAGCCTTATATGATCCTTGAAATCGGTGCTGTACTTGCCGGACTGGTACTGCTGGTCTGGAGTGCCGATCAGTTTGTTGTGGGTGCCGCTGCCACGGCCCGCCATCTGGGTATGTCACCCCTGCTGGTTGGCCTGACCATCGTTTCTATCGGCACTTCAGCGCCGGAGATGTTTGTCTCCGCCATGGCTGCGCTGGATAACGCCGGCAATCTTGCCATCGGTAATGCCATCGGCTCCAACATCACCAATATCGGGCTGGTGCTGGGCATCACGGCCTTGATAGCTCCCATTCCTATCCAGAAGCAGATGATGAAAAAAGAGCTGCCGCTGCTGCTGGTTGTCAGTGTCATCGGCGGACTGGTGCTGCTGGATCTGAGCCTGAACCTGATGGACTCCATGATTCTGCTGGCGGCATTCCTGATCAGCATGTTCATTCTGTTCCGCTTTCAGGGTGACAGTGGCGAGCCGGCAATGGATGAGGAAGAGGCTGAAGCCATTGAACACACCAGCACCGCCAAGGCCCTGGTACTTCTTGTCGCCGGTCTGGCGGTACTCATGGTCAGCTCCAAACTGCTGGTCTGGGGTGCCACCGGCATCGCCCAGACGCTGGGCGTGAGTGATCTGGTGATCGGTCTGACCATTGTCGCCATCGGTACCAGCCTGCCGGAGCTGGCCGCATCCGTTGCCAGCGCCCTGAAAGGTCATCACGACATTGCCATCGGTAACGTCATCGGCTCCAACCTGTTCAATCTGCTGATCGTCATGCCGGTACCGGGTCTCATTACCATCACCGCCGTGGAACCCGACGCCTTTAACCGGGACTATATGGTGATGATGGGCCTGACCACCGCCCTGATCCTGCTAATTATGCTTAACTTCAGAAATGGCAGGGTGGGACGTTTTTCCGGCGTACTCTTGACCGGCTCTTATGTGGCCTACCTTGCATCGCTGTTTATGGTGAACCAGTAATTTATGAATCTGTTTAATTTTATCGAATCCGCCCGCCGTACCATCCAGCTCGAAGCGGAGTCAGTGACTCAGCTGGCGGATTACCTCGACGACGATTTCACCCACGCCTGTCAGCTGGTGATTCAGTGCCGTGGCCGCGTGGTCGTGACCGGCATGGGTAAGTCCGGCCACATCGGCACCAAAATCGCCGCGACTCTGGCCAGCACCGGCACCCCGGCGTTCTTCGTACACCCGGGTGAAGCCAGCCACGGCGACATGGGTATGATCACAGGGGCCGACGTGGTCATCGCGCTGTCGAACTCCGGTGAAACCAGCGAAGTCACCAGCCTGCTGCCGCTGCTCAAACGTCTGGGCACCAAGCTGATCAGTATGACCGGCAAGCCGGAATCCACACTGGCCAAGGCCGCCGACAGCCATCTGTACACCGGTGTGGTGCAGGAAGCCTGCCCGCTGGATCTGGCGCCGACCTCTTCAACCACCTGTGCGCTGGTCATGGGCGATGCCCTGGCGATTGCCCTGCTGGAAGCCAAAGGCTTTACCGCCGAAGACTTTGCCTTCTCTCATCCGGGCGGCAGCCTTGGCCGCCGTCTGCTGCTGAAAGTCGAAGACATCATGCACAAAGGCGAGCAGATTCCTGTGGTCAGCCCGGAGGTCAGCCTGCCTCATGCACTGCTGGTCGCGACTTCCAAAGGTCTGGGGATGACCACAGTGAGCAATGCCGATGGCAGTCTCGCCGGTATCTTCACCGACGGTGACTTACGCCGCGCCATTGATCATGGCATTGATATCCGCAACGTCACCATCAGTGACGTCATGACCAAGGGCTGCAAGACCATTGCCCCAGGTACACTCGCCGCCGAAGCACTGAAAGTGATGGAGGACAGCAAGATTAACGCCCTCGTGGTACAGGACAATGGCCGTACCGTAGGCGTTATTAACATGCATGACCTGCTCCGGGCCGGTGTGATCTGATGGTGCGTAAGCGCTATCTGTTACTGCTGCTGACAGCCTTCCTCGGCCTAGGCCTGCTGGCGCTGGACCGCTACACCCGCGGTCCGTCGCTGCTGGGCGGCGATCAGAAAGTGCGCGAAGCGGACTATTACGGCATCAACCTGATCAGTCACCGTTATGCCGAAAGCGGTCTGTTGGGGGAAACCCTGTACGCCACACGCTCCGATCACTACCCGGACGAGAAAACCACCTATTTCGTTCAGCCGCGTCTGGTCACGCACCTGGATTCACCGACTACCCTGACCGCTGACAAAGGCCATCTGAAAGATGTCCGCGGTGTGCTGTTCCTCAACGGCCATGTCCGGCTGGAATCCGAGTCTGCTCAGGGTGAACCTCTGCTGATGGTGACTGACAGCCTGATCTACAACAGTAAAACCCTGCGCGCCCGCACGGATGATCCGGTACGGATCACAGGTCCGGGGACGCAGATTGAAGGCACCGGAATGCTGTATGATGTGCAACAGGAACGCCTGCAACTCAATTCAAAGGTAAAAACCCGCTATGAGCCGCAGTAAAAGGCTGATCATCTCCCTGCTGGGTCTGGCTCCCCTGCTGATGCCTGTGAGCCTCCATGCCCTGCCGTCTGACTGGCAGCAGGAAGTCCTGATTGAATCCAACGCCTCCGACATGGACCGCCGCAGCGGTACCGTTATATACAAAGGCAACGTCATCCTGACTCAGGGCACGCTGCGCATTGCTGCCGACCGCCTCTACATTCTCAGCGATGGCCAGAAGATCGAGAAAATCGTGGCTGAAGGTTCAGAGAGTGAACCTGCGACCTACGAACAGCAGATTGAAGAAGACAAACCGCTGACCAAAGCCCACGGCAACCGCATAGATTATTACGCTGGTGAACGCCGGATCACGTTACGCGGCGATGCGGAGCTGAGCCAGCAGGGCAACCAGATGAACGGTGACCTGATCACCTACGATATGGGCACAGAAACCATCAAAGCCCGGGGTTCTCAGGCAGATGATCCGGAAGTACCGGCGGAAGAATCAGCAGGCGATGGCCGTATCCGCGTCGTGATCCAGCCCGGGCAGCTGAAGGAAAACAATAACTGATGAAAACCCTGAAAGCGCTGCATCTGGCCAAGAGCTACAACGGCCGTCAGGTGGTCAAAGACGTGTCAATGCAGGTCGAAAGTGGTCAGATTGTCGGTCTTCTGGGCCCCAACGGGGCAGGTAAGACCACCTGCTTCTACATGATCGTCAATCTGGTGCAGGCCGACAAAGGACAGATCCTGATCGATGACGAAGACATCAGCCACCTGCCCATGCACGGACGTGCACGCAAGGGCATCGGCTATCTGCCGCAGGAAGCCTCCATCTTCCGCAAACTCAGCGTCGCCGATAACATTCTGGCGATTCTGGAGACGCGCAAAGACCTCAACCGCAAGCAGCGGCTTGAGCAGCTGGAGCTGCTTCTGGACGAGTTTCATATCCAGCACATCCGTGACAGTGCCGGTATGGCGCTGTCCGGTGGTGAGCGGCGCCGGGTGGAAATTGCCCGGGCGTTGGCCGCCGAACCTTCCTTCATCCTGCTGGATGAACCCTTCGCCGGTGTTGACCCTATTTCTGTGTCTGACATCATGGACATTATCCGGCAGCTCAAAGCCCGGGGAATCGGCGTCCTGATCACAGATCACAATGTCCGTGAAACCCTGGCCATCTGTGAGCGTGCTTACATCGTCGGGGGCGGTCATATCATCGCCGACGGAACCGCCGACGACATCCTGGCCAACGAACAGGTCAGAAAAGTCTATCTGGGAGATGATTTCCGTCTGTAAAACAACGGGTTATTTGTGCATACTCGCAGGTAGAGCACAGCAAGATGTATTCCATGAGAAGCAACTTTGCCTATAATGCCTGATTATCTGCACCAGTTTTTTCGTGTTGTCAGTTACAGAATCGGTACCTAAGCGTTTATGAAGACATCGCTCCAGCTAAAAATGGGTCAGCAGCTGACCATGACGCCGCAACTGCAACAGGCTATCCGCCTGCTGCAGCTGTCGACTCTGGATCTGCAGCAGGAAATACAGCAGGCGCTGGATTCCAACCCCATGCTGGAAACCGATGAATTCGACGACGGCGATGGTCACGACAGCCAGGACAATGATCACTCTGACCGTGATGATGACCAGCACATCGACAACGGCGACAAAGCCGAAGCCCCGGAACCCGATTACGACCCCAGCCCTGACCAGGACGATGTAGACGCATCCTGGGAAGACAACAAGATGCCTGACGACCTGCCGGTCGACAGCCAGTGGGAAGACACCTACCAGATCAGCGCCGGAACCGGCTCAGCCTCCGCAGCTCCGGATGATGACGACGCCGATTACGACTCCCGTCACGCCAGCACCGACAGCCTGCAGGATCACCTGCTATGGCAGCTCAACCTGACGCCAATGAGCGATACCGACCGCGAAATCGCCTTCATGCTGATCGACGGGGTTGATGACGACGGCTACCTGCACACCACCGCCGACGATATTCTCGAAAGTCTGGACCCGGAACTGGGTGTCGAAGAAGACGAAGTGATGGCGGTCCTGCACCGTCTGCAACAGTTTGACCCGGCCGGCGTGTTTGCCGTAGATCTGCGCGATTGCCTGATGATTCAGCTCAAGCAGATGCCGCCCGGAACCCCCTGGCTGGAAGAAGCCAAAGCTGTGATTCAGGATCACATTGAGCTGCTCGGCAACCGTGACTACCCGACCCTGATGCGCCGCACGCGCCTCAAAGAAGATTCACTCAAGTGCGTCCTGCGCCTGATCAAAGAACTCAACCCCAAGCCCGGGGCCAGCATTTCCACCAAACATTCTGAATACGTGATTCCCGATGTCATCGTGCGCAATGTGCGCGATGAATGGCGTGTGGAGCTCAACCCGGACATCGCTCCGCGACTGCGTGTGAATGCCGACTACGCGGCCCTGATCCGCCGCTCTGACAGCAGCTCCGAGAACTCTTTCCTCAAGGATCACCTGCAGGAAGCACGCTGGTTCATCAAGAGCCTGCAGAGCCGTAATGAAACCCTGCTGAAAGTGGCGACCAAGATCGTTGAGTATCAGATTGAGTTTTTTGAACGCGGAGAAGAAGGCATGAAGCCTCTGGTACTGCATGACATCGCCGAAGCTGTCGGCATGCATGAGTCCACCATTTCGCGGGTTACCACACAGAAGTACATGCACACCCCGCGCGGCATTTTCGAGCTGAAGTACTTTTTCTCCAGCCATGTCAGCACCGATGGCGGCGGCGAGTGTTCTTCCACGGCCATCCGCGCCATGATCAAAAAGCTGATTTCGGACGAAAACGCGCGCAAACCGTTAAGTGACAACAAAATTGCCGCCATTCTGGGCGATCAGGGCATTCAGGTTGCCCGCCGTACCGTGGCAAAATACCGCGAAGCGATGATGATTCCACCATCGAATGAGCGCAAGCAGTTAATCTGACAACCGTGTTCTGCCCATCCGGGCCCGGCACGCCGAATTGCAATCCGGCCCTGTAGCACGCCGGAACATCAGGCCGAAAAGGCTTAATTAAGGAGAGTCGCTTGAATATCAACATCAGTGGTCACCATGTAGACATCACCGAAGCCATGCAGAGTTACGTCGAAGAGAAGCTGGCTAAACTGACCCGTCACTCCGACAGTATCACCACCGCCCAGGTCACCCTGACCGTCGAAAAAGACCGCAAAGTCGCCGAGGCTACGATTCATGTCGCCGGCAGCGATCTGCATGCCCGTGCCGAAAACGACGACATGTACGCCGGAATCGATCAGATGACGGACAAACTGGACCGCCAGTTACTCAAGTACAAGGAAAAACGCGTGGCCCGTGACCACGGTCAGGGCTGAACCGCATGTCCATTCAGATCAGCGACATCCTCACTCAGGAACAGACCCTGGCCGGAGTGGCGGTGTCGAGTAAGAAAAAGCTGCTGGAACTGCTGGCTTCAATGGTGGCAGAAACCATCGACAGTGCCAGTGCCGACGACGTGTATGAAAAACTGCTCAGCCGCGAACGCATGGGCAGTACCGGCATCGGCCACGGCATTGCCATCCCTCACTGCCGCCTGCTGACCTGCGAATCCGCCCTCGGCTTCCTGCTGCGTCTGGAAGAGCCGATCGACTATGACGCCATTGATGGCCGTCCGGTGGATCTGGTATTTGCTCTGGTCGTGCCGGAAGAATCCACCGACGAACACCTGCAGTTACTGGCCACGCTCGCCACCAACTTCAGTCAGTCGGCCTTCCGTGAAGCCCTGCGCTGTGCGCCGGACGTTTCACACCTGTATCAGCGTGCCATTGCCACCCGGGAAAGCTGACCATGAGACTGGTGGTGATCAGCGGACGATCCGGATCAGGTAAATCCACCGCACTCAATGTGCTGGAAGATATCGGCTTTTACTGCATTGATAACCTGCCCATCGGTCTCCTGCCGGATCTGATCCGCGAGGCCGACGCCAACGACAAGCTCACCCGCATCGCCGTCAGTATCGACGCCCGTAACCTGGCTCACGCAGTGGGCCGCATCGATGAACTACTGAACGCCCTGCCGCATCCCTGCCAGATCGATGTGGTGTATCTGGACGCCAGCGACAGTGTGCTGATGCAGCGCTTCAGTGCCACCCGCCGCAAACATCCGCTGACCCGCGAAGAAGTATCACTGGCCGAAGCCATTGAGCTGGAGAAGCAGCTGCTCGACCCACTGGCAAACATGGCCAACCTGACACTGGACACCACCAGTATGTCAGTCCACGAACTGCGCCGCCTGATTCATGTCCGCGTGGCGGAACGCAACGGCTCCGATATGTCGATTCTGTTTGAGTCCTTCGGTTTCAAACACGGCATACCCACCGATGCCGACTATGTTTTCGATGTCCGCCACCTGCCTAACCCTTACTGGGACGAAACCCTGCGTGGCTACACAGGCATGGACGAACCGGTACAGATGTTTCTCAGCAGCTATGCTGAAGTGGCTGAAATGCGCGAATCCATTGCCGGATTCATGGATCACTGGATGCCGCATTTTATCCGTTCCAGCCGCAGCTATATGACCATCGCCATCGGCTGTACCGGCGGACAACACCGCTCAGTGTTCCTCACCGAACAGCTGGCGGCCATTTTCAGACAGAAATACCGGCTGGTTCAGGTACGTCACCGCGAACTCGCCGACTGAACCGGATTGCTCATTCCATGCTCACCGAACAGATCACCATCATCAATAAACTGGGGCTGCATGCCCGCGCCGCCGCCAAGCTGGTTTCCACCGCCTCGGCGTTTTCCAGCCGTATCCGTCTCGGCCGCAATGGCAATATGGTTGACGGCAAAAGCATTATGTCGGTGATGATGCTGGCCGCCAGTCAGGGCACAGAACTGACCCTTGAAATCGACGGCAAAGACGAGCTCAGCGCCCTCGAAGCGGTCCGTGATCTGATCAACCGCCGCTTCGATGAAGAAGAATAAAACCCAGAATAAATATTGCTAAAACAGTATTTTATCGGAATTACTGCGAGTAATTTCGTGGTACTTGTTGTCTTATCTGGGCTAGAATCAGACTGATTCTGTTATCTTATCCGGAGACTCAGCGAAGAGAGTCTCTGTATCATCCGTAACACCGTCATTCATCAACCTGACTGTTTTTTTCTGCCATGGCTCAGCACACAGAAAAATCGAAAGCAAAACTCAGGATTCTTAATGCAGCGCTGGAAAGCGGTGCACTGAGTCAGGTTGAGCGCATCCTCAATTCCGGTCTGCCGCCGGCTGATATCGCCCACCTGATCAATACCTCACCGCCCAAAGCGCGGAAGGTCATCTGGGATCTGGTCGACAAAGAGCTGGAAGGTGAAGTTCTCCAGTATCTGAGCGAAGAAAACCAGGCGCAGTTCCTCGCCGACTTCAGTACCGAAGAGCTGGTCGATCTGACCACCGAGCTCGACGACGATGACGTCGCCGACATTCTGCAGCAGCTGCCGGAACGGGTGACGCAGGAAGTTCTGGACTCGATGGACACCCAGGACAGAGCCCGTCTTGAGGCTGTTCTGGGCTATCCGGAGGACAGCGCCGGTGGTCTGATGAACACAGACACCGTGACCATCCGTCCGGATATCACGCTTGAGGTGGTCCTGCGTTACCTGCGCCGTCACCGCTCACTGCCGGAGATGACTGACAGCCTGCTGGTGGTTAACCGCTCCAACGAATTTATCGGAACCCTGCCCATCAGCAAGCTGCTGGTGAGCGATCCGCTGCAGACCGTGCGTGAAGTCATGTCGACCGAAGTCACCATCATCCCGGCGACCATGCACGACTCCGACGTTGCCAAGCTGTTCGAACGTCATGACCTGGTGTCCGCTCCGGTGGTCGATGCCAACGGCCAGCTGATCGGCCGTATCACCATCGATGACGTGGTTGACGTTATCCGTGAAGCCGCGGACCACTCACTGATGAGCATGGCCGGTCTGGACGAAGAAGAAGACACCTTTGCCCCGGCTCTGAAGACCAGCCGCCGCCGTGCTGTGTGGCTCGGTATCAACCTGCTCACTGCGCTGGCAGCCTCAGCCGTGATCGGTCTGTTCGACAAAACCATCGAGCAGGTCGTGGCACTGGCGGTCCTCATGCCGATTGTTGCCAGTATGGGCGGCATTGCCGGTTCTCAGGTGCTGACGCTGGTGATCCGGGGTCAAGCACTGGGGCAGCTCAGTAATGCCAATTTCCGCTGGTTGTTCAACCGCGAAATTGCCGTAGCCGCCATCAACGGCGTACTCTGGGCTGTGGTCATCGCCCTGATCACGCTGGCCTGGTTCCAGGACCCTGGCATTGCTACCATTATCGGTGCCGCCATCATCATTAACCTGTTGATCGCCGCGATGACCGGTGCGGCCCTGCCGCTGCTGCTGAAAGTCTGGGGAATTGATCCGGCACTGGCCGGAGGTGTGATCCTCACCACAGTGACCGACATCGTCGGCTTTATGTCATTTCTGGGTCTGGCGACCCTGTTCTACCTCTGACGGATACCTTATGTACGACTCTGACGACGACGAAGATTTCGTCAGTAAATCCGAACTCAAACGCGAAATGCAGCGTTACCAGGATCTGGGTGAAACCCTGTGCAACCTGCCGCCGAACCGCTGGCCCGGACTGCCGGTCAGCGACACCCTGCGCAACGCATTGGAAGAGAGCCGCCGTATCGGCAAGCACGAGGCGCGCCGCCGTCACTTCCAGTACGTTGGCAAGCTGATGCGCGATGAAAACATCGATGCTATTCAGGAAGCGGTGGACCTGCTCGATCCGTCCAGTGAAGCCTATGGCCGCCGTACCAAGCAGTACGAGCAGTGGCGTACCCGCCTGATTGATAAGCCTCAGGCCCTGTCTGAATTTCTGGATGAATTCCCGGAAACCGACCGTCAGCAGCTGCGTAATCTGGTGCGCAATGCCCAGAAAGAAATGTCGCAGCAGCCTCCTAAACCCGGTACCAGCTACAAGAAGCTCTATCAGCTGATCAAGGACTCAATGGCCTGAGGAGAAGGCCTGAAGTGTCAGCAGACGGCCTGATAAACAGGACATATCCGGCCAGAGCTGAACGTCAGTTACAAAAGATTAAGACAACCCTCTTGCACATCAAACCCGGCTTCAGGTAACTTCCTTACTTAATTGTTTGTCCCGTTGGCCGTATGCCCACTGAGGGCGGCGGTCGTAACAATAATAAAAAACCGAGACCAACCCTATGTTCTTCAAGATTCCGCTGATTCTTGGGATGATGTATCTGTTCATCACCTCCCGTAATTACCTGCTGTGCGCGTCCACCTGGGCGGGTGTTTCCATGGTATTTGATTTCTTTTATACCGGCAGACAACTGACTGTGGACCTTCTGGTGGCTACCGCTGCCAACTTCCTGGTCGCTCTGGTGGTATTCTTCGCCCTGAGTAAGTTCAGTGATGGCCTGATGCGCTGGCTGGCGTCCTTCACCGGGATCGCAGTGCTCTTTGCCTTTGCCTGATCGTCTGACCTGACCACCAGAAACGGAAACGGCCGGTAATTACCGGCCGTTTTTCGTTATTCTCTGCAGACTGCTGTTGAACAGTTTCAGCGGTTAAGAGGCATTTTCTCCCGCACCGACTGCAGATACGCCAGATCGACCTGCCCACAGACCACGCCCGGCGCTTCTTCCAGCCCGGCAACGACCTTACCCCAGGGATCAATCAGCACAGAGTGTCCCCAGGTCTGCCGTTTGTCGTCGTGCCAGCCACACTGATTTGCTGCCAGCACATAGCATTGCTGCTCCACCGCCCGTGCCCGTAACAGAATCTCCCAGTGTGCTTCGCCGGTACGGTGGGTAAAGGCCGCCGGGACCACAATGATTTCAGCACCGGCTTTGCGCAAGGCCTCGTACTGCTGCGGAAAACGCAGGTCAAAACAGATGCTCAGCCCGACCTTACCTGCCGGAGTATCTATCACGCGGATGTCACTGCCCGGCGCGAAGCGCTCGGATTCCATATAGCGCCCCTGCGCGTCGCCGACATCCACATCAAACAGATGAATCTTGTCATAACGCGCGATCTGCTCGCCCTGATCATTGAACACCAGCAAGGCAGAACGGACGCGCGGATCGCCATCCGGGGCTGGCTGTGGCACAGCACCTGCCAACAGCCAGACACCCTGCTGTCTGGCCAGATCCGCCAGCCAGACTGTGTGCTCAGGATTGTCGGCGATTTCCCGGTAGCGCTGCGGATCCATACTCAGACACATTTCCGGCAACAGAACCAGTTGTGCCCCCTGAGCCGCCGCAGCGGCGACCAGCGCTGCCAGTGCTGCCTTATTGTCTTCAATACTGGCCGTACTGCTGCACTGTACGGCAGCTACTCTGGCGGAATCAGTCATTTTTCAGTCCGAAAATACTCAGGAATCGATCCAGGAAACTGCGGCTGGTTTTACCCTCAACACTGTTGTCGAAAGCCTTGTTCAGCTGCACATCCGGTTGTGACACGGTCCCTTTGATCGAGTAACTGGCACTGGTAAAGCGCTCCAGCTCATCCCCGACAAGGCGCTCCGTGACATAAATGGATGCCGCCACTGGCGGCGCGAATCCTGCCAGCACGGCCACCAGCGGTAATGTACCTGTGATCGGGAAAGTCACCGCCAGTTTCATATCCAGTTCACCAGTGTTGAGATCCGTCATACCGGCAATCAGCAATTTGCCACCCGGTCCTTCCAGCGTCACCGGTTCGGTCAGGGTCATTACCCCATCGACGATATCGGCTTTGCCTTTCAGGGTATCAAACGCCATGCCGGAATTAACCACATCGGTAAAATCGAGACGCAGGCGGCGGAAAATGGAGTTCACATTCAGCGCACCGACAGCACGCATGGCGGCCGCACCTTCAAGGTCCACAGAGCCGTCCTTGACGCGCATGGCGATGTTGCCATTCAGTGTCTGGGTGTTGAACCCCAGTGGCGAACCGGCCCAGCCCAGGTTCACCTGGCTGTCCATCTCTTTGCCTTTGACAATGGCCTGCTGGCGGAAGGCTTTCTGCACTTCCTCGACATTAGTGGCACGCAACTCCAGCCCGCTGATGTCAGTATGGTGGACGCCATCCTGCCAGGTCCAGTCCATCGGTCCGGTGATGTGCAGACCTTTCATATCGGTATTGAGGAAATTCACCCGTACACCGTTGTGCAGCGGACGGCTGTTGAGCTGCCAGTAACCGAAGTTGCGCGTGCCCATATAGAGCTCCTGCAGCTCCACATCCATGGCGACAACATCGGTCGGTAATACATCTTCCAGTGGATCGGGCGGTATGGTTTCCGTTGCAGCCTCATCAGCCGCTTCGGAACCGGCAGACACCCTTGCTTCCGCCGAAGGGTCTGCAGCAGACGGATCTCCGGTTTCGCCATCATCAGGCAGGTGCACGTAATCCAGCGCCAGAATCAGCGGAGCCTGAGTGTCTTTGGGGATTGTCACGGTACCTGCGACCAGATCGCTGTCGATGCGCAGATTCCACTCGCCATTCTCCTGCTGTCCCTTAACGGCTGTCTTGCCGGAGGCATAATCCCAGGCATCGATGGCGGCCAGCGTCAGATCGACAGATGCCACCGGATTGGTGTTACCCAGAGCGTCAGCACGGGCCACCTGGCCACTGCGGGCAGCCTGTTTATCCGCCTGCTCTGACAGCGTCAGCATACGGTCGAACACATCCCACCAGGGTTCGGCGGAGATTTCTTTGTCGATATGACCCAGAATCTGAATACCGGTACCTTCGGTCTGTTGCGGCGTATCACCACCAATCACTACCTGACCGCGCGGCTCTGCGGTCTCTGCATCGAGTGTCAGCGCCGTGCGGATCAGGTTGTCGTAGTTGATGTTCAGCCGGGTTTCGTTCCCGGAACGGATCAGGGTCGTCAGTGCGCGGGATTCTTCAGCAGTTTTCCCTGCCGGATACGGCAGATCAATCACCGTACCGGTCAGGTCTGACTCCAGGAGTATCTGAACAGGGTCAGCCGCTGCCGGATCAATAAACAGCTCAGTGTGGTAATTCAGTGAGCCGCTGACCGGATCAAGCAGGAACAGATCCAGCCATTGCGCCAGCGGGTCCCACTGGGCCTCACCCTGACCGCTCAGGGTAATCAGATAGTTATCCTTCACCACCTGCGAGCCGATACCGGCCTGCAGCTGCCCACCGAACAGAGACGCTGTGAGGTTCTCGGCCCACAGGCCACTGTCGCTGTTAAAGCTCAGGGCACCGTTAATACCGGTGATATCCAGATCCAGATCGGTGATGTGTATGCGTGAATTACTGAGCTGCGTGGTCAGGTCAACCTGTGGATCACTGTTGTCGTCGCTCAGGGATACCTTCAGGTTGAGGTCAGTGGTGGCCTGTCCTTCGGCTTTCCAGGACGACAGCGCATCATCCAGCACCTCTGCCAGCGGTGTGCTCTGCAGATACGACAGAGCTTCCGCCGTGCGGCCCCGGATACTTCCCTTCACAGACAGCAGGGTTTCGTCACCGACTGAGCGTATCTGGACACGGCCGGACTGTCCGGTCACCGTGCCGCCAAGCGTCCGTCCTTCATACACATCGACATCAACATCCGGCGCATCGAGGAACACATGCCCCTTCACGCCCGTGACTTCGGGCCAGCCATCCAGATAGTTCAGGCGCGCATTCTCGGCTTCCAGCGAGAGCTGGGTCGTCAGGGTGCCGGGCGGCGCATCGTCACCGAGTGTGCCATCAAGGACAAAGCCGACCTGCGACAGATCACCTTCCAGCAGACCAGCGTCGAGCCAGCCGTTAATCGCCGGATCAATAATGTCCGGCACCAGTTTCTGCTGCAAAGCGACAGGGCCCTGCTCAACACCCAGGATCAGTGCGATGTGGTTTTCGACATCGGCATGATCACGCGGAATCCGCAGCGAGAAATCACCCCGGACACGGGTGCCGTCCAGATGGGCATCCAGGCCCTGCAGCTGCAGGCGGAACAGGTCCGGTTCGATCTCCCAGTAAAAGTCTGCACTGGCATCAGTCAGATCCCAGGCAGGCTGGTAGATGTCCGGCAGATGCATGGTCAGATCGTTATCGCGGATATAGGCGACACCGCCGTATTTCTGCAGGTGTACTTTACCGTCTGCCCGCGCCAGTGACGGAATGCCTTTATAGGGCTCTACTGCCAGATCACTGACATCGGCGCGGAAATCAAAATCTCCGCTGCCGTAAAGGTACGAAACGCGCACATTCTGCGCCTGCCCCGCCGGAGACAGGTTGTCCAGATAACGGTCAAACGGCTCTGGCATCAGATTGAAATCCAGCAGGAACTGGCTGGCTTCCGCCAGATCGGTCGCCGGGATACGCACATTCCAGCCGCGCTGCTCCGGCAGGCGTACAGAGCTCAGGCGTACTTCCTGAATCGGCAGGGGTTCGGCGAACTTCGGCAGAATCTGCAGGTGCCAGTCTTCGTCTGTGCGTTCGCCCGAGATCATCAGGGTGCCACGGGTCAGATTCAGCTGGTTCTCCGGTGCCTGAACACTGAATTCGGGAACAACAGCGCGGATATAGAGAGACTTCAGATCACCGTCAGACAGGGACAACCAGCCTTCGAGGCTGGCGCGCATGCTGCCGATCGACAGATCGCGGGGCAGATGTTCCGGCACCCAGCGAGACCACTGCTGCTCGTCCACCAGCAGGTAGACATCGCCATCCTGCTGCCCCAGCGGCCACAGCTGTCCGCGGATATCAGCACTGACAAAGATGTCTGCGATGTCATCGTTCAGTCCCCAGGCAATATCCCCTTCCAGCGAGTGCTGTGACCCCTGGTTTCGCCAGGACACCCGGCGGATGATCAGACTTTCGGTGACGCCGTCCGGGTGCTGATTAGTCACCTGCCAGTCGCGCAGCACAATGTTGTCCTGCCGCTCCAGCCAGTCGAGCCAGCCCGGCCGGGTATTCAGGGCACTCAGATCGGGCATTTTACCGCCGCTTTTCTGCTCCAGCGGGTTAGGCAGATTCAGCCGGTTGAGCAATTCCTGCTGCAGTACAAGGTCTACGCGGTCAATGAGGATACGCTTGAATACCGGCAGGCGGTGAAACAGGGTGGAACTGAGGTCGAGTTCAGCCGCTACCGTATCAATCGTAAGACGGGTATCGCCCTCACCAATGACCAGATCCTGCAACGTCACCACAGGGGAAAACAGCGACCAGCCTCCCTCAAAGTGACCGATGGTTACCGGCTCGCCAATCTGCGCTGAGAGCATATCCTGCAGGCGCGGTGCCTGGGTCTCGAGCAATGGCATGACGACAAGACGTCCGCCGATGACGTAGAGAGACAGCAGCCCCGCTGCCATAAGCAGAGTGATGAAAAGCTGTAACAGGAACGACCGGATCAGCGCCATCCGCGGTTACTGCAGAATGATGTCGTATTCATCCTGCCGGTAGCGTCCTTCTACCTGGAGGCGGATGGTTTTGCCGATAAAGGCTTCAAGATCGGCCAGGCCGTGACTGTCTTCGTCGAGTAAGCGGTCCACCACTTCCTGACTGGCCAGTACCAGATAGGTCCCGGCGTTGTAGGCACGCTCTTCGCGCAGAATTTCGCGGAAGATCTCGTAACAGATGGTCTCGGCGGTTTTCACCGAGCCGCGTCCCTGACAGGCGCTGCAGGGCTCCATCAGCATATGCTCAAGGCTCTCGCGCGTGCGCTTGCGCGTCATCTCCACCAGCCCGAGTTCAGACACGCCACTGATTTTGGTTTTGGTGTGGTCTTTCTCCAGTACCTTCTCAAGCATGCGCAGTACCTGACGCTGATGTTCCACATCCGTCATGTCGATAAAGTCGAGGATGATGATGCCGCCAAGATTGCGCAGCCGCACCTGACGGCCAATAGCAGTGGCGGCTTCGAGGTTGGTCTTGAAGATCGTATCTTCGAGGTTACGGCGGCCGACAAAGCCACCGGTATTCACATCAATGGTGGTCATGGCCTCGGTCTGATCAATGACCAGATAACCGCCGGATTTAAGGGCTACCTGACGTTCAAGGCCACGCTGGATGTCTTCTTCGACGTTGTACAGCTCAAAGATCGGTCCCGGGCCTTTGTAGTACTCAATGGTCTCAGCCACTTCCGGCACATACTGCTGACAGAACTGATCGATTTTCTGGTACGTCTCGTTGGAGTCGATCAGGATCTTGGTCGTCTCGGGGCGCGCCAGATCGCGGATGGCGCGCTGTGACAGCGGCAGCTCATCGTAGATCATACTGGGCAGCGGGTTGTCTTTGATGCGCTCTTCAAGCTTGCGCCACAGGCGGCGCAGGTAACGCACGTCGGCCAGAATCTCGTCTTCACCGACGCCATCGGCTGCCGTGCGCAGGATAAATCCGGCTTCACCAGTGAGGCCTTCGGATTCCATGCAGCCGGTCACCAGCCGCTTCAGGCGTTCGCGCTCGCTCTCTTCCTCGATGCGTTGTGACACCCCCAGATGCGCAGTCCCCGGCATGTACACCAGATAGCGAGAAGGGATGGAAAGGTGCGTTGTCAGGCGTGCGCCTTTGGTGCCGATCGGGTCTTTCGTGACCTGCACAATCAACGACTGACCTTCACGCACCAGCTGCACAATCGGGGCGTTATTGTCGCGGCTGATTTCTGAGCTGTGAATAAAGGCCGCACGCTCAAGACCGATATCAACAAACGCTGCCTGCATACCCGGCAGCACACGCACCACCCGGCCTTTATAAATATTGCCGACCAGTCCGCGGTGATTGGAGCGTTCTATGAATATTTCCTGAAGAACACCGTTTTCGACTACCGCCACGCGGCTTTCGGTCGGTGTTACGTTCATCAGAATTTCAGCATTTACCATCGGTTGTCCATCTGCCATACCGGTACATCAGACTCTCTGAGCAGGGCAGCAGTTTCCGTCAGAGGCAGCCCGACCACATTACTGTAACTGCCTTTTATGTCAGCCACGAGAATGGCACCGAATCCCTGGATGCCATAAGCACCGGCTTTATCCAGTGGCTCGCCGGTGGCCACATAGGCCTCAATTTCTGCGCTGGACAGTTCGCGGAAGTGCACATCCGTGCTGACCACCAGAGAACGGGCCTCGCCATCTTTTACCACAGCCACCGCGGTCAGAACCTGATGCGAACGCCCGGACAGGGCCGTCAGCATACGGACAGCATCATCGGCGCCATCCGGCTTTACCAGTATTTCACCAGCACACACGACTGTGGTATCAGAACCCAGCACGGCTTCATGCGGATAACGTTGCGCTACGGCCAGCGCTTTTTCCCGCGCCATACGTTCAACGTATGCTTCCGGGCGCTCATCCACCAGTATTGTTTCGTCAATATTTGCAGGGTCGACGGTAAAAATGACGCCGATCTGTGTCAGCAGTTCCCGCCGCCGTGGTGAGGCAGACGCCAGAATCATCAGCGGATCCTCTGCAGAACCACATAGCCCACGGCATACACCCAGGGCCACATCAGAGCCGTCAGAGCCGCCGGTGTCAGCAGCATCACCGGGCGCGGATCGCCGATCAGCACCACCATGGCCCAGTAGCGCAGTACCTGCACCCCCAGAACCAGCATAAAAATCGTCGCGGCCTGCTGCAGGATATTAAACAGATACAGGCGCCGGTACAGCAACTGCAGCATACCGATGTAGACCGCCATCAACATGACATTGAGGCCAAGCGGGGCACTGTATTCGATGTCCAGCAGCAGACCGAGCGGAATACACAGCCACATCCCCGCCACTTCCGGCGTCACCAGTACCAGGACGGTTACCACCAGCAGGATCCAGCCAGGCTGAAACCAGTCGATGATGGGTGGCAGCGGCAGATGCTCAAGCACAAAGGCGAGGAACAGCATGCCCAGGGCATAAAACAGACGGGTCATGCTCATGATTTGTCCTGCCAGAGTTCCACCGGAGGGACGCGGCCAGCATCGTGGGTGAATACCAGCAACAGATGACGGCTGCGGTCGAGGTGAGCGGTCGGCTTCGCGTGAATCGTGGCGTAGGACTCACCCGGAATATTCTCCACCGTGGTGACTTCCGCCACCGGATAACCCGCCGGATAACGTCCGCCCAGACCCGAGCTGATCAGGGTATCACCCACCTTGATGTCCGCCGTGTTGGGCACGTAAATCAGGTCCAGCTGACTCAGTGAGCCGGTTCCCACCGCCACAGCACGCACCCCATTACGGTTTACCTGCACCGGAATGGCGTGGTTGTTATCAGCAATCATCAGCACCCGGGCGCTGAATGGCAGCACATCAATCACCTGCCCCAGCAGACCATGGGCATCCAGTACCGGCTGACCGACGAATACACCGTCAGAGCCACCTTTATCAATAATGATCTGCTGGGTGTAAGGATCCGGATCCACCGCTGTCACCGACGTGATCAGGACATCATCCTGCACTTTGGTGGAGGCTGACAGCAGCTTGCGCAGCTCCATATTTTCCACCTCAAGAGCGGCCAGACGCTGGACTTTGTTTTCCAGAATGAAATTGCGCGAACGCAGCTGATCGTTCTGTTTCATCAACTTTTCGCGGCTGGACGCCGAGTCACCCAACCAATAAATCACCGATTGTGGGGCCAGTGCGATTTTCTGTGGCGGAACAAGAACGTAACCAATGGCATAGCGCACTGGCTTGAGGTAAGACGTGTTCTGGTCCAGCCACATAAGGGCCAGACACAGGACAGCAATAACCGCGAGGCGCTGCCCGAGAAACTGTGGGGTCTGGAACTGGTAATTAATAACGCAGTCCTGTGATCATGGAAAACCTGAACTATACCAGCAAAACCGCCGTAACACCGCCTGCAGATTGCCCTGCAGAGCGCTGATGGCGGGCTTTGAGGTACCCAGCTGACGCCTCTGCGTCAGTGAGAGACGTTATTATTATTCAAGTTCCAGAACAGCGAGCTGCTGTTCCGTGGCGCTCTCGAGGAATTTACCGCCACCGCGCGCCACACAGGTCAGCGGATCGTCAGCGACGATGACCGGCAGGCCTGTCTCTTCGCTCAGCAGTTTGTCGAGGTCACGCAGCAGTGCGCCACCACCGGTGAGCACCATGCCACGCTCGGCCACATCAGAAGACAGCTCCGGCGGAGACTGCTCCAGAGCGCCTTTCACGGCCTGTACGATCTGCGCCAGAGACTCCTGCAGAGCCTCAAGGATTTCGTTGGAGTTGAGGGTAAAGCTGCGCGGAATACCTTCCGCCAGGTTGCGGCCACGCACGTCGATCTCACGCACTTCACCACCCGGATAAGCGGTACCGATCTCCTGCTTGATGCGCTCAGCCGTCGCTTCACCGATCAGGCTGCCGTAGTGCTTACGCACGTAAGCAACGATGGCTTCGTCGAAACGGTCACCACCGACCTTCACAGATTCGGCATACACCACACCACTCAGGGAGATGATGGCGATCTCAGTGGTACCACCACCGATGTCGACGACCATAGAACCACGCGCTTCATCCACCGGCAGACCGGCACCGATGGCAGCAGCCATAGGTTCATAAATGAGATACGCACGGCTGGCACCGGCGTTGATCACGGAATCACGGATGGCGCGACGCTCAACCTTGGTTGCCTGAAACGGCACACAGACCACGACGCGTGGGCTTGGCGGCATCAGTGAACGGTCGTGCACACTTTTGATGAAGTACTGCAGCATTTTTTCGGTGACTTCGAAATCAGCGATCACACCGTCTTTCAGCGGACGGATGGCCTGAATGTTACCCGGAGTACGACCCAGCATGCGCTTCGCTTCGGCACCCACAGCCTGGACCGTTTTCCCGCTTGGTTGCAGACGGATAGCCACAACAGAAGGTTCGTTCAACACAATGCCTTTATCACGCATGTAGATCAGCGTGTTGGCTGTTCCCAGATCGATGGAAAGATCACTGGAAAACAGACCGCGCAGCTTTTTAAACATCCAGACGGGTCCCGAAAAACACATAAAAATTTGCCGTAACTCTAGCAATGGCGGGGATTCAGGGCAAGCCACATTTGTGCTAATCTCCGGCCCTTATTTTTCTTTTGCCTTTACAGGACATCGAATGAGTCTGGATCAGGAACAGGTCCGCAAAATTGCGGCACTGGCAAAACTTAAGATCGACGATACTCAGATCACCGCCTATCAGGAAAATCTGAGCAATATTCTGGAGCTGGTGGATCAGCTGTCCGCCGTCGACACCGCCAGTGTTGAACCCATGGCCCACCCGCTGGACGCTGTGCAGCGCCTGCGTGCCGATGTGGTCACCGAAGAAAACCAACGCGAACACTTCCAGAAAATCGCGCCCGCCGTGGATCAGGGTCATTACCTGGTTCCACGCGTCGTTGAATGATAGTGGTGAGATAACAATGTCCGACGCAATGCATACCAAGACCATCGCCCAGATCTCTGCCGATCTGGCCGCCGGCACCTACTCCAGTGTGGAGATCACCACCGACCTGCTGGCCCGCATCAAACGCGAAGATCAGGCCATCAACAGCTTTATTACGGTGACCGAAGAACAAGCACTGGCCCAGGCCAGAGCCGCCGACGCCGCCCGTGCCGCAGGCAACGCCAGTGTCTGGACCGGTGTCCCCATGGCCCACAAAGACATCTTCTGCACCAACGGTGTACTGACCACCTGTGGCTCAAAGATGCTGAGCAACTTTGAAGCGCCGTACGACGCCACCATCGTTGAGAACTTCAACAAGGCCGGTGCCGTATCTCTGGGTAAAACCAACATGGACGAGTTCGCTATGGGCTCCTCCAACGAAACCTCGTATTTCGGTGCCGTAAAAAACCCGTGGGATCACGACCGTGTACCGGGTGGTTCTTCCGGTGGCTCAGCGGCGGCCGTGGCGGCGCGTCTGGTGCCCGCTGCAACCGCGACGGATACCGGCGGCTCCATCCGTCAGCCGGCGGCACTGTGTGGCGTCACCGGCATCAAGCCGACCTACGGCCGTGTTTCGCGCTGGGGCATGATCGCCTTTGCCTCCAGCCTTGATCAGGCTGGCACCATGACCCGCACCGCAGAAGACTCCGCGCTGATGCTCAACGTCATGGCCGGATTCGATCCGAAAGACTCGACCAGCATGGATCGTGAAGTACCGGATTACACCGCCACCCTGAACAACAGCATCGAAGGCATGACCATCGGCCTGCCGAAAGAATATTTCCGCGACGACATCAGCGCCGAGATGCAGCAGCAGGTACGCAACGCCATCGCCGAATACGAAAAAATGGGCGCGAAAGTGAAAGAAATTTCGCTGCCGAACACCCACCTCGCCGTACCGGTTTACTACGTGGTCGCCCCGGCGGAATGTTCCGCCAACCTGTCGCGCATGGACGGCGTACGCTTCGGCTACCGCTGTGACAACCCGCAGGACATTGAAGACCTCTACCTGCGTTCACGCAGTGAAGGTTTCGGCGCAGAAGTAAAACGCCGCATCATGGTTGGTGCCTATGCGCTGTCCGCCGGTTTCTACGACGCCTACTACAAAAAAGCGCAGCAGGTCCGCCGTCTGATCAAAAACGATTTTGTCGAAGCCTTTAAAGAGGTCGACATCATCATGAGCCCCACCTCCCCGACACCAGCATTTAAATTCGGTGAAAAAGGCGGCGACCCGGTGGCCATGTACCTTGAAGATATTTTCACCATTGCCACCAACCTCGCCGGTCTGCCCGGCATGTCGGTACCGTGCGGTCAGGTTAACGGGCTCCCCGTTGGTCTGCAGATGATCGGTAATTTCTTTGACGAAGCCCGTATGCTCAACGCTGGTCATCAGTTCCAGCAGGCAACCGACTGGCATTTAAAAGCACCGGCAGGCATTTAAGGGGTATTAAAGATGGAATGGGAAGTAGTCATCGGCCTTGAGATTCACGCTCAGCTGGCCACCAAATCAAAGATTTTCTCCGGCGCGTCCACCGCCTACGGTGCCGACGCCAACACCCAGGCCTGTGCCGTTGATCTCGGCCTGCCGGGCGTATTGCCGGTATTCAACGAAGAAGCCCTGCGCATGGCCGTTAAATTCGGCCTCGCCATTGATGCCGAAATCGGCCTGAAAAGCGTATTCGACCGTAAAAACTATTTTTACCCGGATTCGCCCAAAGGTTATCAGACCACCCAGCTGCATCACCCGATCGTGGGCAAAGGTCATATCGAAATCGAACTCGATAACGGCGAAACCAAACGCATTAACGTGACCCGCGCGCACCTCGAAGAAGACGCCGGTAAATCCGTACACGAAGGCTTTAACGGCATGTCCGGCATCGACCTGAACCGTGCCGGAACACCGCTGGTTGAAATCGTGTCTGAGCCAGAACTGCGCAGCGCCAAAGAAGCCGCCGCGTACTTCAAAAAAATGCACAGCATCGTCACCTACCTCGGCATCTGTGACGGCGACCTGTCACAGGGTTCCATGCGTTGTGACTGTAACGTCTCCCTGCGCCCGAAAGGCCAGGAAGAATTCGGCACCCGTACCGAGATTAAAAACGTCAACAGCTTCCGCAACGTCGAGCGCGCGATCAATTCTGAAATCGAACGTCAGATGGACATCCTCGAAGACGGTGGCCGCATCATTCAGGAAACCCGCCTGTACGACGCCGACAAAAACGAAACCCGCGCCATGCGCTCCAAAGAAGTGGAAAACGACTACCGTTATTTCCCCTGCCCGGACCTGCTGCCGGTGATCATTGATCAGAGCTACGTCGACGCCGTAAAAGCTACCCTGCCGGAACTGCCGGACGCCAAGAAAGCCCGCTTTGAAAGCGACCATGGCCTGTCAGCGACTGACGCCGCCGTACTCGCCTCCAGCCGCGAACTGGCCGACTACTTTGAAACCGTCGCCGCAAAAGCCGGAGACTACAAACTGGCCGCCAACTGGGTACAGGGCGACGTCTCAGCCGCACTCAACCGACTGGAAACCACTATCAGTGAGCTCGCCGTTTCCGCCGAACAGCTTGGCCGCATCCTGCAACTGATCAAAGACAACACCCTCAACAACGGCGGCGCCAAAGAAGTCTTTAACGCCCTGCTGGAAGGCAAAGGCGATGATGTAGATAGCCTCGTGGACTCACTGGGCCTGAAACAGGTTTCCGACACAGGCGCCATCGAAGAGATTGTGGCCAAGGTACTCGCCGACAACCCGAAACTGGTGGAAGGCTACCTCGCCACACCGGTGGATAAGCGTGCTAAAGCGATCGGGCCGTTTATTGGTTTAACGCGAAAGGCTGCGGCGGGTGTGAATCCGCAGGTGGTGATGGAAGTGTTGAAGAAGAAGCTGGAAGAGCTGTAAGCTGAATGCTTCCTAGGGGCCGCAATGGCCCCTTCACCACAACTAAGGAAGCAGTGTGGTTTCAGAAGCGAATAAGAAAGACATCACCTTTGCCGATTGCGCATTCAGCCCTGAGCGTGAGGAATTAGCAGATCATCTTACCGAATACCTGAAACTACAAAAAAACGGCTACGTGCTTAATGTCGACGGAGAATGGGGCTCCGGTAAAACTTTCTTTCTGAAGGCATGGCAAGCAAAACTTAGAAACAACCACCCTACCTGCTACATTGATGCCTGGACTCTCGACTACCTCAACGAGCCATTGGCGACACTTTCTCGAAAAATACTGGATTCTATCCATGAGTATCTTGAGAAATACTCCCTAATCAATCCGAACACGGAAAAGAAAATTCTTAATAGCTTGTACCGTTTAATATCCACCAGCGCAAAAATTGGTGGTTCTGTCGTTGAAAACACTGTCAGCCCAATCGTGGGCAAGGCGATTTCTATTGGAGCTGTCGAACTAGACGACTTTCTACTTAACTCTGGAAAAGATCAATTTGAGCTATTCAAAAAAACTGAAGATGCCCTTATTGAATTTAAAGGGACACTTCAAAATCACATCAATGATATTTTTGATAAAGAACCAAAAAGCTCACCATTCTTCATTTTCATCGATGAGCTAGACAGGTGCCGTCCAAATTACGCTATTGAAATACTAGAAGCTGTCAAACACCTATTCTGCCTAGAGAACACTATATTTGTAATCTCCACCAATAGAATAGAAATGGAAAAGTCGATTCAAAAGGTCTATGGAAGTAACTTTTCATCGCAAGGCTATCTATCGAGATTCTTTGATAAAAATATTCACTTAAAGACCCAATCACCTCTAAGATTCCTCAAAGAAAATAAAAAGCTGAAACAAATAACCACAAACTCATTAGATCAATGCTACTTAAGAGATAACCTGGAAGAGTTAGAGCTACTGAGCAATATATTTGAAAATTACGAATTAAAACCAAGAGAAATAGAAAAAAGTCTTGACAACCTGCTTTTAGCCACCATTAAACTAAAAGATAAAATATATAGCATTTTTACTTTGACTGAATTATTTTGCATTAAGGAAAAAATGTTCATTGATTTTTCCACAATACGACCAAAATCTGCAATCACACTTGAAACATACAAAAGTTTAACCTTATACAATAAGAAAATAATTTCGCCTTTTGGCATGAAGAAATACAAAGATGAAAAAGTAGCACTGGCAGAGATCATGGAATATGAGCATGACTTCCAAGTAGCACTTTCAATGATTAAGAACAACACCAGATATTCTGACTGTGCAAACACCTTTTTCAACAAACGACAAAGAAGCGGAAAACTAGATACTTTTGCTGAAAGTATACATAGAAAAATAAGCAATCTATCACATCAAAATACTGAGGAGATTGCTGATTTATTTGAGCTTTTTGACATTGTTGATTTTTCATCGAGATTTCATTAGAAACCATCAAACTCAAAAATCAAACATACTTTCAAATCCCAGAATCAATTAACAAAACCTCTTCAAAAAATATAAATTTCCAAAGTACGTAATAAAGGATAAGGTGACCATCCCCCCTTTTGGGGGATCTTATCCCCCGGCCGGGTGGCCCTCCCCCTGCTTTCGCGCTTCCTGGGCCGTGTTCCCTTATTTCTTTGGTTCTCTATGAGTACGGCCACACAGGACGTCCATGCTTAGGCAGCCCCGTCCTGTGTGGCCTGACTCGGCGTCCTGCCTCGCTCCTCATTCGAACCTGCAGAAATCTCGGCGGCCCCAGAGGCACACTTCAACCAGCGACGCCGAGGATGAGATGAACATCACTGGGGGCATTGACGTTGGAAGTTGGTATTGGAACTCTCTAAAAATCGCCGTCATTCCGCGGCTTGACCGCGGAATCCAGAGCCTTGATCACCGCTTAATGGATCCCGCGATCAAGTCGCGGGATGACGATTAATTAAGTGGAAACCAAATACCACCTACAACGCCAAGGCCACCAGTAATGTCCTTTCCTTACACGGTGTCGCTGGTTGAACTGCGCCTGTTGCGAGCCGCGTTATTCAAGAACGAGCAGGCTGGAGAAACATGGATGTTTCGACAGGTCAGCTGAGGCATGAATGCCGAATCTGACCGTAGCCATGGGAAGTTCGCAGAATGACGTGAATCAGCGAGGAACACAGCGCGAAGCAGGTGGGTGGGCCAGCGCCGGGAGGATGCCGTCCTCCCAGGAGCAAAAGAGCCGAGTTACTTGGCAGGGCAAGTTGTTAATCCGATCCAAATGGATCCCATGTACTTCTTACCGAGGCCGCAGCGAGTTTGCGGATGACAGTGAAACAGCGAGCAGCTCAGCGCGAAGCAGGAGGGAGCCGGGGCCGCCTAGCCGCGCCGGTCGGGACTAGGCGTCCCCATGCGTCCTCCCAGGAGCGAAAGAGCAGAATTACCTGGCCGGGCAAGTTGTTAATGCTGTGTCGTCTCCATCTGCAAAATGGATCCCACTCCCCATACCACTTCCCGCGCCAGTATCCACAAACCGCCTCTGCAACCACCCCAACCTGACACTCGTGCCTTGTGCTGAACTCATGTACAGGATATCGTCCGGGTCAAAATATAATAATAAAAAGGTACCACCCTATGCGTCTTCTCACGTCTCTGTCCGTGGTTTTATGCCTGACCGGCTGTATGGCCGATGAGCAAATGGTGCTGGATCTCAGTGGTCCCGACTCCCGCTGGTCATTCTACGATCAGGGCTTCCCGACTGATCTGCGTCAGGATGAGTCCGGTCATCTCGATGTCGCTGACTTCCCGGTTCTGGTTAAGGCTCCGCTGCTGAAAGATTATGTCGATGTCATCAGCCGTGACACCCTGGGCTTCGCCCCGGAGAGCCCGGTTTACATCCGCTTCAGCGGCGATATTGCCCCCGGTGACTTTGTTCTGCCGGATGCAGCCGATACCCTGTACAGCACCTCCGCAGTGCAGCTGATCAATGTGGATGCGGACTCTGCCGATCGTGGCAGGCGCCTGCCAGTCAGCAGCGACTTCCGTTTTGAAGAAGATGAATACCGCCCGGCCGGTCTGTTTCAGGCCTATCCGGTGGGACGCTTCCTGCAGGAAGGGACAACCTACGCCCTGATCATTACCCGCGATGTATCGCCGGAGTTTGCGGATGATCTCACGCCCAACCCGGTTCTCAACGCGCTGCTGAAAGGGCAGAACCCACGCAACGTTGACCGTCTTATTCCGCGTTCGAAAGCCGAAAAAGCCATGGCCGTGTATGCTCCGCTCGCGGCCCAGCTGGCTCAGGACGGCATTGCCGCCGATGACGTGATCGGTGCCGTGGTGTGGACAACAGGCACGCATTCCGAAACTGCACGCCACATTGCTGAGGCCGTTTACGACTGGCCGGTGCCTGCGCTGACGTCAGACTGGCGTCTGGAGCAGGACATGGACCACTACTGTGTGCTGAAAGCCGACTGGTCAGTACCGACCCTGCAGAAGGGTGTGATGCCGTACGCCTTCCCACGCTTTGGCGGCAACATTGAGTACGACGCACAGGGTTTCCCGGTGGTGCAGTCGTCACGTGAAACCGAAGTGGTGGTCACCATCCCGAAAGCCCATATGCCATCGGCAGGCTGGCCGCTGATGATGTACCACCACGGTACCTACGGCGAAGCCGATCAGGTCTGGGACCGGGGCAAGTACGTGGCTGAAGAAGATCTGCGCCCATGGGGCTCTGAAGCTGAAATTGCGGCGTTACGCGGTTGGGCAGCGTCCGGCATGAGCGGCCACTTCGGTGCGGATCATCAGGCGCAGCTGCCGGTGCTGAACTGGTTCTTCGACGGCATTGGTCAGCCGATGAATCTGGTGGAGTACAACTTCCTTAACCCCCAGGCCTTCCGCGATAACCTGCTGCAACAGGTTGCCGAGCGCATCCTGTTCCGCCGTATGCTGGAACAGCAGCAGATTGATCCATCACTGTGCCCGGGTGCCACCACGAACAAAGAAACCGCCTTCCGCTTCGACAGCGATATGGAAGTGGTCAGCGGTCAGTCACTCGGCTCCTTTACCGCCACCGGTCAGGTCGCCAGCGATCCGCGTCCGGTCAAAGCCCTGATTCCGTCCGGTGCCGGTGTCTACGATATCAATCTGGTAATGCAGATTCTGTCGGTCTCTTCCGATGGTACGCCGCTGGGTAATTATCTGGAGCCGGTGTTCTTTGGTGTGGATAAAAACGACATTGTCGGCGACCCTGCCCACCCTTTCAATGCGCTGGCGGCTCATGCGCTGGCCAGTGCCAACACGGGCTATATGATGGACGCCCGTAACCGTCGTGAAAGCGACCCTCTGTCAGTACTGACCTTCTTCGGCCACCTGGATGACTGGGTTGTGCTGGAGTCGCAGATCCCGTTTGCTCGGGCACTGGGGCTGGATATGGCCGGACCTGAACTGAACGTACCGGATGCCGAAAGCCTGCTGTGGCAACTGCGTTACACAGATACCGCCCAGATCAGCTATCCGGTCTCAGCCAATAAGGCGGATGGCAGCACCGGGGTATTTGTGCGTTATGCCGAAGATGACATCAAAACCGGCCACAACGTGCTGTTTCAGCACACCGCCGCCAAGCATCAGTTTGGTTGTGTGCTGCAGGATCTGGCCGCAGGTATGACGCCGACCGTGATTGCTGGTGATTCTCTGGATGGTGACTGTGTCAGCGGTCCGGTGCTGATTGAAAAGACCGCGCCTGAGCCGTTTCCGGGGGATTGAGTGCAGGAATCATCCACCGCCATCCCCGCTTTGGGGATGAAGCCTGACCTTCTGTAACAGGGCCTGATCAGTCAGGCCCTGCTGCCACAAGCAAGAACAGACGGGTCAGATCAGGTAACTCCACCCGCCAGCGATGTAGTCCTTAATCTTCCGGGCAATGAATGGCCCGTGTGACCTCAGAATAAACGCCAGTAACATTAACCGATAAGCGGCCTGGTGGTTTTCATCCTCCAGGGCCAGAGCCAGATCCCTCAGATCGTCTGTTACCGGCCCCTCAAACGCCGCCCGCATCCGGGGTGGAATATCTTCAATGGCCAGAGTCTTACCGGCCTGTGCCGGAATATTGCTCAGCTTCTGATGCAACCGGTCAGCCAGTGTTGCGGCTTTGGGAGTAGCAAAGACCGGATCATTCTTCAGATCCTTCCTGAGTATCAGCAACTGCTCAAGCACCGAGGGGAATACATGCTGCTCCAGCTGTTTAACCTTCCACGAGAAAATGGATACCGTGATGGCAAACGCATAGGGTACGAATGAAATACTGAGTTGACTGACCCCGAACAGAACGTCGGAAAGATAGCGGTAGTAGTCTACGGAAAAACGGTTAATAACCGTCTTTATCTCGTCCGTTTCCAGCTCCTGCAATTCATCACTGTAATACGCCATTTCGTCCAGTACGACTCTGGCTTTATCGTACAGATCCGGATCCCGGGTTTTCAGATAAGAGGCCATTTCCTGCAACTTTCCGGCATGCTGGTTGAGCGCAGTCAACATCTCGTTCAGTGTTTTCCGGTGAGCGATTTTTTCTCTCTCAGCCTCGTCCGGTGATTGCTCGTATTCCTCAACAGGAATTGGCTTAACACCTTTTTTTTCCGGCGTAAAATCAATGGCGAGATTAACCCGGTTTTTGTCGGTGTAATTATACGTCTGGTGATCATAGCTGTAGTCGAATATGACGTAATCACCTGCCTCAGACACTGGCTGAGTCTGACCGTTACAGGAAATGGTACAGCCATCGCCGACTGATTCCAGAAGAACATGACAGATCAGGTTCTTCTTCACATGCTTGTGGCTGTCGATCCGGGCGCCGGAGTGCAGATTCAGAAAGCTGACAAAATTGACGTTGGGTATCTGATCAATGAAGGAATACAGGAAAGGGAAGGCCCTGCGCATTTTCTCGTTGTATTCTGGTTTATTGACCTTGAAAACAGGCAGGGTGGCAAAACGCCCTCCCCGCGAGTCATAGCCTATCTGCTCACGGTGAAAGCCACCTTCAAAGACCCAGTCCTGGAAAACCTCATGAATAAAAATACCCACTTCTTCTTCTGACTTATCAAAATGAGCACTATCAAGGTGCGACTGGCGTTCTTTCTCTTCATTATCCCGAAGCTCCGCATAGAGCTTCTCTGCGTTATCGACAATCGGCTGAAGAAAGGTAAAGTCCTTTATCGAAAAAAACATGAGAACGATTCCAGTGTGTGTATTTGTTTATTGCGCTCATCATCCATAGGAGCGTTTGACAGAACCGGGAATCTGAAAAAGAGGATACTGCGAATATCGCCGTTATGATAAACCCCGGGGAAAACAGGCACACAACCAAACTGGGCCATCCAGTCAACGATCGCATCGACCATAGGCCAGTTCAGGCTTTTCAGATACTGATATCCTTTCTGGATATCTGAAATAAACCACATGATGACTTTTTCATACTTTTCAGTCTGGGTGTACTCAAGAAATGGCGCATCGAAAATACCCGGATCTTTAAAGCGCTCCGATATGATCCGGCGTTCACGATCTCTCATAAAATAGAAGTAATGCTTTGAAAGTCCTTCTTCTTTTAATCTGAACTCCTGAGAGAACCCGTAGTTCAGTGAGCTGTTCTCGGGCTTGAGTTCACCGTCAGGGCTGATCTTTTCGCTGTGCATATGCTGCAGGGGCACACGGTAATGGAAGTACTCCATCGGCGGCTTTTCAGGCTGCATTTTAAGCGCAAATGTGCAACCGGTGAGTTCCAGATTACGGCGTCTGGAGGGCGTCCATTCATGGTAGTGCGAGTTGAATCCACGGCGCTGGGTCAGAAAGCGGGCGATTTCCGGGGAGCGTAATCTTCGCCAGTAGCCAGCGTACGCTTTGCAGTTAATGATTTTATCCCGGGTGAAATTAATACCAAGATAGGTTTCAAAGGGATAATCACCCGGATCGGTCAACCTGACGTTATCGTAGAAATTTCTCATCGGCTCTGAACTGAGCAGTTCAGGGATGAGATTAATCTGGTTCTGAATGGCCGGACTGGTCAATGTACGCTCCTGATTCTGGGCATTTATCTGAGCCGGAAACACGTTCGGGAAAAGAAGAAGCTATATCCTTACCGCTCTTCGCTCAAATCTTTATATTAAGTGACAATTTGTTCAGGAAAAGTACCTGCAGCTTTGATTTCCGATATTATCGACGCTGAAATTCATTATCAACCTGCCTTGCGGCGGCACTACAGGTATGTCCGCTTCAGCGAAAGTCTGCTGATCATACCCAAAAACGGGAGCGACAAACCGGACGCTCATTTTCCGGCTGAACAATATGGAGAATATCCGCAGACACACATACTGCCTTGTCGGGTCTGAAATGAATGATTAAGCTGTCAGCTATACTTGAAAGCCAGTTCAGTAAATACCGGTCTCAGCAGAGGTTCTGAAAATGCGCGACAAAGTCATTCTGGTCGATACGGAAGATAACCCCTGCGGTATCGAAGAGAAGCTGGCAGCCCACTACAATCCCGGAAAGAGACACCGGGCCTTTTCGGTATTCATTATTAATTCTGCAGGTCAGTTACTGCTGCAACAGCGTGCCGCAGCCAAGTACCATGCAGGGGGGCTTTGGGCCAATTCCTGCTGCAGCCATCCGCAACCTGATGAGGTACTTGCCGAGTCGGCATCGCAGCGTCTGTCAGAAGAAATGGGCATTGATGTCAGCGTAGAAGCCTTTGGAACCTGCGAGTACCAGCTACCCGTCAGTGACACTATGACCGAATGGGAGCTGGATCACCTGTTAATCGGCCACTACGACGGCGAGGTGTTTCCCAACCCTGATGAGGTCGACAACATCCGCTGGGCAGATGTGTCGCTTATTGCAGAGGAACTCAGACTGACACCAGAGCGCTATGCACCCTGGTTTCACGTCATCTTCCCGCTGTTTGCGGACCACATGAAAGACGCATCCGCTACGGCACGGATGCATCAGGGATAGTAAGCAGACGGGGAAGTGCCATCAGGCACTCTTCCCCGCCATATACCGTCTCCACCCCCCAAGCCCGGTAATCTCCTCCGCACCATCAACCCCATACGGCTCGCAGATAAACCCACTCACCCAGCGGCCATCCACCAGCTCAACTTTGCCGATACCCAGCGGGGCCGGGATATTCGCCACAAAACTGCCGAATTCGCTCGATGGCAGACGCCAGACTTCGACATCAATCGCAGCGCCATTGGCTTCGTCACGGATCAGACCGGGGCGGAACGGTGGGCCACCAGCCAGCGCGTACATGCGGTAAAACGGGCTGGTCGTGGTACTTTCCGCCAGTCGTGCGCCACGTTCGGTCAGCTGCCAGTTGAGTGGCAGGCCTTCGAGATGAGCACCGCACACGGCAACTTCGATATGGCTTTGATCAGCAACTGTGGGCTGCGCCAGATTCAGGCTGACGGCGGCTTCGGCGCCGGATGGCAGTGGCAGCAGGCTCTGGATGCGCTGAGCGATGGACAGCAGTGCGCGGTCGCTGAACGCCGGACCAACCAAGGTGACGCCAAACGGCAGGCCGTCGTCGGTGAATGACGTGGGTACCGCCACTGAAGTCATATCCAGCAGGTTCATAAAGTTGGTGTAGTAACCCAGTTCGCTGTTGCGCTTGATCGGTTCTTCCAGCAGTTCGGCGATGGTGAACAGGCGACCGGCGGTCGGGGTCAGTACGCAGTCGATGTCTTCCAGCTGGGCGGTACAGATGCGCTTGAGTGCTTCGAGGCGGTATTCAGCGAGGAACAGGTCAACGGCTTTGTGCTCGCCGCCCGGTTCGATGATGGTGCGGATGACTGGCAAAAGCGCATCCGGGTTGGTTTTGATCAGGTCTTCGATGGCGAGATAACGCTCACTCACCCAGGGGCCTTCGTACAGCAGACGTGCAGCTTCGTCGAACGGTGCGTAGTCGATTTCTTTTAATGAAATGCCTGAATTTTTCAGGGCACCCAGCGTTTTGCGATAAGCGTTTTCATAGCCTTCATCACCAAAGAATTTCAGCTGAGCTTCGGGAATCACTCCGATAGTCAGTGCCCCGGCGCGTTCACCGAAATGACGCGGGCTGTTGCTGTAGGTGTTTTTGCGGCTGTAGCCGTCGGCGGCATCGTACCCTTCAGCACAGGCGAGCACGGCATTCGCATCGGCGCTGTTGAGGGCAAAGATGCTGATGCAGTCGAGGCTACGGCACGCCGGTACCAGACCGGTTGCCGACAACAGGCCTTTGGTTGGCTTGAGACCCACCAGATTGTTAAAACAGGCTGGCACCCGCCCGGAGCCGGCGGTATCCGTCCCCAGACTGAAGCTGGCCAGACCCAGCGCAACAGACACAGCGGAACCTGAGCTGGAGCCGCCGCTGATGTAGTCCGGGTTAAACGCATTGTGGCACTCACCGAATGGCGAGCGCGTGCCGTTCAGACCCGTAGCGAACTGGTCGAGGTTGGTTTTACCAACCGGAATGGCTCCGGCATCGATCAGTTTCTGCACCACGGTTGCATTCACCTGTGGCGTGTAGGCGAAGGCCTCGCAGGCAGCAGTGGTCGGCACGCCGGCGAGGTCGATGTTGTCTTTCACGGCAAACGGAATACCCCACAGCGGAAAGCTGTCGATGGGCTTGTCGTTCAGACCGTCCAGATACGGCTGCACCTCGGTTTCGCTGAGGGCGTGAATCCAGATGTTGTGGCCAGCGTACTGCTGCGAGCGCTCGCGGATGTCCGCCAGCACTTCAGCGGGTGTGCTCTGGCTGCTCAGATAGGCCTCACGCAAGGCCGTCAGGGTCATGCTTTTCATGTTAATGCCTTCAATTCAATTCGGTTCGTATTCAGAGTTCAGGAGTCAGGGCTTCTTACCAATCTGTCCTAGGATTCAGACAGGACCACCAGCGCCTTACCCGCGCTGACTCTGTTGCCGGGTTCCAGCAGCATGCGGCTGACAACGCCATCGCACGGTGCCTGCACCGGGATTTCCATCTTCATGGACTCCAGCACCAGCAGGGTCTGCCCGGCCTTAACAACCGCGCCCTCTTCCACTTCGACCTGCCAGACGCTGCCGGACACCGGGCTGTCGACGATGGTGGCGTCTTCCGGCCAGACTTCTTCTGTGGATTCTTCTTCGGCCTCAAACGTATCGCTGTAAAACTGGCCATCGCGGTGCCAGCGCTGCAGCTCTTCGTCGAAGGCGTTCTGACGGTGCTCGCGGAAGGCGCTGATGCTGTCAGCGTTGTCGTTAATCAGGGCCTCGTAATCGGCCAGACGGAATTCACCCTCTTCGATTTTCAGCGGGTACTGGCCACGCGGAAATTCGGTGCGGATGGTCTGCAGTTCATCGTGGGAGACCTCGTAAAAACGGATCTGATCGAAGAAGCGCAGCAGCCAGGGCTGGGTGAATTCGGCGGTCTGGCGATAGCGGTTCCACATCTGCAGAGTACGCCCGACAAACTGGTAGCCACCCGGGCCTTCCATGCCGTAGACACAGAGGTAGGAGCCGCCGATGCCCACAGAGTTCTCGGCGGTCCAGGTACGGGCCGGGTTGTACTTGGTGGTGACCAGACGATGACGCGGGTCGACCGGGGTCGCCACCGGCGCACCCAGATACACGTCGCCGAGGCCCATCACCAGATAAGAGGCATCGAAGACGATCTTCTTCACATCGGCGATGCTGTCGAGGCCGTTAATACGGCGGATAAACTCGAGGTTGCTCGGACACCAGGGCGCATTTTTACGCACCGACTGCTGGTATTTATCAATCGCCAGCTGACAGGCTTCGTCATCCCACGACAGTGGAATGTGCACAGTACGCGACGGCACACTGAGGCTGTCGAGCTCGCGGCTGAGGTTCTGCTCGGCGGTTTTCAGATGCGCCAGCAGAGTCGCGTGATCGAGCTGCTGGCTGTCGAAATGCACCTGCAGTGAGCGGATGCCCGGCGTCAGTTCACGCAGACCCGGCAGCGGGTTCGCCTGCAGCCACTGCATCAGCGCATGAGCGCGGAAACGCAGGCGGATGTTGAGCACTTTAGGGCCGTATTCCACCAGCAGGAAGTGATCACCGGCGGCGCGGTAGACCACGTCTTCGCCCACTTCGCTTTCGCTCAGGGAGGACAGCACCGGCGTGCCACGATCGCTCAGCGGTGTTACGTCGGGTGCTGTTAACGAGAGGGATGCTAGCTGCTGATTCTGAGCGGCTTCGAGTGCCACAGCGTCTTCAATCGACACCGGCTCAAAGCGGATTTTATCGCCCGCACGCAGCTGCCCCAGCTTCCACAGATCAGCGGTAATGACCGTTGCCGGGCAGACGAAGCCACCTAACGAAGGGCCGTCCGGGCCCAGAATAACCGGCATATCACCGGTAAAATCCACAGTACCAAATGCGTAGGCGTTGTCGTGAATATTCGACGGGTGCATACCTGCTTCGCCGCCGTCTTTGCGCGCCCATTCCGGTTTCGGACCGATCAGACGGATACCGGTACGGCTGGAGTTGTAGTGGATCTCCCACTCGTTCTCAAAAAAGGTATCAATGTCGCTGTCGGTGAAGAAATCCGGTGCGCCGTGCGGGCCATAAACAACACGCAGCGTAGTGGTGTTGCTGATCGCCGGCAGCAGAGGAGAGACATCGATATCTGGTAAATCGGCCTCAGCAGAAGGCTTCAGATGTAAAACATCACCGGTGCGGATCGCCCGCCCGTTATGGCCACCGAACTGACCCAGCGTGAAGGTCGAGCGAGAGCCCAGATATTCCGGGCAGTCGAAGCCACCCTGAACTGCGAGGTAGGTGCGCGCACCGGCGCTGGCGACCCGACCCAGAGACAGAGTCTGACCAGCGTCTACGCTGATCACCTTGTTCAGGTCGACAACTTCGCCATCCAGTTTAGCGTCGATGTCAGCACCACACAGCACCAGCGAGGTGACTGCGCTGAACTTCAGCGTCGGACCAGAGAGCGTGATTTCCAGACCGGCAGCACGTTCGTCGTTACCCAACAGGCGGTTAGCCAGTCGGAAGGAATAGCTGTCGAACGGGCCGGACGGCGGCACGCCCACATCCCAGTAACCCTGACGTGACGGAAAGTCCTGAATCGTGGTCAGGGTACCGCCCTGCAGTACATCGATGCGCGCCGGGGCATATTTAAACTGGTTGAGATAGCGGGTAGTCACTTCGCCTCTGGCCAGCGTCTCGTCACGGGTCAGATGACGCAGGTAGTCGAGGTTGGTCTCGCTGCCGTACAGCTTCGATTCATCCAGTACCTGCTGCAGTTTCGCCAGCGCGGCGTCACGGTCAGCGGCGTGAACAATGACTTTGGCAAGCATAGGGTCGAACCACGGCGGTACGTCGATACCGGCTTCGATCCAGCGATCGATGCGGATGCCCTCACCCTCGGGGAACTCCACCTGAGTCAAAAGACCGGCGCAGGGGCGGAAGTCCTGATACGGGTCTTCGGCGTACAGGCGCACCTGAATCGAATGGCCGGATGGCTTGAGGTCGGCACGCAGCTGATCCAGATCCGGCAGTGCGCCACCCGCGAGACTGACCATCCATTCCACCAGATCGACGCCGAACACTTCTTCGGTGACACCGTGCTCAACCTGTAAGCGGGTATTCACTTCAAGGAAGTAAAACTTCTGGGTATCGGCATCAAGTACAAACTCGACGGTACCGGCGTTGCGGTAACTGACGCTCGACAGCAGAGCTTCGGCGGTGCTGTGCAGCGCGGTGCGAGTGCTGTCGTCGAGGTTGGGTGCCGGGCACTCTTCCACCACTTTCTGGTTACGACGCTGACTGGAGCAGTCACGCTCACCGAGAGCCAGTGCCTTGCCCATACCATCGCCGAATACCTGCACTTCGATGTGGCGCGCACGGGTGATGAATTTCTCGAGGAAGACACTGTCATCGGCAAAGTTGTTGGCGCTGAGGCGTTTCACACTGACCCAGGCACTGCGCAGTTCGGTCTCGCTGTGACACAGCTGCATGCCGATACCACCACCACCCGCACTGCTCTTCAGCATCACCGGGTAACCAATGCGGTCAGCTTCGCTGACGGCTTCTTCAAGACTTTCCAGAACACCGGTACCCGGCAGCAGTGGCACGTCGGCCTGCGTCGCCAGATCACGGGCACGGTGTTTAAGACCGAAGGCTTCCATCTGCTCAGGCGTTGGCCCGATAAAGGCGATGCCTTCTTTATCGCAGCGGCGCACAAAATTCGCGTTCTCACTGAGAAAGCCATACCCCGGATGAATCGCCTGCGCACCGCACTCGTGGGCGATGGCAAACAGCTTGTCGGTGTTCAGATAAGTGGCCGTGGCATCGCCGTCACCGAGACTGTAAGCCTCATCGGCATGACGCACGTGCAGAGACTCCGCGTCTCCTTCGGCATAAACCGCAACGGCAGTCACGCCCATGCGTTTGAGAGTGCGGATGATGCGGGTGGCAATCGCCCCGCGGTTAGCGATCAGAACTTTGTTGATCATGATGTTTCCTATTGCGGGTCGTCCCGCTCAGAAATTTGGTTTCAGGTCTTGAGAAATTCACTTCACTTTCTCGCCTGATCACAGAGGTCGTCCTCTGCTTAATTGTTAAATCACTGAAGTTTTCCCAGGACTGGTCCGGAGGTTTTGTGGACGCGACGCCCGGAGCGCAGGAACCGGAAGGTATAGGTCATACCTGAGGATTCCGAGCACCGCGCAACAAAGTCCACGACAGCTTCCGGTCAGTCCCACTTAAACGTTCCAGACTAGTAACTCTACGGGTGTGGGGTTATAGCCATTGCACGGGTTGTTAAGTTGGGGGCAATTCGAAATCAACACTACAACATCCATCAACGCCTTCAGCTCCACGTACTTACCCGGTGCGGAAATACCGTCTTCAAAGGTCAGGCCACCCGCTTCGGTTACGGGTACGTTCATAAAGAAGTTGATGTTGTGGCTGATGTCGCGCTTGCTGATGCCGTATTCCGGGTGCTCGGCAATGGCAAGCATCCAGCTGTCGCGGCAGGCGTGCATGCAGCGCTTTTCGAGGTCGTAGCGCACGGTATTACTTTCCGTCGCGCAGGCACCGCCGAGGGTATCGTGACGACCACAGGTATCGGCGACGATCTCCAGCATGGGGGTGTTTTCATTGGAGCGCAGCACCGACCCTGTGGTCAGGTAGACGTTGCCCTGCTCGCGGATGGTGTCCATGGCGCTGTAGCGCTCGGACGGATCTTCGGCGCTGTAAAACAGGGTGTCAGCGGCCTGATTACCTTCCAGATCGAGAATACGCATGGTCTGGCCCGCGGCGACGATACCAATGAAATAATCACCGGCATCGATGATGGTGCGGCTCATGGCACCGTCGGCTTTGAGTGTACTTTCGGTCAGCATGATGATTTCCCCATGTTGGTGCCCATGTAATACAACGCGTTGTTCTGGAAACCGCGGCGGTTTTCCGGGCGGTAATTCAGGCAGTAATCGTCATCGCTGACCGGGTCGGCCTCGCCGATTTCGATTCGCACGGGTTTACGCGGGTACTCAGACGCGGTGCTGAGCGGGTGTGGACAAGTGTGCATCAGCACCAGAGTGTCCATGTCAAAACGCAGGGTGACGCTGCTGCCGGGGGTGCTGTGGCGGTCGTCGAGGCTCATGTTTCCGGCGGCGTCCGTTGCTACCTTACTGAACCAATTGATGTTGGCGGCGATATCCGCACGGCCAAGGCCATACTTCGCCAGCTCCACCAGAAAGGCGTCGTAGCCGTTCTGATGCCAGTCGTTGCGGTCGTGCTGGTAATCGCGCTTACCCCACTTTTCCGCAACATGCGCGGCGTGGCTGTTGCCACACACGGTCTCGTGCCAGCCGAGACTGTCTTCGACGATGGAGGCAAAAATACGCCCCATGTCGGAGTACAGGCAGTTGCCACGGGTCAGGCGGAAGGTGTGCTGACACTTGAGGGTGTCCGGCGCGTTGTAACGCTCGAGCAGATCTTCCGGGTTGTAAAACAGCATACCCAGATTGCCGCTGCCTTCGATGTCGGTAATGCGCATCTGGGTGCCACGGCGTAAGCGCAGCGACCAGTGGCCGCCGGCGGGTATATCAGTGGTGTAAAAGACGTCGTTCATTGTCATAGTCCTGTTTCGCGTATTCGATGAAGGGCTGAGGCTGTTGCCTCAGACCACTTCAACGACGGGACGCAGGTTGTCGTCGATTTCTTCGTAGATTTTTTTGCCCATCTGACCGACCGCAAGGTCGTAGGTGATGCTGGCGCCATACGCGCCGGGGGCCTGCGGGTCCTGTCGCAGTTTGTCGAACACCCACAACCGGGTGCCAAGGTAAAAGCCTTCTTTGAGGTCATGGGTGACCATAAAGACGGTGAGTTTGTGCTCGCGCCAGAGGTTCAGCACCAGCTCGTGCATGTCGGCACGGATACCGGGGTCGAGTGCGCCAAATGGCTCATCCAAAAGCAGAATGCGTGGCTTACCCAGTAATGCCTGAGCGATGGCCAGTCGCTGTTTCATACCGCCCGAAAGCTCGTGCGGGTACTTATTCAGCGCGTGACTTAAGCCAACCTGATTAAGAATCGCCGTGGCTTCTTCTTTCGCTTCGCGTCTGGCGCTGCCGAACAGATAGCCGGTCAGACCTTTGCGGGCGAAGGCTTTGGCGGCCATTACGTTCTCGAGCACGGTCATGTGCGGAAACACCGAGTACTGCTGAAATACGATGCCACGGTCCGGTCCGGGTTCCGCCGGAATCGGCTGACCATCGAGCAGCAGTTCGCCTTTACTGCAGCTCTGGGTGCCGAGCAGCATGTTCAGAAAGGTGCTTTTACCGCAGCCTGAGGTGCCGACCATGGTGATGAATTCACCTTCTTCCACGGTCACGTTCAGCCCTTCGAGAACGACGTTTTCGCCGTAGGTTTTCCAGAGATTTTTTGCCTGAATCATCGGGGGCATATCAGCGTCCTCCCTGTGTGTTCCATGGGAACAGTCTTCGGCTCAGCCAGGCCAGAGCAATGTCCAGAAGGAAAGCCAGCAGCGTAATCCAGGCCACGTACGGCAGGATCACATCCATCGACAGATAACGGCGCACCAGGAAGATGCGGTAACCGAGACCATCGGTCGAGGCGATGGCTTCCGCCGCAATCAGGAACAGCCAGCCCGCGCCCAGTGACAGACGCACGGCGTCGATCAGTTTTGGCAGCAGCTGTGGCAGCACCACGCGGATCAGGATCTGCATAGTATTGGCGCCCAGTGTCTGCGCTTTCACCAGCTGCTCGGCCGGAATTTCTTCCGTACGACGCTGAATATCCCGTGCAATAAAGGGGGTGATACCGACGGCAATCAGCACCACTTTCGACAGTTCACCGAGACCAAAGACGATGAACAGCACCGGCAGTAATGCCAGTGGCGGTACCAGTGAAATAACGGTCAGCAGAGGCGAAACACCCGCCCCGATCATCGGCAGTGCACCGGTGAGCATGCCGATAAGCAGGCCCAGAACGGCGGCAATCAGTACCCCCAGCCCAAGACGGGTGAGGCTGCTGGCGGTGTCGACCCAGAGCAGGTATTCACCGGTGCGCTTGCTCGGCTCAAAGGCCATGCGCTGCACGGCATCTCCCATCTGCGCGAAACTTGGCAGCAGCTTGTCGTTGGCGTTCTCGGCCAGACGTGCATCCGAGGCAACGATGTACAGCAGCAGTAACAGCGCGAATGGCAGCAGTGCCAGCATCAGATTCAGCGAGCGGCCGGGCGCCATATTGATCATGCGTTGCATAGTCAGTCCTTGCGGAGGCGATCCTCCGCTAAGGGCACCTCTGAAAAACTACCTGCGTTTCACAGAGGAGCCTTGAGCTTATGAGTTAAACAGCTTCAGGGATTACAGCTTGCCGTCAGCGGCCATCTGCATGTAGGTCGGGTCGAAGCGCAGCAGGATGTTAGATGCGTTACCGTAGACACCAGCCGGAGTCTCAATACCGATGAAACCGGCATCAGGCGCGCCTTCACCCAGCAGACCGTGCTCGAAGGAGAATTCGGCAACGTTCTTCATGGTGGTTTTCAGATCCGCGCTGTTGGTCAGTTCCAGTGCAGCGGCCGGGGTGTAGAACATTTCGGTGCTGGCCAGCTGAGCGTCATAACCGGCAAGGTCAGTACCGGAAGCCTGAGCCATGTAAGTGCGCGCAGCTTCAGCGTCTTTGCTGGTGCCGCTCATCAGACCCATGATTTCGTACCACGCACCGGTCAGGGCTTTCCCCAGCGCCGGGTTTTCAGCCAGAACGTCGGTGTTAATCACCAGCAGGTCGATGATTTCGCCAGGGATCTGGGAAGAGTCGAAGACTTTGGTGGATTCCGGCATGGTCAGAATTTCGCTCAGCAGCGGATTCCAGGTCACTACTGAGGTGACATCATCGGTACCGTATACGGCGACCATGTCGGCATCAGAGGTGTTGACCACGGTCACGTCTTTTTCTGACATGCCGACGGTTTCCAGACCACGGGCCAGCAGGTAGTGAGAGACGCTCAGCTCAACCAGATTGACGTTCTGCCCTTTGATGTCGGCCAGTGAATCCGCACCTTTCAGTACGACGCCATCGTTACCGTTGGAGAAGTCACCCACAATCAGTGCGGTGCTGTCGACGCCACCGGCGGCTGGAATGGTCAGGGCATCCATGTTGGTCATGGTGCAGGCATCAAACTGGCCAGCGGTGTACTGGTTGATGGATTCAACGTAATCGTTGATCTGCACCACATCGATGTCGATGTCGTACTTGTCTGCCCACTTTTTGATAATGCCTTCTTCGGCACCATAGGCCCACGGCATCCAGCCCACGTAAATAGACCAGCAGATGCTGAAGGAATCTTTCGCCATCGCATTGGCAGAAAGGAAAAGGGACAAAGACAGAACGAGAAGTTTCTTCATGGGGTACCTTCCAAATTTTAATTACACACGAGCACTCTCGGCTTAACGCCAATTATGTCTCCCGGGCTTTTGTCCCGCCGTGTAACCTCAGAAGCTGAAAAAATCAGCCTGGAAGGTCGAGTGCTCTCGGACCAGTCACTGACATCGGTCAGCCGGAACCCTAGCGCTCTATTTTCAGATTGTGTGCCGTCTTACCAAGAGTACGGTCAGATCAGCTGTTGCATAAGCTATGCCATGGCGAATATACCCCCTTTTACCGTAAAATCCAGCACTTTCTGTACAAAAAAGAAGCACCGATATTACGCACCGCGTATTTATGGTGCACAAAGTCGTATTTCATTCACTCATTCAGTGCAACCGGAACCAGCTCTCAGATGACCCTCAACAACACTCCGGACAACGCACAGGAGGCACCAGAATCACTGGACGTGCTGTGGCGCGATGAGCATCTGATTGCGGTGCACAAACCCGCCGGTCTGCTGGTGCATAAGAGCCCGATTGACCAGCATGAAACCCGCTACGCCATGCGCATTCTGCGCGATCAGATTGGCCAGTGGGTGTATCCGGTGCATCGCCTCGACAAGCCGACATCAGGCCTGCTGCTGTTTGCCCTGAGCAGTGATATTGCGCGGCTGGTGTCTGATCAGTTTGAGAACCGGGGTGTAAAGAAGACCTATCAGGCCATCGTACGGGGTTATACCCCTGAGTCAGCTGAGATTGATCATGACCTGAAAGAGATCGCGGCCTTCAAGAGTGAAAAGAAGACGGTTGAGAAAATGGAGCCTAAGCCAGCACGGACGGATTATCAGCGCCTGGCAACCTATGAGCTGCCGTTTTCAGACGGACGTTTCCCCACCAGCCGCTACAGTTATCTGGAGCTTTACCCCCACACCGGGCGCAAACATCAGATCCGCCGCCACCTGAAACACATCAGCCACCCCATCATTGGTGATGTGAGTTATGGCAAAGGACCACACAACCGCCTGTTCCGTGATGAGTTCGGTTCAGAGCGTCTGTTGCTGGCCGCTACTCGCCTGATACTTGAACATCCACTGAGCGGTGAAACGCTGGATATTCATTGCCCCCTGGCAGAGGAATTTAATCAATTACTCAAACAGCTGGATCAATACCAAAACCAAGGCTAAACCAGGCCATTAAAACATGACGAAGGCGTCATATTTTCACACAATTTAACAATTCATTATTTCGTAGTATTTATGACGACCTCGTCATATTCAAATGTTCTTCTAATAAACGTACGTTGCGTATATTCGCTTTAAAACCGATATCAAAAAGATCCCCGATAAAGGGAATGGAACCAAGGATAAAATCAACCAGAACATTGATCAGCATTTTAACGATAACCACAGGACCTGCGCCCAGTTTTACCGCTTCGGACAGCGGATACAGTGAGAACAGAAACGACACACCATCTCCGACTCCGGGCAGCAATCCGATCAGTCCGTCCAGCCCTATCCGTATGGGAGTCAGCGGAATACGGAACTGGCTGTCGAGCAACCGGGCATAGACCGCAAGACGGTCGATGGAAGCAGACCCAGCCAGGGCCGGGGCTTCCTGAGAATTGTCAGCGGGTCGTTTCACTGCGCTTACCACCTCAGTTCATGAACAGAATCTGAGACCGGGAAACAACGCATAAATTCCCTGTTCCTGCTCAATCCGGCAGCTAACTGATTCTGAGAAAATACTTTCCAATCACTTTTATCTGAACCGGATATAAATAATTAAGTACTAATTTCTTATTATTTAAAAACGAATGTAAATATCCCCAGTCGTGGCTCAGAAAGACACATCATTTTCCATCTTTTTAAAAAGCTGAACTACGCTTTTTTATAACCATTCTAAAAATAACAAAATGGAAATTTGTTTATGAAGCCAAGCCTGACTTCCGTTTTTGCATTACTCATTATTCTGTTTTCTCTGCCTGCCCAGGCCTGGTTTGATTTCAGAGAAAGAAAAGCATACGCCGAAACCAAATACCCTATCGTGCTGGCCCATGGCATGTTTGGTTTTGATGAAATACTCGGACTGAACTACTGGTACCGGATACCCGAAACCCTGCAGGCCAACGGTGCCGATGTCTTTGTGACCGCAGTGTCCAACTCCAATACTCCGGAAGTCCGCGGTGAGCAGCTGATCCCGCAGATTGAGCAGGTTCTGGCTATTACCGGTGCCGAGAAGGTCAACATCATCGCTCACAGCCACGGCGGCCCGACCTCCCGCTATGTCGCATCTGTACGCCCTGATCTGGTGGCCTCCATTACCACTATCAGCGGAGTGAATGACGGAACCCCCGTTGCCAACACCCTGGATCAGTGGATGGAAGACTACGACTCTGTGCATTGGGTCATCGACAATCTGGGGAATGCCCTGTCGCAGGTAGTGGATATTCTCTCCGGCGGTGGATTTGAGCAGGATCTGGTTGCCTCCATCCACTCCATGACCTACGCCGAAGCAGCGGCTTTCAATGCCAAACATCCGGATGGACTGCCGCAGAACGCCTGCGCCGAAGGGCCTTACGAAGTAAATGGTATCCGTTACTTCTCCTGGGCAGGCGCCCGGGTGATCACCAATACCTCGGACCCCTTTGATCTGATTTCCGGTGCGGGCTCCCTGTTCTTCGAGAGAACAACCAACGATGGCCTGGTCAGCCCCTGCTCCAGCCATCTGGGTATGGTGATCCGCAATGATTACCTGATGAATCACTTTGATGAGGTGAATCAGTTCATGGGGATGCACGGTATTCTCGATACGGATCCGCTGACGCTGTTCCGTGTTCACGCCAACCGCCTGCAAAGGGAGGGTCTGTAAATGACAGGTTTAACCAAAGGTGTGCTGTCCTTCGGGACAGCCGGTATCCTGACCGCGGTGTTCTACCTCTTCGACACCGGGGTCATTCAGCCCCAGAGGGATGAGATACGTCAGATGCCAGCGGCATCCCCCATCACAACCACTCAGACCCGGGCATCAAACCCGGGTCTTTCGTATCCGGGTCTGTACAATCCTGATTCGCTGCAGACCTTCCGCGGCGCTACCGAGGTGCACGGCCTGCGTCTTAAAGATGGCCATCTGGTGATCGACCGCCAGCTGCGCGAATGGATCGACTTTCACCGTGCAGCGCTGGGGGAACTGACGCAGGAGGAAATCACCGCCAACCTGTATGCCATTGCTGCGGCCCTGCCTGCCCCGGCTGATGGCGAAGCTGCAGAAATCATCGCCCTGTATCTGGAATATCTGAAAGCACTGAACAACTACGATGAAATCGCTGCGCGCCAGACCGACCTGACCACATTACAGCAGCTCACGTCGCGGCAGGACTGGTTACAGAGAACCCGCGCCTATTACTTCAGCGATGAAGTGCATGAAGCGTTTTTCGGGATCGATGAAGCGCTGGATCAGCGCATGCTGTCAGAGCTCACCCTGAAGTCACAAGGAGCAGAGGAAGCCGAAGTAGAAGCGCTTGAACAGACATTGCCCGAAGAGCTGCAGGCATTCCGTCAGCGCTCACACAGCGTGGTGCGGCTCGCTGAAGAGGAGCAGGCACTGAAGTCACGCGGCGAGGCGGATTCTGAACATCTGTGGCAGTTAAGGGCCAGTGAGTTTGGTGAAGATGCCGCTGACCGTCTGGCTGATGTGGATACCCGTCAGCAGGTCTGGGAAGGCCGGATCCGCGACTATATGAATTTTATGGCTTCGGATACGCTGCACGCTTTACCCTTACTGGAACAGGAAGCCCGCTTAGAGGAATACCGGGAAGCGCATTTCACTGAGCGCGAAATCAAACGCCTGCCCGCTGCTGTGGCCATTCTGTCGGCACGCTGAACTCAATCCGCAGACGCACTGACTGACGCCTGCTGCTCCAGCAGGTCGCCGATAATGCTGTAAATTTCCGGACGGTTAACGGCTATCTCTTCCGCACTCAGGCCTTCCAGCGAGTGCGGGTACTTCAGCCAGGCCTCGGTTTCGTAGAGGTAATAATCCGGTACACGCCCCGTCTGATTACGCGACGGTTTGTAATAAGGCACCGCAACCCGGATGTCATGTGGAGTGTTCAGCCGGCACTGCCGCTGCAATTCAAAAATAATAGCCTCAACCGAGCGGCCACTGTCGAAGACATCATCCACGATCAGCAGGCTGTCTTCATGGGTGATGTTCTTCACCAGATAATTCAGACCATACACAGCCACCGTGCGCGACTGCTGATCGATACCTTCGTACGAGGATGTGCGGATAGCAATGTTGTCGGTCTCAATACCGTGGTAACCCAGAAACTCCTGTACCGCGATGCCGATGGGTACACCACCGCGCCAGACAGCAATCATAAAAGTAGGCCGGAAGCCGGATTCCAGCACCCGCGCTGCCAGCCGGTAAGAGTCTTCCAGCAACCCCTGCGCCGTCAGATAGAGTTTGTCCGCCATTGACCAGCCTCCTCGCGGGTATAATTTCCTGACCAGTTAGTCAGGTGTTACTATACCAGCACCCTTCCACTCCGGATAGCAGCGACCAGGCAATGCATAAACGCTTTCTGACCGAACAATCGGTGATCGAAGACTCTTTCCGTCTCGGCGCTGAGATCTACCGCAGCGGTTTCCGCCCGACCTTCATTGTAGGCCTGTGGCGCGGTGGCAGTAGCGTGGGGATTTATGTTCAGGAATGCCTGCAGACACTTGGCGTTAAAACGGATCACATCGCTCTGCGCACCTCCTACAAAGGCCAGCCCGCCTATCAGAGCATGATTGATCACCCGACGGATATCCGCGTACACGGCACCCAGTACCTGCTGGAAAATCTGGATCACGACGACAGTCTGCTGATCGTGGACGATGTCTTCAGTACCGGGCTGAACATCCGCGCCGTCATTGAGCGCCTGCGCATCAAGCTGAAACGCAATATGCCCACCGAGGTGCGGATTGCCACATTGTACCAGCGCCCGGAGTACAACCGTACCGACCTGCGACCCGACTTCTGCCTCTATGAAACCGACGACTGGCTGGTCTTTCCGTATGAGCTGCAGGGATTAAGCAAAGCCGACATTGAACAGCACAAATCTTTCGCTGCGCCGTTATTATCAGACACTGACTTCTGACCAACAGCATCCGCAGGGAGAACGTTATGGAGCTCGGCGCTTTTTCCGTCAGCCTGAACGTCAGTGATATTGCCCGCTCAAAAGCCTTTTATGAAACATTCGGTTTCACGGTTTTTCATGGCGAGGAAGAACAGGGCTGGCTGATTATGAAAAACGGTGACACCGTCATCGGTCTGTTTCAGGGTATGTTTGATAAAAACATCCTGACCTTCAACCCCGGCTGGGATCATTCCGGACAGGAGACAGAGTCTTTCACGGACATCCGCGAAATTCAGAAGCAACTGAAAGCGGCCGGAGTGGAACTGATCCGCGAAGTGGATGAGAGTACCAGCGGACCGGGCAGTCTCACCTGCCTCGACCCGGATGGTAATCCGGTGCTGATTGATCAGCACCGTTGAAGCAACTGGTCAGAGTTTGCGGCCCAGTTTCTTTTCGGCCATTTTCAGTTCCCATTTCGGGCTGATAAAGCTGATGACCTCGTACGCCATCAGCCCCTGTATCGCCAGCCCCAGTCCCATACCGCCCAGAATCAGGTAGACAACCCACTCGCCGTGAAACGCGACCAGGAATACAACCGCAATCACCAGATAAGTGATCAGTTGCTCATAGAAAGACTTCATACGCTTTTCCCTGATCAGGGCGGCCTGTTCCTGTGGGCTGAGTTCTTTTTCGGTGTTGTTGATGTTGTGGTTCATAGTGGTTCTCCGGATAAGTCAGATTAGTTCAGCTCAGAAGAGGCCGTTCAATGCGGCTCTGCTGTCTGAGTGATTTCACCTTACCAAGTGATTGCAGAACGCGTCCGACATCCACCGGACACCCACCGGACTAACCCCTGACAGGCCGCCGACATCGGGGCGACATCCTTTTAAATTCAATAAGTTATACGCGGTTAAAGTTCTGAGTGTTGTTGCACTGGACCGTGCTCACTACGTTGTATAGGTTCCTGAATGCGCATTCTGATCAGTCCCCTGCAGCCCCCCCGGTCACTCATCCACAAGGGGAAACAGAAAACAAAATAAGAAGATGGTGAAATCAGCCGGTGGGAAAAGAGTCGTCAAAACAGAACAGGGCCGGTCACTGACCAGCCCTGTTTGAGGAAGTGCCTGTGTGCAGGTACGCCGGAGCTCAGAGTTTACGGCCGAGTTTTTTCTCTGCCATTTTCCGTTCCCATTTCGGGCTCATAAAGTTGATCACCTCATAGGCCATTAACCCCTGTATGGCGACGCCGATACCAACACCGGCCAGCACCAGGTAAACCAGCCACTCCCCGTGAAAGACGATCAGGAAAATAACAGCGATAACCACATAGGCAATCAGCTGCTCATAAAAAGATTTCATGCGCTTGGCGTACATCAGAGCCAGCTGTTCATCAGCAGCCAGATCTTTCTCAGGTTCAGTCGTTTCTTCAGTCTGCATGTCATGCTCCTCGGGACGAATAAGGTTCAGGTCAACCTCAAACACCGCCGCGAGTGCACGGGCTGTTTCCAGTCCCGGAATCTGGCCTCTCTCGATGCGCTGAATGGTCCGGGGAGTCACTCCGGCCATTTCTGCCAGCTCACTCTGAGTCCAGCCCCGTTTCAGGCGCAGCTTACGTACAATCATGGTTTATCTCCGGTGTCTGAGAATCCGCACCTTAACAGCCGCTGTGGAATCACATCCGACACGGGCCGGACAGTCGCCCGACATTCACACGACATACATTTAAATTCAATGACTTACTGAACTGAGCCGGTCTTCCAGCCAATCACTGGTGAGCGTCAGTAAGGTGTCCGGCAGCTGCTGATCCTCAGCCAGGCCATTGGCATCCAGCACATTGAAAATATGGTTTGCGCCATCAAGGATACGCAATGTCTTGTCCTGGCTGCCAGCCGCCTGCAGCAGTTTCTCCGATGCCTGATAAGGCACAGACGTGTCATCCCGCCCCGCCACAGCCAGCAGGGCGCCGCGGTAGCTGATCATATCCGACAGGCTGGTGTTGGCCTCAACCTCATCAAACCACTGCTGACTGAACTCCAGCGGCGGACGCCAGGCAAAATGAACACGGGCAAAGCCGTTCTTTACCGCTTCGTCGTAGTATTTTTCAAACAGGGCTGAAAAATTGCCGCGGCCATTACCGGCTACCGATGACCACAGGGCCATGGCTTTAATTTCAGGATTACGTTGTGCGACAAGCTGCGCAATCAGCCCTCCCTGACTGAAACCCACCAGTGCCAGACGTCCGTCATCTATGCCATCCAGATCTGCGAGGTAGGCCAGTGCCGCCTCGCTGTCGGCCACTGCGCTGCTGAGCGTGTAAAGACGATAGCTCACCGGGCTCTCGCCACCGCCGGCAAAATCAATACGCAGGCTGGCAATACCGCGCTCAGCCAGTGAGCGTGCGAGACGCTGGTAGAGATTACCGACCTCGTTTTTATCCGATGCCGTGCCGTGAAGCATGACCACCGCCGGAGCCGGCGTCGCGGCATCCGGCAGAGTCAGCACCGCAGGCACCGGGTACAGACTGCCGATCAGCATCATCGGCGTTTCCACATAATCTGCGGCGTGAGCAGTGGTCACCATCAACCAGCCGCTGAGCAGCAGGCTGATAAACCCCGACATTCTGAATCGCATTTTCTACTCCGTTATGAGCCCGGGAAACAACCACCGAACAGTGCGAACAATCGGGGCTGACATCAGTAACTGAGAGGCTGATAATCCTGACCAAACAGTCAGGATCAGGATACCTCATGAAGCGTCACAGTCTACTCAGCATTGCCCTTTTTGGTCTGCTGTTTTCCCTCTCGGCCAACGTCAGCGCGGCAGAGAAAAAAATTCCGGTCATTTTCGATACGGACATGGCCATCGATGACTGGGCAGCCCTGCTCTATCTGGCTCATCATCCGCAGGCTGACCTGATCGGTGTAACTGTATCATCCAGTGGTGAATCCCACTGTCTGCCCGGGCTGAATAATATTCAGAAACTGCTGGCTTTGAGCCCTCAGGATCATGAAGTGGGTATTGCCTGTGGCCCGGATTATCCGCTGCAGGGCTATTTTGTCTTTCCTGAGGCCTGGCGCACTGACTCAGATACCCTGTCCGGTGTCCCGCTGCCCGACGCCGGGCCTGTGATCACAGAGAACCCGCTTCCGGCAGAAGATCTGATCCATCAGCTGATTCAGTCTGCCACTGAAAAAGTCACCCTGATCGCTACCGGTCCGCTGACCAATATTGCCCTGTGGCTGGAAAAATACCCGCAGGATAAACCGCGCATTGCGGATCTGGTGATTATGGGCGGCGCAGTGGATGCTCCCGGAAACATCATTGTGCCGCTGTTTACCAAGGGCCACCCGAACACGTCTGCCGAATGGAATATTTTTATTGATCCGCTGGCAGCCGACGAGGTGATGAAGTCGGGCCTGCCGATCACACTGGTGGGGCTGGATGTCACCAACTCAGTGCGCGTGACGACGGAACGGGCTGCGGATTTCAAGGCTCATGTCGTCACACCCGCGGCCCGGTTCTGGGATGCCGTACTGGATAAAAACGACTGGTTTATTGAAAGTAATGAATATTATTTCTGGGACACTCTGGCAGTGATTATCGCCATGCATCCTGAGTTCTGCCGTGGTGATGAACTGGGTCTGCGGGTGGATTATGCCGTGACCGATACCCCCTGGATGCAGACCACAGACACCACGATGCCGGACACCACAGTACGCGACGAACAACGCCGCCATCTGGATGCCGCGTCAGCAGGTGTGATGCAAAAAGACATGGGTTATCCGTCCGTCCGCGTTTGCCGCGAAAGCTTTCCGGAAAAGGTTTTTGTGGAATTCCGTGACCGTCTGAATAACGTTACTGACAGTGCAGAATGAAATCAGATAGTGGCTGCAGGACGCAGCCACAAAAGAATTGCTCAGAAGGTGTAGCCGAAGTTCAGTGAATACCCTTCGCTGTTATCTGAGAACAGATACTTCACACCGGCGCGGACACGACGGATGTAATTCACATAGCTGCCATCGTCTTCGGTAACCACTGTTTTATCCTTACCAAACGAAAAACCGATTTCATTGTACTGATCAATATAGAGTTCAGAGCCGAAATAACGTGTATCTGTGATGAAGACTTCGACGCTGGTATCCGCAACCAGACGGGGGGTCGGAATATTCAGGCTGGCACCGTTGCGCAGCACAGTGTTGCTGATTTCCGGATTCTGAGAAATATCACCGGCTTCGGTTGGCAGGGTCGAGTAATACCCCAGCATGTTGCCAATGGTCAGCTCATATTCCGCCAGCGGGATTGCATATGAACTGGTCAGAGAAGTGGACACCAGTTGTGACAGACTGCCGACGTCCTCTGAGCCTACCAGGCTGTAACCCAGCGCCGGCGTCAGACTCCATTGCGGATTCATCTGTCGGCCATAACCTATGCCAAGACCCAGGTTGTAGACTTCAGACCCGTCGTACATCACATACGCCACCGGCACACGGATGATCAGGCGGTCTTCAGAGTTGTCAAAGCGCACGGTATAGGCCAGAGGTAAGGAGTATTCGCGGCTTTCTATGCCATCCGCGGAATAATTACTGTAGCGGGCAAACACAGACACCATGTTGCCGTTAATGCTCTGTCCGGCGTTACTGAGCTCCACACCGCTCATTGCACCGGTATCCATGGCGTAATCAAAGTCATTACCGACGGTGCGCGACATCAGACTCGTCGGGTTACCGGCAACCGGATCACTCGGTGTGCTGGCTGCCAGCTCCTGCAGCAGGCGCGTCAGTGCGTCATCGCCCTCCCCTTCATACCAGTCACTGAGCAAGTCCATACTGTCATCACGGCTGCTACCCTGAAACAGTTCACTCACATCAATCGCACCAATACTCATAGTAATATCCGATGAGTTCTGAGGCGATGACAGAACCACAGGTACCCCGCGGAAGTTCACCACCGTAGTGATGGCTGAGCTGTCGGTATACGCCGGAATGTAGTTGGATACTTCATCGAAATCGAGGGCATCCAGCATGTCCGACAGATTGTCGTAGCTCTGCTGATAGGTCTCGCCTTCTGACTGAACTTCAATGCTGAACAGCTCTGCTCTGGCGGTCTGAGTTATCAGGGCTGCGCACATAACGGGGAGTAAGTACGAGGACTTAATGCGGAGATTTTTCATACGCTATTCTCACTACTGTCTTTATTTCAGATTACTACGAAATAGAAAAAGAACAGTAGTGGGATACAACGACAAATGAGCAGAACGGCCATTGTCCGTATCAAAAAATGACGAAGATCAATTGCGGCAGATATTACCGGGAGGAGAAGCCGCCCCGGCTTCTGAAAGAACGTCTTACTTAACCACTTTCAGTGATGGACGGCCGGAACTGTTACCACGGGAAGACCCTTCTTTGTCGTCCGTCGGAGCCGGATCATCGGGGTCCGGTGCACCGGCTTCAGAGCCGAACACCATGCCCTGACCATTCTCTTTGGCGTAAATCGCCAGAATGGCCACAACCGGTACCTTAACCGACATAGGCACGCCACCGAAGCGGGCATTAAATGACATCCCATCCTGATCAATCTGCAGATCCTTGACCGCCCCCGGACTGATATTCAGTACGATCTGGCCATTGCTCACATAATCTTCAGGAACCTGCACACCCGGTAAGCCAGCTTCCACCAGCACATAGGGGGTGCAGTTATTATCCAGAATCCATTCATTCAGCGCCTTCATCAGATAAGGGCGGCTGGGAGTCATTTTATCCGACATCAGTCACGCATCTCGCGTTCTGCTTCTGACAGAGAAGCCTGGAAAGCTTCGCGCTCAAACAGACGCTCCATGTACTGCAGAAGCGGCTTGCACTGTTTCTCCGGCAATTCGATGCCCAGAACCGGCAGACGCCAGAGTACAGGAGCAACACAGCAATCGACGATGGAGAATTCTTCACTCATAAAGAACGGCATTTCGGTAAAGATAGGAACGATCGCCACCAGACTGTCGGTCAGTTCTTTACGGGCCTTTGCCGCTTCTTTTTCCTTACCCTTCAGAATGGTATCGACCAGCGTACACCAGTCCTTCTCGATGCGGTGAATCCACAGGCGGCTCTGAGCACGCGCAACCGGATACACAGGCAGCAGAGGTGGGTGCGGGAAACGCTCATCAAGATATTCCATCATGACGTTCGGTTCGTACAGAACCAGTTCACGGTCAACCAGAGTCGGCAGAGTGTTGTACGGGTTCAGGGTTGCCAGATCTTCCGGTTTGTTATCCGGGTCGACATCCATAATATCCACAGTCACACCTTTCTGCGCCAGAACGATGCGGACACGGTGGCTGTAGTGATCAGCCGGATCCGATAAAAACGTCATGGAAGAGCGCTTGGCTACAACTCCCATAGTTTCCTCTCTTTGATAATTTATAAAACAAATACAGCCCGGTCGCTTGCGCGGCCGGGCCGGGATACCACATCAGCGATGGGTATTATTTGATGTCGCGCCAGAACTCTTTATTCAGCAGATACACCAGTACCAGCAGAATGGTGAGATACAGCAGCACTTTCCAACCCAGACTCTGACGTTCCAGAGCCATTGGTTCAGCCATATAGGTCAGGAAGTTCACCAGATCGAAGACCAGTTTTTCGAACTCTTCTTCGTTGAGGGTACCTTCTTCTGCCAGATACAGGACATCGTCATGTTCTTCCAGAATTTCCTGGCCGGTCAGGGTATCAAAACCAACAGCTACCGGTGCAGTACCTTTTACCTGACGCCCCTGCAGATGCCCCAGAACGTTTGGCATACCAACGTCTTTAAACACGACGTTATTCACGCCCCACGGACGGGTGCTGTCTTCGTAGAAGCTCAGCAGATAGGTGTATACCCAATCCGGACGACGGACACGGGCAACCAGTGTCAGATCCGGGGGAGCAGCACCAAACCAACGTTTGGAGTCAGCCTTGTCCATACCGATGGTCATCAGCTCACCGAATTTCTTATCGGCGAACACCAGATTGTCCATCATCAGTTCTTCGGGAATATCCAGGTCTTTGGCGACACGGTTGTAACGGGCGTGCTCCAGAGAGTGACAGCCCATACAGTAGTTCACGAAAGCCTGAGCACCACGCTGCAGCGACGCAGTGTCGTGCAGGTCCGTACGGTGTTCTTCCAGGTGTACATTGCCACCAGCGGCCAGTGCTACGGCCGGAACACAGGCAGCAATCAGTGCAAAAATCTTTTTCATGCCCAATGTCATCTTAATGGCCTCCGGTTACGCGCTCAGGTACTGGCTTGGTTTTCTCAATCTTTGGTGCAATGAGCAGGAAAGCGAAGAAGCCAAAGTAGATGACCGATGCAACCTGAGCGACCTTGGTCAGGGTCACAGTAGCAGGCTGAGTACCCAGCCAGGTCAGCAGCACAAAGTTAAATCCGAAGATCACAATGTACAGCTTGCTTGCCCAGCCTTTGTAACGCCAGCTGCGCACAGGGCTGCGGTCCAGCCAGGGCAGAACGAACAGTACCGCAATAGCTGCACCCATGGCGATAACACCAAACAGCTTATCCGGAACCGCACGCAGGATGGCGTAGAAGGCGCCGAAGTACCACACAGGAGCAATGTGCGCCGGGGTCTTCAGACCGTTGGCCGGTTCAAAGTTGGCGTATTCCAGCATGAAGCCGTTACCTTCAGGGAAGAAGAACAGCACAGTACAGAACACCATCAGGAAGACCACAATACCCACCAGATCGTGAACGGTGTAGTAAGGGTGGAACGGTACGCCGTCCAGCGGTTTGCCGTTTTCGTCTTTCAGTTTCTTGATGTCAACGCCGTCCGGGTTGTTGGAGCCCACTTCATGCAGCGCCAGCAGGTGAACAACGACCAGGCCCAGAATCACCAGAGGTACAGCCACGACGTGCAGAGCGAAGAAGCGGTTCAGTGTCGCGCCGGAAATCAGGAAGTCACCACGGATCCATTCAGTCAGAACGTCACCGTAAGGCATAACAGAGAACAGGGAGATAATTACCTGTGCACCCCAGTAAGACATCTGACCCCATGGCAGTACGTAACCCATAAAGGCCTCCGCCATCAGCGCCAGATAAATCAGCATACCGAAGATCCAGATCAGTTCACGCGGCTTCTGGTACGATCCGTACAGAATGGCACGCATCATGTGCAGGTACACGGCAATAAAGAAGAAGGTAGCGCCGGTGGAGTGCATATAGCGGATCAGCCAGCCCCACTCTACGTCACGCATGATGTATTCAACAGACGCAAATGCCGCTTCGGCACTTGGGGTGAACTGCATGGTCAGCCATACACCGGTCAGGATCTGGTTAACCAGCATGACCATGGACAGAACGCCGAAGAAGTACCAGAAGTTGAAGTTTTTCGGAGCATAGTACTTGGACATATGCTTTTCGTAGGCTTCGGTCACCGGCAGACGTGAGTCAACCCAGCCCATGATGGACGCGAATAAATTGTTCATCAGGCTTTCACCTCGTCTTCACCGATCACAATGACATTGTCGCTCTCGAAATAATAAGGAGGGACAACCAGGTTGTCTGATGCAGGAGAACCCGTGTATACACGGCCGGCCAGGTCAAAGCGGGAACCGTGACACGGACAGAACCAACCACCCTGCCAGTTCGCATCAAACTGTTCAGGCTGTACTTCCGGGAAGTATTTAGGTGCACAACCGAGGTGAGTACAAACACCCAGCAGAACAATCAACTCCGGCTTACGTGAACGATACTCGTTGTCGGCGTATTCCGGCTGTTGTTCTTTTTTAGTGTTTTCCGGGTCTTTCAGACGACCGGCCAGTGTGCTGAGGGTAGCCAGTGATTCTTCTGTGCGGCGGGCAACATAAACCGGCTTACCACGCCATTCCGCAGTGAGCATTGCGCCTGCTTCCACTTTACTGACATCGACTTTTGCAGGTGCACCGGCCGCTTTTGCTTTTTCACTGGGCATCCAGGAACCGACAAAAGGCACAGCGAGACTGACTGCACCGACAGCACCGACACCGGCGGTTGCGCCGATCAGCAGAGTGCGTCGGCCCTTATTAACGCCGTCTTGACTCATTACCATCTTCTCCCATCAATAAATTCTTGTGCTGCTACCCCTGAAAATGTATCAGCCATAGTTTGTATCGTGACCAAGGGTAGCATACAGAGCGGCGCACATAGTAAAGAAAACGGGCGTTTGAAACAACTGCAAATACCCGCAAAGAGTGAGGTCATACGCATAAAAAAACGCCTGACGGTGAAGACCGGCAGGCGTTCTGTACAAAGCGTTGAGGCTGTGCTTAACGCTTGGAGAACTGTGGCTTCTTACGTGCTTTACGCAGACCCACTTTCTTACGTTCAACTTCACGGGCGTCACGGGTTACATAACCAGCGGCACGCAGAGAAGGACGCAGAGCTTCGTCATACTGCATCAGAGCGCGGGTAATGCCGTGACGGATAGCACCCGCCTGACCATTACCACCGCCACCGTTGACGTTGACGATTACATCGAATTTTTCCAGATTTTCAGTCAGAGCCAGAGGCTGACGAACCACCATACGGGCAGTCTCACGACCGAAGTACTGATCCAGTGGCAGTTTGTTAACTACGATGGAACCAGTACCCGGACGCAGGAAAACACGTGCAGTAGAAGTCTTGCGGCGGCCTGTGCCGTAATATTGAGTCACTGCCATCATCTTATCCCAGTTTCAGTTCTTGCGGCTGCTGAGCAGTATGCGGATGCTCACTACCGGCGTAGACTTTCATTTTCTTAAACATGGCACGGCCCAGAGGGTTCTTAGGCAGCATGCCTTTTACTGCGATCTCAATCACCTGTTCCGGCTTGTAGTCGATCAGCTTTTCAAAAGAGATAGACTTCAGGCCACCCGGATAACCGGTGTGACGGTGATACATTTTGTCGCCGGCTTTTTTACCGGTAACTTTGATTTTGTCTGCATTAACAACAACGATGTAATCGCCGGTGTCAACGTGCGGAGTGTATTCTGGCTTATGCTTGCCACGCAGACGGCTGGCAATCTCGGTAGCCAGACGGCCCAGGGTCTGCTCAGCGGCATCCACTACAAACCACTCACGTTTTACAGTTTCGGGCTTAGCGCTGTATGTTTTCATCGAATTCTCGCCTTTCAAAAGTAGGCAGGTTGTCCAAAAAAGAGGCGGCATTCTATAGGAGGCGCTGAGGTCATGCAAGCCCCTGTGTGAATAAGAAATCAATTTATGCCTGCCCCCTCCGCCGTTTCCTGACTTATCTGCTTCTCCTGCCGGTCCACGGAAGTACATCTGGCAGAGCCGGCTTCAACTTCTGCAGGTAAGAAGAAGTAAAACAGACATGGATGAGATCAGACGCACTCCCGCCGGCGTCTTCTGAGTCAGCCCGCCTTTCCCGGGGGCACACCGCTTTGTGAATTACGAAGAGGTGCAACTGGCCCCGGAGAAAAGCGAACAGGCCCATATCAGGTACAGGCCATCACCGGCATCCTCCGCCAGCTCCGTATCTGAACAGCTGTACAGGAACCTGCGGGCCAGAACGGGCTGTCACCTTGAGGTCTGGCCCGGGTGTACTTAACTCAGAAGATACGGACGATCCCCCTGAACGGAGTTAACTATGCATCATACCCCTGCAATGATCCGCACATCCTTCCTGTCCGCCGGCCTGCTGGCTTCTCCGCTGCTTTTTGCCGCAGACAGCGGCTGGCCAGACCAGGTCGCAGTTTCCGGTACCATTGAATCCGCACTGGGCAGTTCCACCGACTACAACGACGACACAGGCAGTGGCATTGATGTCCCCACCGTCGAGCTGGTGTTTGACGCTGTGATCAATCCGAGGGTCAGTGCCAATCTTGGCTTCAAGTACGAAGAAGGCAAAACCGACTTTGGTATCGACACCGCCTACATTGACTACCGTATTGATGCGCTGACCCTGACCATGGGCCGGGTATACCTGCCATTCGGCAGTTATGAGACCCAACAGATCACTGGAACCCTGCCCTCCGAGATCGGTGAGGCACGCCACTCCGTGGGCATGGCCAGCTTATGGCATGGGTCCGTTCAGTGCTTCGGCCTACATATTCAACGGTGTGGAAGACAAGCCGGATACCGAAGACGTGCTGTCGGTGTACGGCCTTAGTCTGGATATGGATACCGGTCTGGGAGGGCTCGGAGTGGACTACGTCACCGACCTGTCGGAAAGCATGGGAGTTCTGCAGACGCTGCAGGACAGCACTCTGACCCCGCTGGACGAGCACCCCGGCATCAGTGTGAATGGTTACCTGAATCTCGGACCGGCAGGCTTCATTGCAGAAGCTGTCCACTTCCTTGACGACTTCGACCCGACCATCCTGTCCTGGGACAGCGACGGTGCCCAGCCATCGGCCTACCATGTGGAGGCCTTCTATGGAATGACATTGTCAGAGCGCCCCTGGGTCTTTTCCGCCGCCATGGGTGGCACCCGCGAAGCCCTCGCTCTGGGCCTGCCGGAACAGCGCCTGTCAGCAGCTGCCATCTGTACCGTATCCGATGGTTTTGAGTCCGGACTGGAGTACCTGGTGGCCACTGACTACGATGAGGCGGACGGCGGCACAGGTGCCGACAGTCAGGTGTTCAGCTTTCTCATCCGCGCCAGTTTTTAGGTCGCTTCTGAAGCAGGGAAACCGGTCGGTCAGTGCTCGCGGGTGGCTTTGAACTGAACGTCCGGCCAGCGCTCTTCGGTCAGTGACAGATTCACCCGGGTCGGCGCGATGTAGGTCAGATAACCACCGCCGTCCATCGCCAGATTCTCCGCCGCCTTGCGTTTGAAGTCTTCGAGCATTTTATTGTCCTTGCAGTACACCCAGCGGGCGGTACTGACACTGACCGGCTCGTAAATGCACTCAACCTTATATTCGTCACGCAACCGCTGCTGCACCACATCAAACTGCAGCACACCCACGGCTCCGAGGATCAGGTCGTTGTTGTTGAGCGGCATAAACAGCTGGGTCGCGCCCTCTTCCGACAGCTGCTGCAGACCTTTCTGCAGCTGCTTCATCTTCAGCGGGTCTTTTAAACGTACGCGCTTGAACAGTTCCGGGGCAAAGTGCGGAATGCCGGTGAACTGCATGTCATCACCGTAGGTGAAGGTGTCACCGATCTGAATGGTGCCATGATTGTGCAGACCGATGATGTCACCGGACAGCGCCTCTTCCACGGCGGAACGGTCACCGGCGAGGAAGGTCACCGCATCGGCGATCTTCACATCCTTGCCAATACGCACATGCTTCATCTTCATGCCCTTGGTGTAAGTCCCGGAGCAGATGCGCATAAAGGCGATACGGTCACGGTGTTTAGGATCCATATTGGCCTGAATCTTAAACACGAAACCGGTGAACCTGTCATCGTCCGGTGCGACCGGACCTTTATCAGTTTCCCGTGGCAGGGGCGACGGTGCCCATTCAACGAAATAGTTGAGCATTTCGCGCACACCGAAGTTGGACAGAGCGGTACCGAAGAACACCGGGGTCAGCTCTCCGCGCAGATATTCATCCAGATCAAACTCGTGGCTCGCCGCCTGAACCAGTTCAATTTCTTCCTGCACTTCGTCCACCAGGTCCTGCCCCAGCAGAGCAACAGCTTCCGGCGACGTCAGACCTTTGATCTGCACATCATCCGGCACCACGCTGGACTGCCCTGGTCTGAACACATGCACGGTATCCGTCATCAGGTCGTAGACGCCCTTGAAGGCCTTACCCATGCCCAGTGGCCAGGTCACCGGTGCGCATTTGATCTTGAGAACGGTCTCAATCTCGTCCAGTACTTCGATGTGCTCACGCACTTCCCGGTCCATCTTGTTGATGAAGGTGAAGATCGGGGTATCACGCAGACGACAGACGTCCATCAGTTTGATGGTACGGTCTTCCACACCCTTGGCGCCGTCGATCACCATGAGTACGGAGTCTACGGCGGTCAGTGTACGGTAGGTATCCTCCGAGAAGTCTTCGTGCCCGGGGGTATCCAGCAGATTGACCATACGCTCACGATACGGGAACTGCATCACCGAGGTAGTAATGGAGATACCCCGTTCCTGCTCCATCTGCATCCAGTCAGAGGTGGCCATACGACCGGTCTTTTTGCCTTTCACCGTTCCCGCCAGCTGAATGGCATTTCCGAACAGCAGCAGCTTTTCGGTGATGGTCGTTTTACCGGCATCCGGGTGAGAAATGATGCCAAAGGTGCGGCGTTTATGAATGTTGTCAGCCAGGGGCAGATCAGACATGTCGTCTCCGGGGTCTTCTGCCTGCGGAAAAAGTGGCAGGCGGGTCGTTCAGAAAGGTCGCTATTCTATAGAAAAGGCAGGAGCAGAGACAGGGCAGACAGAAAGCCTGCCCGGAAAGAAAAGATCAGAACAGGTGGCGGTAACCAATGGTGGCAACGCGGGCATCTTCTGAGAAGGAGTGAATAAGTATTTCAACACGACGCTCAGCACCCACGGTCGTGTGCAGACCAACCGCGTAATACGGCAGATTGCCTTCGTAATCTGATGCTTTAAGACCGTCTTTCGCCGTCAGCATGAGTTTGTTGCTGCCGGCACGTCCCATCAGGCCCCAGTCACCAAAACGCAGAAAACTCGGCTTCAGCTGAAGATAACCAGCGATGCTACGGAAGTTAACCTCACCGCCGTTGACCTTCATCGCACCCAGATCGGTGATACCAACGAAGACCCCTACCTGCTCGTCGTAGGCGGCAAAGCCACCGTCAATCTGCAAAGCAACACCGGTTTTGTCGTTCACGGTGACTTCGTCACTGGTTTCCGGGTTGAAATAGGAAGGCCCCATTGCCGCAGACACGGCGAATTCAGCATGAGCCTGAACGGCCAGACACATCGCCAGCGGAGCCAGCAAGGCTTTTAAGGTTTTACTGCTCAGATGGTTGCGGCGCAGCGCTACCAGCAACCCAGCCATCAGAGCGAAGAAGGTCATGCCCATGGCACCACCACCAGCAGTAACATCATTTTCCTGACTGGTATTTGAGTCATCAAGGTCATTCACACCATCGCCGTCTGAATCGGCATCATACGGGTTAATCAGGCCATCATTATCGGCGTCAGCTTCCGGGAACATGGCAATAAAGGCAGCCTGAGTTGCCAGATTATCATCGACACCGTCGAGGTTATCGTCGACCCGGTCTGCCGGAATTTCAGGGTATTTTTCCTGCGTATCGAGGATACCATCGGCATCGGCGTCAGCATCAAAGACGTCAATAATACCGTCAAGATCGCTGTCGGTCAGGTCGAGGCCCAATTCGAGGTAATCCGGAATCTGTTCACCGTCGGAGTCTTCATCTTCGAAGTTAGGGATGCCATCGCCATCGATGTCAGCATCGGTTTCAAAATTATCCGGCAGACCGTCTCCGTCCGTATCCTGTGCCGCCAGAATGACATCAAGCAGGGCATCCAGCTCGGACAGTTCATCAACCTGATCGACCGCAGACTGAGACACCGCATAGTTCATGATGGTGGTCAGGTAAGCCAGTGGTTCAGGTTCGACCGCATCAACACCAACGATGACATAATCTTCGGTGTACGGTGCTTCGGCGTTGCCACCGTTGGCATAGGCCAGAATCCGGTTCCAGGAGTTGTCTTCGATGCTGATGACTTCTTCGGTCTCTGTCGAAAGAATACGCTCGTCAAAGCCCGCATCATCGGTGTATTCCACATACACCTGAATGGTTTTACCAATATCGGCTTCCTGTGGGATGTAGATGTTGCTGCCTTCCCACACTGGCTCCTGATCTGCGACCCAGAGGTAGTATATATCCGGATCACTCAGACCATCTTCATCGGTCACGGTTGCTGTCAGCACCTGACCTTCGGCAGCGGTACCAGAAATGGTGACTTCACCTTCTATGTTCGGCTCTGAACGGTCAGGGTCATTTGGCAACGCATCTTCATCGTCAAATACTCCGTCACCGTCGCTGTCGTCTTCGAAGTCCCAGATGCCGTCTTCATCCGTATCACGATAGACAACACCATCTATAATCAGAGCAGGAAGCTGCTTGTTAGTACCGAAGTCCCAGGTATCTTCAGGCCATTCGTAGTACAGCGGAAAACCCAGCAGACACAGCACTTCATCCGGGCCGACCGGGCAACGCAGTTCATCTTCGGTCGCACCGGCATTGCCGTCGGTGTTGGTTCCGCCAGTTTCATCAAAGCCCACGGAGTCTTCCAGACCCGACGACCAGTAGCTGATGTTCACGGCATTATCGGCACCGAAAATATACCCCACAATACCACCGAGCCAGCTTTCACCGGTCAGCTCACCCGAGTGGTAAGTCCGGCCCATGGTCAGGTCTTTTTCAGAGAAGCCCAGGATGCCACCAACGGCATCTTCGCCATCAATATCTCCGAGAGCATAACTGTCAGCAATACCACCGGTACCGGCCAGGTGACCCATGATTCCACCGACGTCATCGTCACCACGGATATCGCCGGCACTGAAGCTGGTGCTGATTTCAATGTTGTCCGAAGCGTAACCAATAATGCCGCCGACGGACTCGTTACCGAAGATCTGGTTCATGGTGAACGAATCCAGAATCCGCACATCTTCTCCGATGCCCATCAGGCCGCCGGTATTACTGCCACCGTTCACAACCCCCATGACCTGAGCACCGCTGACCTCGACCACCTGTGCATAACCAATCAGGCCGCCAATCGGGCCGCCCGGGCTATTGACGTAAGAATCGACACTCACATTGGTGACGATGGTACCCGTGGCGTTACCCAGCAAAGTGCCAGTGACATAATTCCCTGAGACACTGGTGAGTGGCCCATGGAAGTGCACATTCTGAATGTAAGATGGTTCTTCTGCGTCGGCATCGACCGCCTGTGACTGACCGATAAAGCCCATAGCCTGCAGAGTATTGTCACCCTTAGAACGGATATAGAGGTTATAGATGGTGTAATCATTACCTTCAAAAATGGCGGCGAAGGCATTGTTACCGGCTAAAGGGTCATCCAGGTCGGCGTTACCGATGGGCAGCCAGCCGGTGCCGCCATTCCAGTAATCGTCGTTCTCGTCCATTTCACCATCACCGTTGGTGTCAAAATCGAGATCGGTTGTCAGCTCAAAACCAAAGCAGCCATCCACCGGACAACCATCATTGCTGGTATAGAGCGTAGATCCGGTGGTGTCATTACGGATTTCGTCGAGATCACCAAGGTCATTAATTTCAATCAGGCCATCGTCATCCAGATCGTAGTCAGGGCGACCACTTTCTGCCGAAACCACCCCGGAAAAGCCGCCAAGTATGATCATCATGAACAGGGATAAGCGCTTCAGCGGAAGTGTTTTTCCGGGTTCATTTCGGTGAGAGTTCATAAATATCACTTGATCATTTTCCGCTACGACGATGGATCCGGGAGATGGAGAGGAGCGAGCATGCGAATGATATCGACTGCCCTATAGGCAGGCAACCCGCCACAAGGGCGCTTCGTAAGCATTGTCATCACGACTTAGACAAGCGTATGAAATCCTGGTGTAACGGAGCTGTCACGCCTACAAAAACCCCGGGAAACCTCAGGTTTTCCGGGGTTTACAGACAGAAGCTGAGATCAGTCTGGCATCTGTCCGAACGGCGTAGAAAGTGAAATCGCCATCTCTTCGTCGCTCATGCCTTCAGCGATACCTTCGAACAGAGGGGTAGAAAGATAGCGTTCGCCAGTGTCCGGCAACATGCACAGAATGACGGAGCCTGGCTCGGCGGTTTCAGCGACCTTCTGAGATACGGCAAAAGTCGATCCACCGGATACACCGGTCAGGATACCTTCTTTGCTGGCGAGCTTCTGCGCCCAATCAATACCATCTGCACCGGCAACCGGCAGAAGCTGGTCGTAGTAACCCGCCTCAAGACCTTCCTGCAGCACGGCGGAAATAAAGTCCGGCGTCCAGCCCTGTATCGGGTGCGCCTCAAACGCCGGGTGACCTTTGACCGGACGACCGCATTCATCACGTTCCTGTGGAATCCCACTCTGCACCAGAGCTGCATTAGCTGGCTCAGTCAGAATGATTTTCACCTCAGGGCGTTCTTTTTTGATCAGACGACCGATACCAGTCATGGTGCCGCCGGTACCATAACCAGTGACGATGTAGTCGAGACGCTTGCCTTTAAAATCGTTGAGGATCTCACGGGCTGTTGTCGCTTCGTGAATATCGGCATTGGCGCTGGTCTCAAACTGACTGGCGAGGAACCAGCCGTTTTCGTCCGCCAGCTCAATGGCCTTTTTCACCATACCAAAGCCCTTTTCCGCTTTCGGAGTGAGAACGACTTTGGCACCCAGCATACGCATGAGTTTGCGGCGCTCGACCGAAAAGGTTTCGACCATAGTGACCACCAGAGGATAGCCCTTCTGTGCACACACCATGGCCAGACCAATCCCCGTATTGCCTGATGTTGCTTCAACAACCGTCTGGCCCGGTCTGAGCTTACCTTCGCGCTCCGCCGCTTCGATAATGTTCAGAGCCAGCCGGTCTTTCACCGACGCTGCCGGATTAAAAAACTCAGCCTTCACATAAATGTCGGCATTTTCCGGCTTCAGATTATTGATGCGGATGCTTGGGGTATCGCCGATGGTCTCGAGTACAGAATCGTACAGTTTACCGCGACCTTCGGTTTTATAAATTTCAGGACGGACACTCATAAGGCGCTCCTTTTATTTTGTGCAGGTTTATGGGTTGTTTCGCTTTATCTTACTCTGCTGCGACCACCGGGGATAACGCCCGTGCCCGCCGAAACGCAGTGTACTCAGACAAATTTCGAACTGTTTTATCGTGAAATGGAATAAAACGTCTGATGCCACACGATGCAGACACAACAGGCCTTATTACGAAGTCAGGTAAATGATTTCCGTCGTCGAGGCCGCAGATACAAAGCAAAAACCCTCAAACAAGCGCTGTTTACGGACAGTCATCGATCTCAATTGGCCGTCGTGAGCGATAGCAGGACAAGGCAAAAAAGGCTCTGACAGCGGAGTTTACCGGCTGTAAATGAGCACGTCAGAGTCTTTTTTAACGCCGTTGTGCTGAGCGCAACACCCTCCCCATAAAGAAATCAGATGAATGATTTCCGTCGGCGAGGCCGCTGAGGCAAGGCAAAA
>CETZ01049897.1_pt1 | contig 100801 bp, 92 predicted proteins | sample 531441 | NCBI WGS metagenome assembly CETZ01 (sample SAMEA2623098, study PRJEB7988) | marine metagenome | isolation source: saline water (ENVO:00002010), including | reverse complement strand
GAACACTACAGCGCGAAGCAGGTGGGAGGGCCAGCGCCGGGAGGAGGCATTCCTCCCAGGAGCGAAAACTAACTTCGAATTTAAATTAGGGCGTCAGAAGTATCCCCACAGTTGCTGGCCGGTAGCGCCTAGTGTGCCCCAGCCCTACAAATGCCCCAGCGGCAACGCCGTCCTGTCAATCACCTTCCTCATCACAAACGACGACTGCACCCCGGTCACACCATCAATCCGCGTCAGTGTCCCCAGCAGAAACTGCTGATACGCTTCCATATCTTCAACCAGCACTTTGAGCACATAGTCCGCGGCCTGACCGGTAATCAGATAGCACTCAAGTATCTCCGGACAAGCCCGCACCTGCGCTTCAAACTGTTCAAAGCGCTCGGGGGTATGCTTGTCCATGCTGATGCTGATCATGGCCTGCAGGTCGAGGCCAAGTTTGCGCGCGTCTAACAGGGCGCGGTAGCCGGTGATGAGTCCGGAGTCTTCCAGTGCTTTAACCCGTCGTGAACAGGGCGACGGTGACAGACCGACCTTATCAGCCAGTTCGAGGTTGCTGAGGCTGCCGTCCTGTTGCAGCAGTTCGAGGATGCGCTTGTCGGTACGATCCAGCGTGATCCGCTCTGTTTTCATGCTCTGGTACCACCTAAAAACCTTCCGATGGTTACTTATACCAACAATCAAACATAAATTGGATATTTATTGCCAATAAACCTTAAAACAGAGGCAAGTTTGCAACCATTCTCCTGCGGCTCCTGCCTATACTGTTTCCATACTGTTGAGGCAGACACCGGAACACCAGACCGGTGACTGGCGGAAGGTTCACAAGACCGGATGCGGCGAGGTTCACAAGACCACAACCAGACCAGCGCAGTACAAACTTCAGAAACCTCTGCCCGCCCCGGCTGATCCCGGACCTGCGGTCAGAGGTTTCTTAATAACAAGACCATGAACACCACAGCACCGGATACCGCTATGACCACATCTGCTTTCAATCACAAAAAATACCGTGCTTTTCAGCCGGTACAGCTCAACGACCGTCAGTGGCCATCTCAGGTTCTGACTGAGGCGCCGCAGTGGTGCTCGGTTGACCTGCGTGATGGTAACCAGGCGCTGATCGATCCGATGACGGTCGAGCAGAAGAAGCAGATGTGGGCGCTGCTGGTGCGCATGGGCTTTAAAGAGATCGAGGTTGGCTTTCCTTCGGCATCCCAGCCAGATTACGACTTCGTGCGTTGGCTGATTGAAGCCAATCAGATCCCGGCGGACGTGACCATTCAGGTACTGGTGCAGGCCCGCGATGAACTGATTGAACGGACGTACCAGGCACTGGAAGGTGTGCGCCGGGCGGTGGTACACGTCTACAACTCGACTTCTCCGGTGCAGCGCAACCGCGTCTTCAACCTGGATAAAGACGGTATTGTGGCTATTGCCCGTCACGGGGCTACCAAGGTGATGGTCGAGTCGCAGAAGTACCCTCAGACCGAATGGGTGTTCCAGTATTCGCCGGAAAGCTTTTCCAGCACCGAAGTCGAATTCGCCACTGAGGTGTGCAACGCAGTCATTGATGTTTGGCAGCCAACTCCGGAGAACAAAGCCATCATCAATCTGCCAGCGACGGTCGAATCGGCGATGCCGAACGTCTTTGCGGATCAGGTGGAGTGGTTCTGCCGCCATGTCAGCCACCGCGACAGCATCACGGTGAGTATCCACACCCACAACGACCGTGGCTGTGCCATTGCCGCTGCCGAGATGGCGCTGCTGGCCGGTGCTGACCGTATTGAGGGCACTCTGCTGGGTAACGGTGAGCGCACCGGTAATATGGACATCGTGACCATGGCGATGAACCTCTACAGCCAGGGTATTGATCCGGAACTGGACGTCAGTATTGCGGATGACATCATCGCCACCGTGGAAGCCTGCACCAACATCAAGACGCACCCGCGTCATCCGTGGATGGGCGAGCTGGTGTACACCGCCTTCTCCGGCAGTCATCAGGATGCCATCCGTAAGTGCCTGGCGGTGCAGGATGACGATGAGCCCTGGGACGTCGCTTATCTGCCGATTGATCCGCGCGATATCGGCCGTACCTATCAGTCAGTGATCCGCGTGAACAGCCAGTCCGGAAAAGGTGGTGCGAGCTACATCGTCGAACAGGCACTGGGCATTACCCTGCCACGCTGGGTGCAGATAGAGCTGGCGCAGAAAGTACAGGCCGCGACCGAGGCCGAGGGCGGTGAACTCAGCGGTGTACAGATTCTCGATATTTTCCGTGAGAGCTTTTCACCGCGTGAAGGTCAGTTTGAGCTGGCCAGTTATCAGACTGAGCACAAAGACGGCAGTCACAGTATCCATGCTGCCCTGCACGATGGCAGCCAGCTGCTGACTCTGCATGGCCGTGGTCAGGGCAGCATCAGCGCCTTTACCGATGCCCTGCATAAAGCCATCGGTCTGGATATCCAGGTGGTGCAGTTTGATGAAATGGCACTCTCTGAGGGATCGGATGCCATGGCCATGGCCTTTGTTCAGGTCAGCATCCGGGGTCAGCGCTTCACTGCAACGGCCAAAGATACCGACACCTTATCAGCAAGCTTTGGTGCCATCGTGCATGCACTGAACATTGCAGTTATGGGTGGGGCGCGGTAGCGGCCTGAGCGGAAAGCCGCAACACAAGAGAAACGTGCATGAAAAAAGGGTGACCACTTTGTGGCCACCCTTTTTATTTCTCCTCACCGCAATATGGCCGGTGAAAGAGCCTTCCTGCTGCATAAGAGCCTGAGCCTGCAGCAGGTGTCAGATTCTTATTTTTGATGGTCGCCCGCTTCCTGAGCGCTGTCCGGCTGAATACCGGTTGTCGTGCGCAGGGCCGAACCGAACGTCACCAGTTCACCGACGAGCCAGCCACCAATCAGGCCGGTTGCTGCGGATTCCAGGGAGTAGCCGGTCAGGCTGCCAATAACAGCACCGACACAGGCGCCGAATACGCCTCCGAACAGGAGGGCTTTGAGACGATAGTGAGACGAAAAGTCGTGGTTCATGTCTTAACCTCCGGGTACGCGTTCTGTGCCCATCACAGGACGCTTTCCTTAGAGATAAGATTAGGTCAGAAATTCCGTAACAGGGGGTTGATTCAGGTCAAGCTGTTGTAAGTATTTGTAACGGCAGGAAAACAAGACAGGAGAGGTCAGAATGTCCGGCCCGGAGTGTGTCGGACATTCTGAGCAGCTGACGCTATGGGGCAGCGATCAGTGGTGATGACCACCTTCACCGTGAACGTGGCCATGCGCCACTTCTTCTTCACTGGCGTCGCGAACGCTGTCGATGGTCACTTCAAACTTCAGGGCCTTACCAGCCAGTGGGTGGTTGGCATCCACGGTGACCATGGTTTCTTCCACTTCGGTCACAATCAGGTTCACCGGACCGTGTTCCGTCTGGGCAGTGAAAGCCATGCCTGGCTCCACTTTTTCTACGCCCTGGAAAGCTTCAATCGGTACCTGCTGAACACGCTCTTCGCTGTATTCACCATAGGCATCAGCCGGTGCAACGGTGACTTCGATTTCGTCACCAACGGATTTGCCTTCCAGCGCCGCTTCGAGTCCCGGAATGATGTTCTGGGCACCGTGCATATAGGTCATAGGCGCACCACCTTCGGAGGAATCAATCACCTCACCGGAATCAACGTCAGTGACCTTGTAGTGAATGGTTACCACTTTATGTTGTGCAATTGTCATTGTTGTGTCCTGTATCTGTGTTGCCACGGGGAAGATCATGGGCGGATGTCCCGCTGCAGGTGACCTGTCCGGGCAACAGAAAATGAATGGCGCAAAGGCGACGTGTGGAAGCGTGTGTTCCGGTACAGTGGCCGGTCTCTACGATCAGGGACCTGTTCACCTTCCGGCAAACGGTTGTATGGATTATACCAGCCTCACCGCTGTGTGAAACCCCGGTCGGGGAGACCCAGCCAGGTGGTCCGGTCGGGGAGACCCAGCCAGGTTGGTCCGGTCAGGGAGACCCGGCGAGGAAACCCGGCGAGGAAACCCCGCCAGATGCTGTACTGCCTCAGGACATGCCGTTCGGATAGGCTTCCAGACCGGCACACAGCGCTGCCCGCTCGGGTGCCAGAACACGGGCATAGGTTTTCAGGTGGTCAATGGCATAGGCTGTGCGGGCGCCCAGATACTGATCGGACTCGGTATCTTTACCCTGCCACAGGTCACTCACATTCCGCAGAATCAGGTGCTCCGGTATCCACAGCAGACGCGAATTCTTGTACCCGCTGCTGCGCAGTTCCGCAATCACCATAGCGCCGCCGACAGAGGCCGATACGCCCACCAGCAAAGCCGGTTTGTGAGCAAACTGTGCTGCACCACACCAGAGGAACAGATTTTTCAGGCCCGCCGGAGCCATACCGTGCCATTCAGGTACCACGAACACAAAACCATCGGCTTCAGCCAGTTTTTTCTGGATATCCGTCACTGCCGGAGTCGGTGGCGTTGCACCAGTCCACATAGGCAGATCAGCGGCAAACAGATCAATCACATCCGCAGAGGATGAGAAGTAGGTGTTATTCAGGTATTCAGCAATGCGGTGACTCTGTGAATCCGAACGGTGGCTGGTACTGATAATGGCGAATTGGCTCATGTCGGTCTCCCTGAGAAAAAGATAAAAGGCGTACAGGTTACAGGATTATTCTGACAGAGAAGAAGCCGTCTGAATCCCTGCCCCAAGGCGAACTCACAGTTCCATTCAGATGAACAGGTGTTGATTCAGAATCACAAAAAAAGCCCGGATAAACCGGGCTTATTCTCTGTGTCTGGCTCAGTCCAGGGTAATCAGTACTTTCACGGCGGCGGTGACCTCTGAAGAGTCCACATAACCAATCATATTCGGATTGGCACTGATGAGTTCCAGTACTTCATAACCATCATCAACAGATTTCGGGGGTTTGCCCTTGCCGGTAAAAATCAGGCGCGACCAGTAGGCATTCAACTGCGACAGATCTTTACCGGTTGCTTTGTCGTAGAATCCGGCCTTTACCTCGGATTCATCATTCTGATCCACCGGAACGGCCGTAGAACCATCCGGGAACTTGCTGCTTTTCCCCAAAAACAGATCGGCAACTTCCTCCGTGCTCATACTGCTGGCGTTGGAAGGGTGAACAATCACAGCCACACCGGCGGATGAGGCCGCTGACAGCAGCAGTGTACAGAGTACAAATACAAGTGAAGAAATATAATTCATAGTCTCTGGCATCCTCATCAGAATACGGCATTGAATACGACGGAATACATAGTCACATCGTCGCGGTCCGTGTAGTCATCCCAGTAGCCCTTTGATGTCAGGTCATCCCCGAAATCGGTGAAGCGCTGTGCTTCAAAGGTCACAGCGGTTTTTACTGAAATGTCGTATCTCAGACCAATACCATAACTGGTCTGCTCCATGAGATTGGCTGCGAAAAGCCCGGCGGAAGCGGCATTCAGGCCGTCCACCGATGACTGCAGGCCGGAGGCAACCTGAGCCACGGCAAATTGATTACCGCCGCCACTGCCGATATCACTGGCAAGATCGGCCAGCGTCGGATCACTCGCCGCCAGACTGCTCAGCACGGCCTGCACGGTAGCAACGCTCACCGGGTCATTAGGATCATAGGCGCTCAGCACAGCGATGGCCGGCTGCAAGGTGGCAACGGTCTGGTCCACGATCGCTATGTTCTGCTCGTAGTCATCCGCGTTGTTAGACTTTGCATGGGTGTAATACACATAAGGCATCCACTGCTGAATCTTATAACCGGTAATGGCGGTGTAAGATTCCACGGCGCGGGTAACAAAGTCTTCCAGCTGCAGGTCTGCGTATTCCACCTGCGCGTAGAGGCTGCCATCATCCCAGGTCAGGGCAACACCAGTAAACGACGCCGACGCATTTTCAGCCTCCACGTTATCAATGCCAATACCGCGCAGTGCCACTGCCAGAGAATCAGAGCTTCCGATCAGATCAAAGTCCACAGCGGCCTGATGGTAACCAAGACGTACGGAGAGAGGTCCGTACGATGGCTTGAGAATAACCCCCATAGCCTTGTCCAGACTGTAGTCAAAGGTGGTGTTACGCTCCACTGCTGAGCCGGTGTAGGCCTGTAACTCAAGATCCACCGGACCGGCGGCAGTGCGGTAGTTAAGATCAACCCCTTCAAACGTTGAAAGGCTGATGTTGTAGATTTCTTTCGGCAAGCGGGCCCAGGGGTATGCAAAACCCACATCCAGAAACTCAGAGTTAGCGTAAAACGGAGTTCTCATACGTCCGGCGCGCAGTGTCAGGTTGGACTGCGGTTTGAAATAAAAGTATGCCCACTCCATACCGACATCGAAGGAGTCGTTACCGCCTTTACCCAGAAACTGAGTGGTGATACCGGACTTCTCATCCAGTGCAAAATTCATCTGCAGACCGACCAGAGAGTCGCAATGAAAACAGAGTTCATCATTGATTTCAGTATCGTCATAGGTACCGTCTGAATCCGTCGTGACGAGACCTGCAGTCAGAAATCCGTTGATGGTGAATTGCTCCGCCAGTTTATCGATTTTCTTCGACAGGCTGGACTTATCGCGGCTCATTTTTTTCTCAATTCTGTCCAGACGTTCTTCCACCGTCTGCGCCTGGGTCTGGCTGGCCAGAAGACTGGCCACAATAAACAGGGCCGACATCCATGGTGTTTTGAGCAACATATTCTGTTTCCTCAGTCATGTTGTGCATTTTTATTCAGGGTCACCGGCAGAGTTGTACCGGTTACCTTTTTTATCTATAGACCAGCCCGGGCCTTTATCCAGAAAAGATGAGGGGTTATGTGATGAAATACGAAGAAGATGTGACACTGAGAAAACGCCACTCAGTACCAGCCCATAATGCGTCAGAAATTCAGCGGAACTCAGCCAGAAATCCGTCAATAAATTATCTTTACTTAACAGTTTGTTGCTTCAGCGTCTCACTCCACTGCCTGAGTCTTTTTTGATCTACGCTTTAAGCAAACCCGAGGAACCGAGCAAGATCATGATGTCATTTTCCAAAGTCCCTGTGCGCTACAAAATTCTGTCCATTACTGCCGTGGTATTGCTGGTCTTCACGGGTATGTTGGCAGGAAATTACTACGCCAACAGCGCTAATACAGAACGACTGGAGAAGATCGAAATGTCGCTGTTCCCCACGCTGGAACTGGCCACCGAGAACCTGAATATGAAAAAAGGTCTGGTAAAGCTGTTTCAGGATTCGGTCGCTGTGAATGAACTGGATATTCTGAATGAGGCAGCGGACATACGTAACGCCATGATGGCTAACGCGACGGAAATTGTCAGGGTTTACCCGTCAGCGAAAGCCGACATAGAGAGCCTGAAAACCAAACTGAACAACTATTTCGAAGTCGCGGATAAACTTTCCCGGGGAATGATCTCAGGCAAAACTGATTTTTCTCAGCTGGATCAGAATATTGAAGCAATGACGGTTGCAGAAGGCGAACTGCAGACGGCACTGGATGCTTTTAACAAACAGAGTCTCAACGCTTTCCAGCTGGCTATTCAACAGACCAAATCGACATCAGACCTGCTGCTGACCGCTGGTTTCTGGACATCCGTTTTCACCCTGGTGATTCTAATCCTGATCTCCGTTGTCATCGCCAACACCATCACCCGCTCCATCGAGGACATTGTCAGTTCCATCAAAGACATTGCCCAGGGTGAAGGTGATCTGACCAAACGCATACCGGAAACCAGTGAAGATGAAATCGGTGATCTGGTGAAATGGTTCAACCGCCTGCTCGATAAACTGCATAAAGCCATTACCGATATCGTACAGAGTATCGAACCTCTGGCTGAAGTGAACAACGAGCTGCGCAGCAGTGGTGCCCGTGCACTGGAGGCCGCCGACGTTCAGAACCGCTCAACCAAGCGTGTATCTTCGGATGTGATGAGCATTGTCGATATGATTACTGAAATTGCCGGAAGTGCGGAAGGTGCTGAAACAGAGGCCGAATCCGCCTTCCAGGTCGCACAGGACGGCGCCACTATCGTCTCAGGTAACGTCCGTGGCATCCGGAATTTTGCCGAGAAAATTCAGACCGCCAACTCCACGGTACAGAAGCTGAAAACCGATTCAGAAAACGCCGGTATGATCCTGCAGGTGATTCAGTCCATCGCTGAGCAGACCAACCTGCTGGCTCTCAATGCTGCCATCGAAGCAGCCCGGGCTGGTGAACAGGGTCGCGGCTTTGCCGTGGTGGCGGATGAAGTTCGCACACTGGCTTCCCGCACCCATGAATCAACCCAGGAAATTCAGAAGGTGCTGAAAGACCTGTACGCCTCCGCGTCCGATGCCTCCGATGTGATGCAGGACAGTGAAAGCCATGTTCAGGAAAGTGTGGCCGCTGCGGAGAGAACCGGTGAGAGTCTGCAGCTGATTACTGAGCGTGTCGAAGCCATCAACAAGATGAGTTCGGTTATCGCCTCAACGGCGGCGCGTCAGAAGAATATGTCAGAAAGTATTGCCTCCAGTGTGAGTGAGATTGAAACAACCTCGCAACAGACCGCAGACAGCATGAAAGAAGTGGCAGACGAAACAGAAGTGCTGACGAAAGTCAGCAAAACCCTGCAGAAAATCGCCGGTCAGTTCAGAGTCTGATGCCCTGCCCTGACCTTGGATTATTCAGACAGCCGCGTTAACCGCGGCTTTCTTTTTTGCGCGGCTTTTTAAAGCCACCGTCTTTGTAACCACTGTCACGTGGAGCACGGGCCCGTGGCGGACGTGCTGAAGGCGCACGGGCGGTACCCGCTGCTTTTTCAGGAACTGCAGATTCTTTATACACCTGAATATCCAGCGGCTGACCGCAGACGCGGGCTTTTTTCAGGGTATTCAGCACCGCTGATGGCATACCGGACGGCAGATCGATCACGGAGTAATGATCCATGATTTCAATGTGACCTATGTAGCGGCTTTCCAGATCCGCTTCGTTGGCCACGGCACCGACCAGATTCCCCGGACGCATACCATGATCGTAACCAACAGCGACCATATAACGCACCATCTCAACATCCGGGTTACCTTTCAGCGGTAACGGATGGAAATCCGGGCGCGACTTGCGTGAAGAGCTGCGCTCGTCACGACCTGCTTCACGGCCGCGTGGTGCACGTTCGCTGCGCTCACGGCGTTCACCGCGGTCATCATTGCGCTCACGGGGCTTACGTTCGCGACGCTCGTCCTGCTCGCTCAGGAACAGGGACTTATCACCCTGAATCAGGCGCGCACAGGCCGCCGCCACATCAATGGCATCCACCGGCTGCTGCGCCAGAATATGGGTGATCATTTCTTTATAGAGTGCATTCTGCGGGCTGTTCAGAGCATCGAGGATACGGGCTTCAAAACGTACGCGACGTTTGTCATTTACCTGTTTAACCGATGGCAGCTCCATCTCTTCGATGGGCTGACGGGTCGCTTTTTCGATATCGCGCAGCATGCGTTTTTCACGGGCACGGACGAACACAATGGCTTCACCCTCGCGTCCGGCACGTCCGGTACGGCCGATGCGGTGTACGTAAGACTCTGTGTCATGAGGAATATCGTAGTTAATGACGTGACTGATACGCTCAACGTCCAGACCACGGGCAGCTACGTCAGTGGCTACCAGAATATCCAGCTGGCCCTGCTTCAGTTTTTCCACCGCACGCTCACGCTGCTGCTGCGGAATATCACCGTTCAGAGGCGCGGCACGGAACCCCTGGGACAGCATGTAATCCGCAACCTCTTCAGTCGCCTGTTTGGTGCGAACAAACACCATCATGGCATCGAATTCTTCGGTCTCGGCAATGCGCAGCAGAGCATCGTTTTTATGCGCTCCGGCAACGAACCAATAGCGTTGATGAATGCGGTCGTTGGTGGTGGTTTTGGTTTCAATCTTAACCTGCACCGGATCGCGCAGATGCTTTTCAGCAACGGTCTGAATTTCTTTCGGCATGGTCGCTGAGAACAGAGCGATCTGGCGTTGAGCCGGGGCCTGATCCAGAATCCAGTTAACGTCATCAATGAAACCCATGCGCAGCATTTCGTCGGCTTCATCCAGTACCACGGCTTTGATATCAGCCAGGCTCAGAGTGCCACGGCGCAGGTGATCCATCACCCGGCCCGGAGTACCCACAACCCACTGCGGACCGCGCTTCAGTTCGCGCAGCTGACTGCCGTAATCAGCACCACCATAAATGGCGCAGACGTTAATGCCATTCAGGTAACGGCTGTAAGACTTGGCCGCCTCGGCAACCTGTTGCGCCAGCTCACGGGTCGGCGCTAGCACCAGTACCTGAGGGCTGCGGAAGTCGGCATTGGTACGCACCAGCAGTGGCAACGCAAACGCGGCTGTTTTACCGGTACCGGTCTGAGCCATGCCCAGAACGTCACGGCCTTCCAGCAGCGGCGGAATACTGTTTGCCTGAATGGCAGACGGGGTTTCATAGCCCAGTTCCTCCAGAACGCGGAGGACAGGGAAAGGCAGGCCCAGACCGGCAAAGCCAGTGGGATTGGAATCACTCATAACGGACACCTGTGTCATCAATGTGAGAGGGCTCACCGTCAGAGAAACTCACGATCTTTCACCAGCGTGAAACGGCATAGCCCACAAAAAGGGGGGCGGAGTATAGCGGATCCCCGGGCAGAAAGCCCGGGTTATTTACGATCAAACGGGTAATATGTTACCTGTCAGAACTGTACTCTTTCAGATCGATCCTTCGGGGTCACCGGCAGTTACCCCAGAGCGGCTTCGGCTTCCAGCAGAGGGCTCAGGTCATCCAGTGGTACCGGACGGCTGAAGTAGTACCCCTGATACATGTGACAACCGTTATCCAGCAGGAAGCGCAGCTGGTTTTCTTCTTCCACCCCTTCGGCCAGCACTTCAAGCCCCAGACCAAGCGCCATGTTAATGATGGTCCGCACGATCACCCGGCACTCTTCTTCGGCATCCGTTGCCACCACGAAACTGCGATCGATTTTCAGCTTATCGACGTGGTAACGGTGCAGATACGCAAGACAGGAGTAACCGGTGCCGAAATCATCAATCGCCAGTTTCACACCCAGCGCCTTCAGACCATCAATCATACCCAGTACGTCATCACTGGGTTCCAGCAGCGCACCTTCGGTGATCTCAAGTTCCAGCCAGGTCGGATCAATCTTCATTTCCTTGATCAGCCGGGTAATCATCTCCAGTACATCACTGTTGGCAAAGGTTGGCTGGGAAATATTAATCGCCACCGTAAATGGCATCACTCCCTGCTGCTGCCAGGCTGCCACCTGACGACAGGCGGTCTCGATGACCCAGAAGTCGAGTTCCGGCATCAGACCGCTGTCCTCTGCAATAGGCAGGAAAACCCCGGGGGAAATCAGACCGTGTTCCGGATGATTCCAGCGCACCAGGGCTTCAACACCTATGATGCGGCCATTCCCGCCATCGGCCTGTGGCTGATAAAAGAGCTGCAGTTCATTGCGGTTCTGCAACGCGATCCGCAGATCATTTTCCAGCTCCAGACGCTCGGAGACCACCCGGGTCATTTCATTGGAATAAAAACAGTAATTATTACGACCGTTACGTTTTGCCTGATACAGGGCAGCATCTGCCTGACGCAGCAGTTCGTTCACTTCAGAACCCTGCTCCGGACAGACTGAAATACCCATACTGGCGCCAATGCGCAGTTGCTTGCCAATGCCGATATCAAAAGGAATTTTCAGCAGATCAAGAATACTTTCAGCAACCGTAGCGATGTGAGGGCGTGACATGACATTACGCAGGATGACGATAAATTCATCCCCACCCAGGCGCGCAAGAATGTCTGTTTTACGCAGACGTCCTTTCAGACGGCGGGAAAATTCCTGCAGCAGACGGTCACCGGCCGGGTGGCCAAGACTGTCATTAATGTGTTTGAAGTTATCCAGATCGATGGTGATGATACCCATCATCTGCTTTTTCTCGGTGATCTCGGCAATCGTGCTGTCCAGATTCCGGATAATAAAATCCCGGTTCGGCAAACTGGTCAGAGGATCATAATTGGTCAGCAACTCAAGTTGCTGTTCCGATTTTTTCAGTTGTGATTCATCGGTAAAGGTTGCGATGTAATGGCTGACATCATCCAGTTCATCGCGCACCACAGTAATAATCATACGCTTGACGAATGATTCACCGTTTTTCTTCTGATCGGTAATTTCACCAAACCAGTACCCCTGCTGTTTCAGGCTGGCCATAATGCATTCGCCGGAAGACAGCACGATACTCTCAGGATTCAGAAAACCCGTGACTTCACCTTTGAGTTCAGCTTCGCTGTACCCGGTAATGGCTGTATATGCCGGGTTTACCGCTTCAATCCGGAAGTCTTTGTCTGTGATGACCGCCGCTTCACGGATGAACTCAAACACCGCCATCGACAGACGCAGACGACGCTCCTGCTCATAACCGTCGGTGATGTCCTGAACCGTGCCGTAACGGGCAATCACTTCTCCATCTTTGTTGAAGGTGACGTTAGCCTTGGAACGCACAATACGGCGTACACCGGATGGCAGACTTAAACGATAAGTCACCTCCGTAGACCGGCCTTTAATGATGCTTTCACGGAATGAATCCACGACCGACTGACGGTCGTCCGGATGAATGCGGTTGATATAAAAATTCATATCCACCACTTCGTTTTCTTCATCCAGTTCAAAAATGGTTTTGGTCTGCGGGGTAAAGGTAATGTGATTATTGATGACGTCGTTATGGAAAAAACCGATATTGACCGTTTTTTCCGCCAGCAGCAGCATGTTTTCACGCTCGTAAAAACCACTCACCGTGACCACCCGGTCGATCGTCATGAATGCCAGTGACGCAAACCCGGTAAGACGGATCATCTGCTCTGGCGTTACGTCTTTCTCGCCCGCTTCAAACGTCAGGGCCAGATAACCGGCAGCACCCTCTTCGCGTGTCCCCGTCAGTAATGGCAGGAGCAGGAGCTTGTCGCCACCGAGAATTTTACGCAATCTCTGCTGATCAGGTGTTTCACCGGTCCGCGGAATATAACCGGCGTGCGTGATGCCACTGAGCGAATGAAAATACGGACTCATCTCGCTGTTCAGACAGCCGCTGAAGCCTTCGCACAGGCAGAAAAGCTGGTCTGAGCGGTTATAACCATGACGCGGTGAGATATACAGTGCGGCGCCGGAACAGCTGAAACACTGCATGAGGTAGCCAAGACCCGCTTTTACATCGACCTCCAAAGAATCTTCGTCGGTCGAAAAAAATACTCTGGCAGCTGCTGCCAGAATCAGCGTAAGGCTGGAGTTAATCTGCTCGGGAGGGAGGCTGACTGCTGTCGATGCCATGCTACCCAGTCTGGTCCAGTTTTCACTCTGAACCACGGGTACGTGACCCTGAATTTGCCTGCTGGAATTAAGAACCATCGTTAAAAACCAAGATCACCGTTTTTTTGTACTGCCTGCAATCAAAATGTACTGACCGTCAGAATCAGTATAGACCATGATTTCCGGGGCTTACGGCTTAATTCAAAAAGATTAAATGACCGGTTTGTCGGTCCTGGTTGCCCCCGGCAACAGGACGACTAAAATCATGGATTATCTGTCTTACCGGAACCTCTGTATGAACGCACGCGGGGAGCTTTGCCTCGGACTGCTGGAAACCGATGTCCTCTACCCTGACCTGATCAGTGACTACACCTCTTATGGCACCATGTTCCGCCAGCTGCTGGCGGAAGAAGATGCATCGCTGCACTTCCGTCATTACCAGGTGACTGAGGGCCAGTTGCCGGAGCGGATGGACGAATGCGATGTGTATCTGATCACCGGCTCCAAGGCGGGCGTCTACGACCCGTTACCCTGGCTTGAACCTCTGAGTGACTGGATACGTGCTGCCTTCGATGCCGGACGGCCGATGCTTGGCATCTGCTTCGGTCACCAGATACTGGCGCATTGTCTTGGTGGGCATGCGGAAAAAAGCAGCAAAGGTTGGGGGGTAGGCAATCAGACGATGTCTGTGGAACATTGGCCTGAGTTCCTCAGTAACCCTGTCGGCCACTACCGGCTGATATACAGCCATCAGGATCAGGTCACGCAGCTGCCGCCGCAGGCACAGCGGCTGGCAGGCAACGATTTCTGCCCCAATGCGTCCTGGTTTATCGGCAATCAGGTACTGGCGTTTCAGGGTCACCCGGAATTCTCTGCGGAATATTTCCGCCGTCTGATCGGGCGCCGCGCCAGCCACATTGGTGAGCAGCGCCTGCAGGCCGCTCTGAATGATATTGAACAGGCCAATGACGGTCAGAGAGTGATCGGCTGGCTGGCGGAGTTTATCCGCCAGGCAGCGGCGTAATCAGCGCAGAAACCGGGCAACGTACCAGCAGTCGGCTTCTTTGCTCAGCTGCTGCTCATCCGCCCATTTCAGACCACGGCGTACCAGTTTTTCGGCCAGACCTTTGCCGCGCAGCTCAGGTGGTACAAAGGTGTGGGTAAAATTGATCCGGGTGCCATCGATGCGGTAATCCAGTACGCAACTGGCGCCTTCCTGCTGCAGGATAAAGCGCTGCTGTCCGGGTTCATGAATAACGTCGGGCATGGAATCTCCTCTGTGCCGGTGCTCCCGTACCGGTATATGGCAGTTAAACAGTCGTCAGAATGAAGAGCCCGGCTGTTGCAGAAACTCCTGCTCTTCCTCTGTGGTTGTCCGCCCCAGTACGGCATTGCGATGGGGATAGCGGCCAAAACGATCGATAATGGCTTTGTGCCGGTGTTCAAATCTCAGGTTGTTCTCCAGCCCTGGCAGAGAAAACAGGCGCACCGCTTCTTCATGAATCCGCGCGGATTCACTGTGCATATAAGGCATGTAAAGAAACGCCCGCTGCATCAGATCCAGTTCAGCATCGGCCCCACAGGCAACGGCCTCCTGTGCCAGAACCAGCGCCTGCGGGTCCTGGGCAAACGCACGGGGGTCATCTCTGAAGAGATTGCGGGAGAACTGATCCAACACGATGATTTCTGCCAGCCTTCCTGCGGCTGTACTCCGCCAGTGAAAAGACTCGGCCGCCACGACCTGCGCATGGCATAAGGCAAACCGCTCCCTGATCTGCTGATCCAGCGCCGGGTCTTTGGCAAACCACTGTTTCGGAGTCAGTTCTGCAAACCAGAAGTTCAGGATCTCTGCACTGGTCATCATCATGTCCTCCTTCCGGCTTGCGTCATTCATGGCAAGCGGAACTGCAGCTCAACTTCAGCCCCGGTAATGCTTTCTTCCAGAGACCGTGGCGGCGCTTCCTGATCTTCATCCCAGTGCAGCTTGCCGGACAGGTTCATACCCGGCACCGGCTTCTGATAACTGAACACATCGGGCATACGCTGACTGCTGAAATCCCTGCTGCCGTCGCTGTCCCAGTTCATGTGCGGCAGGCTGAGGTCCAGCTTTCTGCGTTCACTGCCGGCCGGTTGCTGCAGAACACGGATGGATTCCAGCGGTTCGTACACAGAAGTGCTGTCGTCTGCCGTTGCCGTCTGCGCCTCGTGCGACCTGTCCGTATCAGCAGCAGCCATAGCCCCAGACCCGGCCTCTGTGCTGTCCGCGGCGGACGAATCCGGATCAGTATGTTCTTCCGGCGCTGCCGACTCCGTGTCAGACAGAGATGTAACGGCCGTTTCAGTAACAGTCACCGCGCTGACGCCGGCCTCCGGTTGCCGGCCACAGGCAAGCAGGGGCAAAGCCAGGAGGATACAGATGCCTGAAAGGCGTACTGGGTTCGGCAACATAGTCGGGCGGGATTCCTTAAACTCTCCGGTGATTGTAACGTCTGCCCCGGCAGAGGCATACATTCGACGGAGACGAGCGGAATTCGTTCCTCCGGTGTGCCGGATTGCGGCACATACAGGCATTTTTGCAACATCAGTCACAATCGGCACGGGGTGCACGGAATTTTCTTGCACAAGTTTCAGATCCACATCTATAATCACAATTACCTAATTTAGTAAATTAAGATATAAGTGAAGACGATTTACTTGTATCCACCGGATGCTGCTGCCAGACAGAACCACCCGGTGCTTCACCAGGAGATCTGCAATGAGTATCGAACGCGCTGTAACTGCCTTTGCCGGCATCATGATCCTGCTGTCTGTGGCCCTGACCTATTGGGTTCATCCGGGCTTTATCTGGTTCACCGTGTTTATCGGTGCGAACCTGTTTCAGCAATCTTTTACCGGTTTCTGCCCGGCATCCATTGCTATGGAGCGGGTGTTCGGGTTAAAAAGCGAAGTTGAACTTTATAAAGCGTCACAAAAATAATGGAATCCATTCATCTCCCTGAAAACGATGCACAGACAGCCGCTGACTTTCTGCGCTCACTGGCCAATGAACACAGATTACAGATTCTGTGTCATCTGCTGCAGGGAGAAATGAGTGTCGGTGAGCTGAACGCCCTGTTCCCGCTGAGCCAGTCCTCCCTGTCGCAGCATCTGTCGGTGCTGCGCAATCAGGGTCTCGTGTCCATCCGCAAATCCGCGCAGACCCGCTACTACTCCATTCAGGATCAGGATGTTCTGGGTGTGATCCGCCTGCTGAAGAACAAATTCTGCCCCGGAGACTGATCCGCCGGGCTTCCGCACTCGTTTTCATGTCCTGAAACGCGTATAGTCGCGGTTCCGTTTTATCTCTGTCAGACCCATCAGGACGCTTCTGTGATTTCCACCGCCAACATCACCATGCAGTTCGGCGCCAAGCCGCTATTTGAAAATATCTCCGTCAAATTCGGTGACGGCAACCGCTATGGCCTGATCGGTGCCAACGGTTGTGGTAAATCCACCTTCATGAAAATCATGGATGGTTCACTGGAGCCCACCACAGGTAACGTCAGCGTCAGCCCCGGTGAGCGTCTGGGTAAACTGCATCAAGATCAGTTCGCGTTCGAAGAATTCAACGTGCTGGATACCGTGATGATGGGTAACCGCGAACTGTGGGCGGTGAAAGAAGAGAAAGACGCCATCTACGCCAACCTCGAAGCGACCGAAGAAGACTACATGCGTGCCGCCGAACTGGAAGGTGAGTTTGCCGAAATGGACGGCTACACCGCCGAAGCCCGTGCCGGTGAACTGCTGTTGGGTGCCGGTATCGGTACCGAATTCCATAACGGCCCTATGTCGGAAGTCGCTCCCGGCTGGAAGCTGCGGGTGCTGCTGGCCCAGGCACTGTTCTCTGATCCTGACATCCTGCTGCTCGACGAACCGACCAACAACCTGGATATCAACACCATCCGCTGGCTGGAAGGTATCCTCAATGACATGAAGTGCACCATCATCATCATCTCGCACGACCGTCACTTCCTGAACGCCGTCTGTACCCACATGGCCGATATCGATTACGGCACTATCCGCATCTACCCGGGTAACTACGACGACTTTATGATTGCCTCGACCCAGGCACGCGAGCGCCTGCAGTCTGAAAACGCCAAGAAGAAAGCCCAGATCGCTGAACTGCAGCAGTTTGTGTCGCGCTTCTCGGCCAACGCCTCCAAAGCCAAGCAGGCCACCAGCCGTGCCAAGCAGATTGATAAGATCAAGCTCGACGATATCAAACCGTCCAGCCGTCAGAGTCCTTTCATCCGCTTCAATCAGGAAAAGAAACTGCACCGTCTGGCACTGGAGATTGAAGGTCTGTCACATCACTACGAGGGTGATGAGGATCTCTTCAGAAACACCAACTTCATGATCGAAGCCGGTGAAAAAATCGCTGTCATCGGCGCCAACGGCGTGGGTAAAACCACCTTCCTCAAGTGTCTGGTGAATGACATTGAGCCGACCGCCGGCACCATCAAGTGGGCAGAAAATGCCGACATCGGTTACTACGCTCAGGATCACGAATACGAGTTCGCCAAAGACCTGAACCTGTTCGACTGGATGGAACAGTGGAAGACTGAAAAGCACGACGATCAGGTCATCCGCGGCACTCTGGGTCGTCTGCTGTTCAATCAGGACGACATCAAGAAGAAAGTGAAGGTGTGCTCCGGTGGTGAAAAAGGCCGTCTGCTGTTCGGTAAAATCATGCTGGGTAACCACAACGTACTCATCATGGACGAACCGACCAACCACATGGATATGGAATCCATTGAGTCGCTGAACATGGCGCTGGAGATGTTCGAAGGCACACTCATCTTCGTATCGCACGACCGCGAATTCGTCTCGTCACTGGCAACCCGTATTCTGGAAATCCGCGACAATCAGATCGTCGACTTCCATGGCACCTACGACGATTACCTGAAATCTCAGGGCGTGGAATAAACGCCCGCCTTCAGTACTGAGTACTTCCCCCTGCCTTCATGGCAGGGGAACACAGCCTTCAGGCTTTTCCACACCGGTTTCTGCCGGCCGGGCTTGCATCCTTCCCCTGCGCTTTGCATACTCCCTGTCACAAAAGTTTCATATTAAATACCACATTTAATCCACCTTCTGCCCCTCCGGAGAAATTGCTGTGCGAGGCCTGCTGCTTACCCTGCTCCTGACCCTGATTCCTGTATCCGCTCCGGCTCTCTGCTGGGGTATGACTGACGCTGAAGCCATCAATGTTTCCGGCCGTCAACGCATGCTGTCGCAACGCATGATGAAGAACTACCTGATGATCGGCTCAGATGTAAAAACCACAGAAGCACAGGCACAGCTGGATGCTGCCGTTGCCCTGTTTGAAGAGCAGTTCCTGTCTTTGAGTGACTACGCCCCGGACTACACCATCCGCGAAAAACTGGCCAGTGTTGAAGCCATCTGGTTACCCCACCGGGAAAAAATCATCGCCGCGCCAGACCGTGCCCTTGCCCCAGCCCTGATGCAGGAAAACCTCAGCCTGCTCGCCGCCTGCCACGATCTGGTGATGGCCATCGAAAAACGCTCGGGCATCGACAGTGGCAAGCTGGTCAACATCTCCGGGCGTCAGCGTATGTTGTCGCAGAAAATTGCCAAATCCTACATGGCCATGTACTGGAAAGTGGATTCTCCTTACCTCGAAGACGAATTCCGTCAGGCAATCGACCTCTTCGATCAGTCCCTCACCGAACTGCAGAACTCCGGTAAGAACACCCAGCCACTGGCCGATGCCCTGACCCGGGTCCGCAATCAGTGGAAGTTTTCTCAATCAGGATTCAACCTCAGTAATGACGGCCGGTACGTACCGACCATCATTTCGGTAACCACCGAAAACATTCTGGGGCAGATGGACCGGATTACCGGTCAATATGAATCTCTGATGAACAGTGAGCAGCTCACAGCCTCCGCTTTCTGACCTCGTTTCTGTCAGGTGGCACGCCCTAACCTGAAGAGGTTATCCTGAAAGTCAGGTTGTGCTGCACTAACAGAGCTAATACTAAAGTTGTATTCACTCTCAGCCGGGTGGATAAGCAGCCATTGCTGGCCTATATCTTGAGTATTCCGCATTTCAGGATTACGCCAGCATGTACCGATTTTTTTTTACAGTCAGCGCTAAGGTTCTCCGGTCAATGACCGCTGTTAAGCCCGTATCCGGGGGGGCCTGCTGATGACACTGTCGACACGCATTACACTGGGCATCTGCTTCTTTGCCATTCTCCTGACCGGCATGTACGGTGCCGGCTTCTACGCCCATAAACAACTCAGTCAGACCATCGATTATGTGACCGGCCCGGCCTGGGATACAGCGGATGGCGCGATGGAAGCAACCATCGAAATCGAACACGAAATGCTGGTTATGGGGCAGCTGCTGGTTCTGGGTGAGCGGGACCATGGGGCAATTGACGAATCCCGGGCTGCCAGCCGCGAAGCCATTCAACGTATGATCGCTGCCGATCTGCTGGACAAAGGTCTGACAGAAAGCGTCCACACGCGCCTGCAGAACTTCAGCAGAGCCACCGATCAGTTGTGGAAAAGTTATACCGGCTATCTTGATCTGGCCGATCAGCTCAACGCCAACACCCGGGCACTGGCCGGGGTGAGTGCCGCTCTGGAAGAACAGGGTGATGCGGCGGTCGAATCTCTGGAGAGCGCTCCCTACACCTACACCAGCTGGAACAGTGGATTACGTGAAAAATGGATGGCCGCCGACGCCGGAATGGAAGCCAGCATTGCCTTTTATCAGCAACGCTATCTGTTGCAGCAGATGATCACCGGCGGCGTAAGCCCTGAACTGCAAAGCCAGATGGAAGACGCCTACTCGGCTTATATGGACTCTGTCGGCCGTATGCGCGAATCCGGGCTGTTCACGGATGCAGATCTGGCTGGCTACGAGCAACTGAGTCAGCAACAGCTGCAGATGATGAAAAACACCGTGGAGGCTCTGGCCATTCTGCAGCAGGACCGTGCAACCTATGAAGAAGACTCCAGACTGCTGCTGACCGCACTGGCAGAAATTGAAGAACAGGCCGACGGACAGGTTGAAGGGCAGCTGGATGGGATCGCTCTGACCAAGACCACAACCGCATTCATTATGGCCGGTATTCTGGTGGTGTGTCTGGTGGTTCTGGGGTTAAGTTGGCTCTACGCCCGTATGCGGGTCATCAGTACATTGCACAATATCGCAATCCGTATGAAAGAAGTGGCGGAAGGGGACGGCAACCTGAGCCTGCGTCTGCCTTCCAACTCTTCAGACGAACTGGGCGATATCTGCCGCTCTTTTAACCGCTTTGTCGGTAAGATCTCGGACATCGTAGCGACCGTCAACAAAAGCAATCATGAGCTGGAAGATGGTATTACCACCAGTGTCGGTCTGGCACGCCGTATTGCCTCCGAGGCCGAAGAGACTGCCACCAGCTGCAGCAGTGCCACCCGTGAAATTACCGAAGTGCGCAGCGTGGCAAACAACATTGCCGCTAACTGCAGTAAGGTGGCAACCGAAACCCGCGAGACCGAAACCATTGTCACCGACAGTCAGAAACAGATTGAGAACGCCATCCGCACAACCATGTCTCTGGCAGAATCCGTACGCTCCTCCGGGGCACTGGTGCGGAACCTGAAAAACCAGACCGATCAGATTGACCGTCTGATTGCAGTGATTGCCGATATCTCAGAACAAACGAACCTGCTCGCTCTCAATGCCGCCATTGAAGCGGCCCGTGCCGGTGAGCAGGGTCGCGGATTTGCGGTCGTGGCTGACGAAGTACGTGACCTGGCCACCCGCTCTGCCAACTCCTCCCAGGAAATCAATCAGCTGATCCGCAGTATCGTCGACGCGACCGATCAGGTCGTCAGCATCATGACGGAATCCTCCGAACAGGCCGCCGGTACCGCCAGTACCTCGGAAGCTGCGGGGCAAAGCATGAACCTGGTACTGGAGCATATCCGGGTGATCAACGATCAGGTGCAACATGTCTCAGAAGCAGCACAGAAGCAGTCAACAACACTCAACGGTGTCACCGCAACGGTGAACAGCATGGCACAGCAGGCCAGCCGCTCATCCTCCGGTGCGCATGAGTCAGTTGCTGTCAATGAACACCTGAAAGAACAGGGAGCGAAGCTCAGTCAGGCAATGTCGCAGTTTCAGGTCTGAGGGCCGCAGCCCTCACTCCTGACAACTGAAGCGGAAACTGTCATCCAGATCGAGTGGCAGATACAGAGAACTGAGCCCCAGTGCATTCATGTCATCGCAGAACTCTGCACGTGTTGCTGAGTCCTGCAGGGCATCCGAATATTCAGCATGCAGAACAGCCTTACCCGCTTCAATAAACGGCAATGTCATGTCGCATTCCTGATATTCCCAGCACTCTTCATTCACTGCGAAATCAAAGTACGTCACCAGATCTTCAATCTGATCGAGGTCGTTTTTCAGGCCCACCAGCAGACCCACTTCGTGAGCAGCGTCTGCAATGAAGCGGTTGTAACTGAGCTGATCATCGTAGGTCAGATCAAAACCCGGGTCATTCAGGTAGCCGTCCATATTGTCCGGCTCAACCCCATCGCAGCCCTTATCCGCCGCAATCCCAAGGCGCACTGCCATGATGTCGCGCACGCTGTCAGCACGGATATCCAGCCAGCGCTCACCTTCCCACCCGTCAAGGTTATTACCTAAAACAGCCTCGGGAAAATCACCCGCATCATCACGCCATTCTTCATAGGAACCACCGGAGAAATAACAGATCACCAGTCTGCCCTGCTGCTGCAGCTCCGCTATCTGGCTTGCGGACGTGTCGAACAGATCGATATCGTACAGCGTCACGTCGTAGCCCGTATTCAGTGTGCCCTGCAGTTGCCATTGCCATGTGGTACCGGCATCAACAGACGCGTCGATCACAACAATACCGCGGTCGGTTCCGACTTCTTCAGGGTCATCATCGCTGCCAGAACTGCCACCACAACCCACCAGACTGGCAGCAATCAGGAAAGGAGTCGTCAACAGAGAAGCCGTCTGTAATTGAGGTAAACGAAAAAACGTCATAAATGCTCCGGAAAAGTCCATATTCATTCAGTTAAGCACAGCCTGTGCGGGGTAGCAGTGAGGTTTTTGTTAAGCGTTTTTCCTGCGGTTGGCGCGGTAGACTGCGCCAACCACATTCACCTGCTCCTGATGCGCTGCCAGCCAGTCACGCATTTCCAGAGGAAAACGTGAAATATCCGGCCAGTCGATGCCGTATTCAACCGGCATAAAGGTCGGTGCCAGAAAGGCACAGGCCGCCAGATCGGCACGGGTCAGCTGGTCACCGACCAGAAACTGGCCATCAGCATATACCGACGCGATCTCTTCAAGGTGTTGATTAATGGTCTGCTCAGCTGCCGCAGCAGTCGTGTCATTAATGCGCATTTTTGCGCGCATGATCTGAGCAATTTTGAAAAAGAAAATGCGGAATACGATTTTCATTGGCAGAGAGTGCCCGAAGGTCAGCAGAGGCACGGCCAGAGACGGTTTATCCAGCAGATAATGATAAGAATACAGACGGGTTGCCGGCCCCAACTGAGTATCGTACAGCGCTTCCTGCTGTCGCGCCTGTTTTGCAGCCATGTCATCTTCCGGAGTCAGAGACGGCTGCGGCTGCAGCTCATCCAGATAATCAATAATTGCCGCTGACCCCTGAATGATTTTATCGCCATGCTTAAGCAGAGGCACCGTCGTTTGCGGTGCTATCGCTCTGATGGTTTTAATGTGAGCACCGGGCAACAGATTGACCGTGCGGTATTCCAGCCCTTTAAAATCCAGTGCCCAGCGGACTTTTTCGCAGAAATGCGACACCGGAAACTGATACAGCACCAACTCATTCATTGTGGTATTCCTTTTTAGTATTCCGGCTTAATGACGTTGTTTTCAGCGACTCAGGTTTTTAATACCGTTCTGTAATGCGCTCCAGTATTCCACGACATCGGTCAGCGGCGGCTCACCGTCAAACATCTCTGGTGGTGCCACTTTTTTACCACGGTAAATGCAGGCTTCTTTCACCAGCCCGGTGGCAACCAGGGTATTTTTTACATAAAAATCATGCTGAAAATAGACGTATTTTTCATCCCAGCTGAGCAGTCTGGTATCCATTCTCAGTTTTGCCAGAAAAGCCACCGGGCGGATATAGACCATATCCTGGGCAGCCAGCATACGCAGCCCGGGTTTCTGTTTTAATTCTGTTTTATATCCCCGCCAGGCATCGAAGCGCCCTAATTCCATAAAACTGAAAAACCGGTAATTCGGCAGATGATCACGCCAGCCCATATCGTGCAGCTGAATCCGGTAATGAAGGCTGGCTGTTGAAAATAATCCACGGTCTGTTTTTCCGGCCAGCCAGAGCAGGAAAAAACGGATCAGCATGTTCATGGCTGCAATACTCCCGGCAGGCTAACAATACGCGGCCATTTCCAGAAAAGCAGGCAACGCCGGCCCGCCACTGTGCCGTAGTTCTGTTGAATGCCCCGATAGTACAGACCCGTACCACCGAGGGCAATCTGAAGAACAGCTGAGGCCGCGACGTCAGCCAGAGATTATCTGGGCTGCTTCCACCACAGATAAACACCCGGCAGCACCAGCAGCGTCAGCACAACCGCACTGACCATTCCCCCGACCATGGGCGCCGCAATACGGCTCATCATCTCCGATCCGGTACCGCTGCCGTACATAACCGGCAGAAGACCGATAATCACCGAAGACGCTGTCATCAGTACCGGGCGCACCCGCATACCAGCGCCGTGCAACACCGCCTGCTGTAACGCCTGCCGGTCAGGCTCAATGCCCTGCTCTGCACAGGTTTTCCGCATCTGCTTCACGGCCTGATCGAGATACACCAGCATGATGACACCGATCTCAGTGGCGACGCCGGCAAGGGCGATAAACCCCACCCCGACGGCTACGGAGAAGTTGTAACCCAACAGGTACATGAGCCAGATGGCACCCACCATGGCCAGCGGCAGCGTACCCATGATGATCAGCACTTCGGTGGCGTTGCGGAAATTCAGGTACAGCAACACCATGATGATCGCCAGTGTCAGCGGTATGACGTAGGTCAGCTTGTCTTTCGCCCGCAGCATGTACTCGTACTGACCGGACCAGTTCAGGGAGTAACCCGGAGGCAGTGACACCTCGTCCGCCACCACCGCCATCGCCTGTTCAACATAGGTGCCTATGTCGACGCCATCGATGTCGATGAAGGTCCAGCCGTTGATACGTGCATTTTCACTTTTGATCGCTGGCGGACCGTCTTCGACGTAAATATCCGCCACGTCCGCAAGCGCAATGCGCTGCCCTGAGCTGGTCACCACCGGCAGCAGTTTCAGCTGCTCCGGCGAATTACGCAGCTCCTGCGGGTAACGCAGGTTGACCGGGTAGCGCTCCAGACCTTCCACCGTCTGAGTGACGTTCATTCCCCCCACCGCAGTGGCCACAACCTGTTGCACATCGGCGATATTCAGACCGTATCGCGCGGCTTGATCGCGCTGAATATCGACCTTGATGTAACGCCCGCCAGCCACCCGCTCAGAATAAACAGAGGCAGTTCCCGGTACCGTCTGCAGTACCTGCTCCAGGCGCTGGCCAATGGCCTCAATTTCGCGGATATCCGGGCCGGCAACCTTGATCCCGACCGGGGTTTTTATGCCGGTGGACAACATATCGATCCGGGTCTTGATCGGCATCACCCAGGCGTTAGTCAGACCCGGAAATTTCACCAGCGCATCGAGTTCTTTTTTCAGGCCTTCGGTGGTCATACCCTCTCGCCATTGGTCCCGCGGCTTCAGCTGGATAAAGGTCTCGATCATGGTCAGAGGAGCCGGGTCGGTGGCGGTTTCGGCACGGCCGATTTTACCGAACACGCTCTCAACCTCAGGCACTGTGGCGATGAGTTTATCCGTCTGCTGCAATATCTCACGGGCTTTACCCACGGAAACGCCCGGGTACGTGGTCGGCATGTACATCAGATCGCCTTCGTCCAGCGGTGGCATAAATTCACTGCCGATTTTGCTCACCGGCCAGAAGCCGATGGCAGTAACAACCAGCGCCAGTACCAGGGTCGCTCTCGGGAACCGGAGTACCTGTTGCAACAGCGGCATATACAAGGCTGTCAGGGCACGGTTGAGCGGATTTCTGTGCTCCGGAAGTACCTTACCGCGGATAAAATAGCCCATCAGAACCGGCACCAGTGTCACCGCCAGTGCCGCACTGGCGGCCATGGCGTAGGTTTTGGTGAAGGCCAGTGGCGAGAACATGCGCCCTTCCTGCGCTTCCAGCGTAAACACCGGAATAAAACTCACGGTAATGATCAGCAGGCTGAAAAATAACGCCGGGCCGACTTCGGCAGCAGATTCCGCCACAACCTGCCAGCGGTTGCTGTCCGTCAACGGGGTCCGCTCCATGTGTTTGTGCATGTTCTCAATCATCACGATAGCCCCGTCAATCATGGCACCGATGGCGATGGCAATACCGCCGAGTGACATGATGTTGGCGTTCAGTCCCTGCAGATGCATCACGATGAAAGCGGTGAGAATGCCCACCGGCAGGCTAATGATGGCCACCAGACTGGAGCGGACATGAAACAGAAACACCACGCAGACGAGTGCCACGACCACGAATTCTTCCAGCAGTTTATGCCAGAGGTTATTCACGGCCCGTTCGATCAGCCGTGAGCGGTCGTACACAGTGACGATTTCAACGCCGTCCGGCAGACCGGACCGGAGGCTCTCGAGCTTGTCCTTGATACCGGCGATGGTCTGCTGCGCGTTTTCACCGGAACGCATAACCACAATGCCTCCCACCACTTCACCTTCACCGTTCAGCTCGGCAATACCGCGGCGCATCTGTGGCCCGGTGCCGATATCGGCCACGTCTTTCAGGCGCAGTGGCGTGCCGTTAACATTCAGCCCCAGAGGAATGTTTTCCAGATCCTCCACTCCCTGGATGTAGCCCGACGTGCGCACCATGTATTCCGCTTCAGCCATTTCCACCACGGACGCACCAACTTCCTGATTGCCACGCTGAATCGCCTGCTGAATGTGCGACATGGGCATATTGAAAGCGCGCAGTTTCTCCGGGTGAACCTTGACCTGATACTGTTTGACCATGCCACCGACGGCAGCGACCTCTGACACACCGTGCACCGTCTGCAGCTCGTATTTGAGAAACCAGTCCTGCAGGCTGCGCAGCTGACTGATATCGTGCTGGCCGCTGCGGTCTGTCAGGGCATAGATGTAGACCCAGCCGACACCGGTGGCGTCTGGCCCGAGTTGTGGCCGGGCATCGGCGGGTAAGGTTGGCGCGACCTGTGAGAGGTATTCCAGTACCCGGGAACGGGCCCAGTAAGTATCCGTGTTTTCATCGAAAATAACGTAAACGTAGGAGTCCCCGAAGAAGGAATAGCCGCGCACAGTGACAGCCCCGGGTACCGAAAGCATGGCGGTGGTCAGCGGATAGGTCACCTGATCTTCCACCACCTGAGGCGCCTGCCCCGGGTAACTGGTTTTGATGATGACCTGCACATCCGACAGATCCGGAATGGCATCGACCGGGGTATTTTTCAGTGACCAGCCGCCGATGCCCGTCAGAATGAGCGTCAGCAGCACCACAAAAAAGCGGTTATGTACCGACCAGCGGATAACGCCCTCTATCATGGTTTGCCCTCCATGCTGTGCTGGCTGTGATCCATCTCCATTGAGTTGTGATCCATGGTGCTGTGATCCATAGAGCCGTGATCCATAGAGCCGTGATCCATAGAACTGTGATCCATAGAACTGTCATCCATAGAGCCGTGATCCATCGTGCCGTGGTCCATGCTTTCAACGCCGCTCTCAGACGCATCCTCCAGCCGGTGAATGTCACGGATTACATACCCACCACCCGGCTCTTTGCGGATGGTGATGTGCAGTGCCATTCCCGGTTTCAGTCCTTCCAGATCCACGCCATCGGCGACGTTGAAATCCATGGTCATGGCCGGCCAGTTCCAGGCTGCAATCGCATCGTGAGTGAGGTTCAGTGTACGTCCGGCGGCCATCACCGCTTCAACACGGGCAGCCACTGAGACCGTCTGCGGTGGCGCAGCCTTGCTGTCTGCGGCGTCATCCGCTCCATGATCCATGCGCACAAAGTCGGAGGTTTTGCTCGATTCAGAATCGATCAGGAACTGCGCCGATGTGACGATGCGGTCGCCATCTTCCAGTCCGGACAGGATCTCAACCTGTTCTTCACTGATGATTCCGGGCGTAACCGCAACAGACTTGAACCGGCCTTCGCCTTTAGCCAGTACCACCCGGTTCTGATGGCCGGTGCGGATCAGAGCTTCCCGTGGAATCAGCAGCGTATCGGTCTGCGCTCTGGCAGCGATGCGCAACCGGGCAAACATACCGGGCTTCAGATAACCGTCGGGGTTATCCACATGGATACGGATCTTCACGGTACGGGTCTGGCTGTCCAGAGTGGGATAAACGTAGTCAACCTGCCCCTGCCAGAGACGCCCGGGCAGGTAATCCAGTGTCATCTGCACTGCATCTCCCTGCCGGACCAGAGCCGCCTGACGTTCAAAAACCTCCCCGATCACCCAGATATGCTGCGGCTGGCCAATCGACATCATCTCCATACCGGGTTTGACGTACATGCCTTCACGCACCATCAGGGCATCCAGAACCCCGGACTGCGAAGCCAGGAGGGTGATGGTCTGACTGACCTGACGGGTGGATTTAAGACGCCGTATTTCGCTGTCAGGCACCTGCAGTGCAGACAGACGTTCGGTCGCCGCGGCAATCAGGGCCGGACTGTTGCGTTTCAGGGCCAGCAGCAGTTCTTCCTGAGCGTTCACCAGAGCCGGGGAATACAGCGCGTACAGGGGTTCACCCGCCACGACCGGATCCCCGGCCGCTTTGACATAGAGTGTTTCGATCCAGCCCTCGACTCTGGGATGAATGTGCAACAGACGGTCTTCGTCGTACTGCACGTAACCCACCGTAGCGACGTTGCGGTCGAGGGTTCCACGGCTGACCAGTGCGGTCCGCACGCCGAGGTTGTTGACGACATCCGCAGAAATCCTGACGGTCCCGGCATCCTCTTTCTCGCCGGCGTCTTCATAGACCGGGATCAGGTCCATGCCCATCGGCGATTTGCCCGGCTGGTCACGACGGTAGTTCGGGTCCATTGGCGCAACCCAGTAGAGAGGTTCATTGCTGTCGCTGGCAGCAGCTGTACCGCTGCTCTGCACCTGTTGACCGGTACCGATGACATAACCGATGGCACCTGTCACCACGACTGAGACAGCAAGAATGGCAATGGCTTTGTTCAGTGGAATATTCATGGCTGGAATCCTTCTTCTTCATTGCCAGCGACGGTCAGCAGGTATTGCAGCCCGGCAATGGTTTTTAATCGTTCGGCACGGATGGACAGGTAATCAATGCGTGCGTTGAGTTCGTCGATACGCGCACGGATGGCCTCGGTAAAATCGCCATCGTCGTTGTTGTAGGCCGTCAGTGCTGCATCGGCCTGTTCGGCCATCTGCGGCAGTAACTGCCCGCTGTAGAGTGCCTGCCGCTCTTCAAGACGTCTGAGTCCGGCCATGGCGGTTTCCAGTTCGGCCATCATCTGCCGCGCCAGCAGCAGTTTTTCCGTTTTCAGCGCCTCGGCACGGGCACTCGCTGCACCCACGTCTTTATCCTGGCGGTTGCCGGGAAACAGCGGCACATCAAAGGTCACACCAACGGTGAAGAGGTCAGCCCGATCGCGGCCCGTCAGATCGTCCTCGCGATACCCGTACTGAGCGAACAGCCCCCATTCCGGCCGGTACTTCTGCCGGGCAAGCTCAACGCCGGTGTCCATAGCGTCGATGCGCTGATCAAACGCCAGCAGGGCCGGATGATGACGGATCTGCCGGTACAGCGTCTGATCGCTGCCGGTCTCTGTGGGCAGCGCCGGGGCTGACCAGTCATCCGGGAACGTCTGCGGCAATGGCCGCTGGGCCTCGGCTCCAATCCACTCGGCCAGCTGTTCGCGCGCCGTATCCTGTTGCTGACGTACCACCGTCAGCCGGTCTTCAAGCCGGGTGATCTCCAGCTGAGCACGGATGATGTCCTGCTGCCGGGCACCGCCGGAGGCAGAGGCATAACCGGCCACAGTGGCGTCTGCCAGGTGCTCAAACAGCGCGCGGTCCTGTCCGATCAGACGGATGGTTTCCTGAGCCCGGAAAACCTCCAGCCACAGCTGAGTGACCCGGGTGGTCACGCGCGCCTCCCGGTCCTGTCTCAACAAAGGTTCCTGTGCGGCCAGTTCCTGCTTCTGACGGCGGCCCAGGCCCCGGCTGTCACCGCGGGGAAACATCTGAGTGATCCCCACCGTGAGCTGGGTCATCGGCTCCTGATGAATATCAAAGGTATCCACCGGGAAGTTGGACGCCGCCAGGCTGACCTTCGGGTCCGGCAGTGCTGCTGCCGCCACAGACTCATTCCTCAGTGCCTGTTCGCGATACTGACTGCCACTCAGCCAGGGATCCTGCGACACCGCAGCTTCGAGAGCCTGTGTCAGGGTCAGAGCGCTGCCCCTGTCTGGCCCGGCAGCGGCTGCACAGACCGTGGCACTGAGCAACAGCAGCGCGGCTGCCATACTCTGAATTTTCATAATGTCTTTCCTTTCGGTGGAACGCGCTTTCGTCCGGCGTGCGCACACAGAGCTTGCCGCACGCACGGCAATAACAGAGCTGTCGTGTTTATGGGACGTTATGGGGTGTGAAGCCCGGGATAAATGCGGTAACTACCTGAATTTCAGGCGTACCTGTCCTGTATCAGCGGGAAATGGGTGGGCGGAACAGGGAACCTGATTCCTGAGAAAGATAAGCGAGGGTGTAGCGGGTGTTGAGCACCGGAGCCGGATTCAGACCGAGAATCTGAGCCGGTGTGACGACCGCCACGGCCACCACAGAGACACAGTCCATTGCCGAACACTGATCGTGATCGCAACAGCTCATGGGGGTATCCAGAGTACGAGAAGCGCCCGACAGAGTCTGATGGGCCATGTGATGGGACGCCGGAACAGCATCCGGGCTTGCGGCGGATGCGTGATGACGATGGTCCATCATCACCGCAGCGCTATCGGCCATGACCGCGGTGTTCTGGCGATGGTCGCAGGGAAACGGCACGCCCGCAAACGACTCACTGGCGAACGCCAGCAGAGCCAGAAAAGCGAGGCAGGTTTTAAACCGGATCATCCGCATTCATCAACAACATCGGCATGGATTTACGTTTCATACTACTCCCCGTTATCCCGCATATTCAAGCACTGGCTGCCAGCCACATGAATCTGCCGCACATAATACGCGGCCTCCGTCACTGACGGGGGTGAGCCCCGGCAGCCCGAGAACACGGCCTTCGACCCGGATGACCGGCCAGACCGGACGCAGCCAGACGGGTACCTGTTGCTCCTGCCACAGCTGCTTGGCCGTCCGCGACGGTCGACCTGGCCAGGGTACTTTCAGGGCATCAATATCTGCGGCGGCGACCAGCTCAGCCCCCATTGCAAGCACATCCGTTCCGGCGTCTGTCTGTACCACCCCACCACACCAGACAAGGGTGGTGGAAGTCAGCTGGCACGGCTGCGGAGCAGACTCTGGCAAGCGCCAGGCGTACAGCGCATCACCGAAGCGCTGCAGGGTATGACCGGCGTAGGGCACCGACGGATGACGGTCAGGGTCCGCGACCAGGCACTGACTCAGCCAGTGCGGCAGTTTGTCCCCCTGGAACGGCGGCAGGCCGTTGCGTTGCAGCCAGAGATTCAGTGCGTGATGAAAATACGCCGGACCCAGTGCCTTCAGCGCCCCCAGGTCCAGTGCCAGGGATGCCGTACAGGGCCAGTTACAGGGCATCAGTAACGGCTCCAGCCGGTCAGTCAGCAATGTCGTCAGCAGGGCCTGGTCCTGCTGCAGACGCTGCGCCGTCGCGGCCAGCCGCTGGCTGATGTTCGGGGTCCGCCCGGCCAGAACTGGCAGGACGTCATGACGCAGCCAGTTGCGGTCATAGGCCCTGTCGTGATTGCTCGGGTCCTGTACCCAGTGTAACTGCAGCCCACGCGCCGCCACTTCCAGTTCAGCCCGGGGCAGAGACAGCCAGGGCCGCAGCAGCAGGCGTGTGTCTCCGGACTGCGCAGTCAGAGGGCGTCGGGCAGGCATGGCCGAGAGACCGTTCAGACCACTGCCACGCAACAGGCGCAGCAGAAGTGTTTCCGCCTGATCATCGGCATGGTGAGCAAGTAACAGCAACGCATCCGCGGGCAACAGAGCGTCAAACGCCTGATAGCGGGCGGCGCGGGCAGCGGCTTCGATACCCTGCCCGGCTGTTTCGACCACCACTTTCTGTGCCTGAAAAGCCACACCCAGACTGTCACAGAGCTGACCGCACAGCTGTTGCCAGTGATCGGCCTCCGCCATCAGCTGATGGTTGATGTGAATGGCCGTCAGGCGCTCGCGCCAGGCAGGATCACGGGAAAGACAGTGCAGCAGCAGCACGGAGTCCAGGCCGCCACTGAGGCCGAGATACAGAGGGCGCTGGGGATATGGCGCTATCGAGGCACTGAGCAGCGCGATCAGCTGGTCTGTCACTGCGCCCGGCTCAGGCCATTCATGAAAAGACCAGCTCCACAGCGTTTTCGCCGAAGGCATACTTCAGTTCCTGCAGCTGCTCATCCGTCGGGTTTACACACCACTGATCATCAAGGCGGATATCGCAGCAGGCCACTTCATTGCTGTACGACAGCACCACAGGACAGCCATTTTCCAACGGCTGCAGCAGCCCTTTCAGCTGCTGACACAGGCCGCTCTGCTGAGCGTCAGAGGCTGTGACTTTCACTTTCAGGGCACGGGCAAAATTAAGCCGCGCCTGAGCGATTTCCGTGGCACTTCTGCCGGTTGCTTTCAGGCCACCGGAATAATCGTCGTGGCTGACAATCGCTTCGAGCACCAGTACCTTGTCTTTGGCGATGGTCTCACGCACCTGATCGTAGATGTCGGCAAACAGCGCGACTTCCATCCGGCCTGAGCGGTCATCGAGGGTCACAAAACACATGGTATCGCCGCGCTTGTTTTTCATCAGGCGCATATCAACCACCAGACCGGCGAGTTTCTGCGGACTTTTGCTTTCCTGCAGATGCGACAGTCGGGTCGGCACCAGCTGGCGCACTTCCGCTTCGTATTCATCAAACGGGTGACCAGTGACATACAGACCCAGCGTATCTTTCTCGCCCTGCAGACGTTCTTTCAGCGACCAGTCACGTACCCGGCGGTGACGTTCATAAACATCGGTGGTCGAGGCCGCTTCTTCCTCAGCCTCACCGAACAGATCGAACATACCGGCGGCTTCGTTGGCGGCCGCCTGCCCGGCACTTTTTATGGCGTCTTCAATACTGGCCATCAGCACCGCACGCTGCGCGGTGAATTCGAGGTTGTCGAACGCGCCACAACGCACCAGTGCTTCCAGCACGCGTTTGTTGATGCGTTTGCCATCGACGCGCTGGCAGAAGTCGAACAGATCGCGGAAATTACCACCGGCGGCGCGGGCCTCTTTAATGGCTTCAATCGGGCCTTCACCCACACCTTTCACCGCACCCAGACCGTAGACGATGGCGCCGTCATCGTTCACGGTAAAACCGTAATCCGACTGATTCACATCCGGCAGTACCAGTGTCAGCCCCATCTCGCGACATTCTTCAATAAAGGTCACCACCTTGTCGGTGTTCTGCATGTCGGAGGTGAGTACCGCCGCCATAAACGGCGCCGGATAATGGGTTTTCAGCCACAGAGTCTGGTACGACACCACGGCGTAGGCCGCCGAGTGCGATTTGTTAAAGCCGTAACCCGCGAACTTTTCTACCAGGTCGAAGATCTTCATCGCCAGTTCGGGGTCGACATCCACCGAGATGGCACCTTCGCGGAAAATATCGCGCTGCTTGGCCATTTCTTCGGGCTTTTTCTTACCCATGGCACGACGCAACATGTCGGCACCACCGAGCGTATAACCCGCCAGCGCCTGGGCGATCTGCATCACCTGCTCCTGATAGACGATAACGCCGTAAGTCGGCTCCAGAATCTCTTTCAGGTTGTCGTGCTGGAAGTCCGGGTGCGGGTAGGCGACCTTGGCGCGGCCGTGTTTCCGGTTAATAAAGTCGTCCACCATGCCGGATTCCAGTGGCCCCGGACGGAACAGCGCCACCAGGGCGATCATGTCTTCGATGTTATCGGGTTGCAGACGGCGGATCAGATCTTTCATACCGCGCGATTCCAGCTGGAATACCGCGGTGGTTTTGGCTTCTTTCAGCAGTTTGTAAGAGGCAGGATCATCCAGTGGGATGTGATTGATATCCACCGGCGGCAAGCCCAGTTTTTCCTGCTTGGCATTGATGGTCTCCAGTGCCCAGTCGATGATGGTCAGGGTCCGCAGACCGAGGAAGTCGAACTTCACCAGACCGGCTTCTTCGACGTCGTTTTTATCGAACTGAGTCACCAGACCCGTGCCATCGGGCTCACAGGCGGTCGGCGAGAAGTCGGTCAGCTTGGTTGGCGCAATCACCACACCCCCGGCGTGTTTACCGGTCTGACGGGCGATACCCTCGAGCTTGACCGCCATCTCCCAGATTTCAGCGGCTTCTTCGTCGTCGTTGAGGAACTCTTTCAGCAGCGGTTCGGAGTCGAGGGCTTTTTCCAGCGTCATGCCCGGGTCGCCCGGAATCAGCTTCGACAGCTTGTCCGCCAGACCAAACGATTTACCCTGCGCCCGCGCCACGTCACGCACGACTGCGCGTGCCGCCATGGTGCCGAACGTCACGATCTGGGATACCGCTTCACGGCCATAGTTATCGGCCACGTAGGCGATCACCTTCTCCCGGTCTTCCATACAGAAGTCGATATCGAAGTCGGGCATGGAGACCCGTTCCGGGTTCAGGAATCGTTCGAACAGCAGGTCGTATTCAAGCGGATCAAGGTCGGTAATTTTCTGCGCGTAAGCCACCAGAGAACCGGCACCAGAACCCCGTCCCGGCCCCACCGGAATGTCGTGGTCTTTGGCCCACTGGATAAAGTCCATCACGATCAGGAAGTAACCCGGGAACCCCATCTGGATGATGATATCCAGCTCGAACTTCAGGCGTTCATCATAGGGCTTACGCTTTTCGGCGTACTCGGGGGAATCCTTAGGTACGTCCGCGAGGATGACATCGAGACGTTCCTGCAGGCCGACTTCGGAAATATGGCGGAAGAAATCGTCTTCGCTCATGCCCTCCGGAATCGGGTAATCCGGCAGGTAGTATTTGCCCAGCTCCACTTCCACCGAACAGCGCTTGGCAATCTCAACCGTGTTCTGAATGGCCGACGGAATATCCTTAAACAACTCCGCCATTTCCTCAGCAGAACGGAAATACTGCTCTTCGGAATATTCGCGCGGGCGACGTTTATCATCCAGCGCAAAACCCTGACCAATAGAGACCCGGGTTTCGTGGGCTTCGAATTCATCGGATTTGATAAAACGCACGTCATTGGTGGCGACTAAGGGCATATTCAGTTTCGCCGCCATGGCCTGACCGGCGCGGATCAGCGCTTCTTCGCCCGCACGCCCGGTGCGCTGGATCTCAAAGAAAAAACGGTTGGGGAAGTGCTCCAGATATTCCGCCGCCAGTGCCTCGGCACTGTCGAGCTTACCTTTGATGATGCGTTGGCCAATATCTCCGTCACGACCACCTGACAACAGGATCAGTCCACCGGCTTTCTCCCACAGCCACTCTTTGCGGACGATGGCGCGGTCGTGAATCTGGTTCTCAGCGTAACCCTTCGAGATCAGCTCACGGATGTTGAGATAACCCTCGGCGTTCATGCACAACGCAGTGATGCGGAACGGCGCGTGCGGATCTTCCGGGTTATCCAGCCACAGATCCGCGCCCAGAATGGGCTTTATTCCGGCACCCAGCGCGGCCTTGTAGAACTTCACCAGTGCGAACATGTTCATCTGGTCGGTCAGCGCCACCGCCGGCATGCCCTGCTGCTCTGCTGCGGCCACCAGCTTCTTCACCCGCACGGTGCTGTCGTAGAGTGAAAACTCTGAATGAACTCTCAGGTGAACAAACTGGCTGGTCATAAATACTGATCCTTTTTCTCTGCCACGATTGTAACGGATTTTTCCCGCTCAGGCTGCGGGCACGCCCGCTGCAGCCCCCTGAGCAAAGAGTCACACAGATGTTTCGCGGCTGTCATATACAGGTCATATTCGGCAGCTAATTTAGCCTCCGTTGACAAAGCACAGGGAACCCTGACAGATGTGACTTGTCATTCTATCAGTTGCGTCTACAGTTAAAGTGGCACAGCTGATGCACGCTCCATCTTATTGAAAAGACTGGATTAAGAAAAACCAAGGAGAAAACAGTGTCTGACTACATTGAAGAAATGCTCGACATTGATGTCGATGACTATGACGACGACGGTGACGACGCCGTAGAAATGTGAGCGGGGGTTATCTCCCTGCCCAAGCTGTTCCGGTAACGTCCCGGAGCCTCGCCCGTCCAGCGCCTGAAGGCGCGCTGGAAGGCACCCACCGAGCCAAATCCCAGTACATACGCAATTTCGCCCAGTGTTAACGCGGTATCCCTCACGTACGATTCCGCCAGTTCCTGCCGCGTCTGATCCAGCACCTGCTGAAAGGTGACCCCTTCTGCCTGTAAACGCCGCCTGAGTGACCAGGGCGTCGTATTCAGACGACGGGCTATCATCTCCAGCCGTGGCGCCTGACCATTGAGCAGCGGGCTGATCGTCGCCGCTACCCGGTCACGGCTGCTGAGACCGGCCTGCAGCCGGGTCAGTTCATGATCGGCTTCGCGCCGCAGTTTTTCATGCACCGAGGCGCAATGCTGAATCACGGGCGCAGACAATGCACCAGAATGAAGCACCAAACTGTTGGACGCCGCGCCGAAGCGGACTTTGCACGGAAAGTAACGACGGTACTGATCGACGTATTCAGGTTCTGGAAATTCAATCTCCACCGCCGCTACCAGATCTGTGCGGCCAGTCAGTCGGGTCAGCAGCTGATACCAGCTGCTCAGGGCCATATCGACCACAAACAGGTTGTAATCGTTATAGGGGCTGATGCTGTAGAAGGTCAGCTGGCCGCTGCCATTGTGCTGACGGAAACTGGAGGTGCCGCGGGAGTTAAAACTCGACAGCACTTCGTACTGGGTCAGTACCTGGCAGGCCTGACGCAGATCGGCGGCGGTCAGTGCCAGCAAACCGGCTTTACCGAAATGACTGGCCTGCATGTGCAGACCCATTTCCAGACCCAGTGCCGGGGTATGACAGCGGCGGATGGCATCGTGCCCGAGTCGCATAAAGCGCGGGATACTGATGCGGGCATCCGGGGATGACAGAGTTTCCGGCGGGATGCTGTAATCTGCCAGCAGGGATGCGGCGTTACCACCGAGGGCCGTCACGGTGCGTGACAGAACCTCAACATAAGTGACACTGAGATCACCGAGTTTCATAAGCCCCGGGCAGATGAGTTCTCAGGCATCGAATCCCCCCGAAGAGCCCCCGGAGCTGCGGGTCTTTTCCGTACCTTCAGCACCCTTCTCCGGATCTTCCGCGCCGGACTCTTCCTTACCCAACTCTTCGCCAGGCACACTATCACCGGCAGAGGGTGCATTCTGAGAATCCTCATGTTCTATGGTTCCGGCAGCAGCAGCACCGTTACCACCCAGAATCGGGCTGTCCGGCTCATAAAAATTGAGCAGAAACTGATAACTGAGTGACAGTACGATCAGCGACAACAGGGTGGCCAGATAGGAACCTGCCAGACCGACCAGCTGCATCAGTGCCCCCTCGGCCAGAATCGCCAGCAGCGTCAGAGGCAGGGTCAGAAGTACCGGCAGAACCAGCACCACAATCACCAGACTGTTGCCATTGCCTTTACTCATGGCCCAGGCACGGGACAGCGGGCTTTTATACCCGAGTGCAATTTCCGGCAGAGTGACAGACAGCCGCGCCAGAAAATAACTCGCCGCCAGAACGCCGACCAGCATCATAATCACAGCAATGTCTTTGCCGAATGCGAAACCAACCATAGTGAATACCAGCACCAGAAACGCCGACAGAATGCCGATCTGAATGCCACGCACCAGATAACGCAACTCTGCTTTGCCCGGAATATGCAGTGCCGTGGCCGGCCACTGGCTGGAATCTGTGAGAGTAAAACGATGGGCCGTAGTCGCCATCAGGATAGCGAACAGCAGCACCAGCAGCTGTGCCAGGATGCCTTCTTTGGTGTAGATCACCGGGCTGCCTTCCTCCGCTGGCGGAGAGAAATACACCATATTGATAAAGTCGATCAGCCCCATCAGCACAATCACTGGCAGAAACAGACGCAGCACGTATTCACGCTTCTGCCACATGAGCACAGCAGCTTCTTTAACGATATCAACAACGGGAAGGCGTGCTTCCAGACCAAGCGGGCTCTTCATAATACTCTCAGATCAGAACACCGGCGCACGGGCATTACCTGTACACCGGCTTCGGGGGACTCAGGCCAGACTCTTACTGACCACTTCATACACGTCTTTCGACAGATCCTGACGCATAATGCGTTCCAGCTCAGAGCGCATCATGGCGGAATGAGGTTCCACAATGCGCTTCCAGCGGGTCAGTGGTGTGACCATACGCGCGGCAATCTGCGGATTCGATGCATTGAGACGGATCACAGCATCAGCCAGCAGGCGGTAACCCAGACCGTCGGACGAGTGGAAATGACACAGCGCCTGATTGGCGAAGGCACCGATCACCGAACGCACCTTGTTGGGGTTACGCCAGTCGAAGGCTTCATGCTTGAGCAGGGCCTCGACGTGCTCAACCGTACCCATCACCGACGACCCACACTGCACCATGAACCACTGATTCACCACCAGCGCGTCGTGCTTCCAGCGGTCATAGAAGGTATCCAGCGCTTTCTGTGCTTTGTCCCAGTCACCGCTGTTGACGATGGCACGCAGAGCCGCCATTTCATCGGTCATATTGTTGGCTGACGCAAACTGAGCTTCGGCCGCGGCCAGCCCCTGTTCGGTGGCCTGCGCCCAGTACGACAGTGACAGGTTTTTCAGCGCACGGCGGGCCATGTCTTCCGGCGCCGGGCTGTATTCACCCGCAATATTCAGACGCTCGTAGCAGGCCTGGAACGAGGTCTGCAACGTGGTCGCCAGCGACTCAGACACATGCTTACGTGAATGATGGATCACCAGCGGGTCAATTTCTTTGGAGAACTCGGCAATATACGACTCAGACGGCAGCGACAGCAGATACGCCACCATAGCCGGATCAAGGCTCTCGTCTTTCAGCAGGCTGGTCAGTACGCTGATGTCTTCTTCGCGCAGGCCGAACACACCACGGCGGGCGTAATCCATCCATTGCAGCATCAGGCGCTGACCCGCATCCCAGCGGTTAAAGCCATCACTGTCGTGAGCCAGCATAAAGCGCAGCGCTTTGCGCGACTGTTCGTAATTCACTTTCACCGGTGCCGAAAAGTCACGGAACAACGACACGACCGGTTCTTCATCCAGACCGGTGAAGGTGTAGGTTTTCTCGCGTTCGCGGAAGTGCAGCACCTGGCTGTCCGGATTCCAGTCATCACGCTCGTTGATGCGGATCTTCAGGTCTTTACCGTCAGAGCCGATCAGGCCCAGCTGCACCGGAATCCATAAGGGTTCTTTTTTGTTCTGTCCGGGGGTGTCCGGCGTGTGCTGACGCAGGGTGACCAGCAGTTCACCACTGCCACTGTTGAACTGGGTGAAGACATCCACTACCGGGGTTCCGGCCTGCTTGTACCAGCGGCGGAACTGAGTCAGGTCGATGTCGTTGGCGTCTTCCATGGCTTTTACAAATTCTTCAATGGTCACAGCCTGGCCGTCGTGACGCTCAAAGTAGAGGTCCGTGCCTTTGCGGAAACCTTCTTCACCGAGAATCTTGTGGTACATGCGCACCACTTCCGCCCCTTTTTCATAAATGGTCACGGTATAGAAGTTGGAGATCTCGATGTAGCTGTCCGGCTGCACCGGATGCGCCATCGGGCCTGCATCTTCGGCAAACTGCACGGTCCGCAGAATACCGGCGTCTTCCACACGTTTCACGGTGGATGAATTCATATCCGCTGAGAACATGGCATCACGGAATACCGTGAAACCTTCTTTCAGACTCAGCTGGAACCAGTCACGGCAGGTCACGCGGTTGCCCGACCAGTTGTGGAAGTATTCATGCGCTACGACCGCTTCAATGCGCAGGTAGGCGGCATCGGTCGCAGTGGATGGATTGGCCAGGACACAGGACGAGTTGAAGATATTCAGGCCCTTGTTTTCCATAGCGCCCATGTTGAAGTCATCCACCGCAACGATCATGAAAATATCCAGATCGTATTCACGGCCATAGACCTCTTCGTCCCACTTCATAGAGCGCTTCAGAGCATCCATGGCGTATTCGGTTTTGTCGATGTTCTGCGGTTCAACGAAGATCTTCAGCGTCACTTCACGGCCACTGCAGGTGGTGAAGCTGTCTTCCAGCACCTTGAGATCACCTGCCACCAGTGCGAACAGGTAAGCGGGTTTTTTGAACGGATCATGCCAGACCACATGACGCTTGCCGTCTTCGACCGTTTCGCTCACCGGGTTACCGTTGGACAGCAGTACCGGGTACTGCTCAGCATCGGCAATGATTTCGGTGGTGAACACCGACATCACATCCGGGCGGTCCGGGTAGTAAGTGATACGGCGGAAGCCTTCAGCCTCACACTGGGTACAGTACATGCCACCAGAGCGGTACAGGCCTTCCAGAGCGGTATTCTTCGCCGGATAAATCCGGGTGATGATGGTCAGGGTATGGGAGTCGCCCAGACCACTGATGGTCATGGTTTCATCCGCCAGGCTGTAGCGGTCTTGTGCCAGTGCCTCACCGTCGAGAATGATCTCTTCAAGCTCCAGCTCCAGGCCGTTCAGGGTCAGAACGCCGGTATTGCCCAGCTGCCGGATGGACAGTGAGGACGTCACCCGGGTGTAATCTTCTTCGAGGCTGAAGATCAGATGGGTCGTCAGCACCTCGTATTCCGGTGCCTGATATTCAGCGAGCTTGATCGCGGTTGGTTGAGCATCACGCATGTCGTTGTCTCCTGCCGGGCGGCTCCTGCTGAGCCACGCCGCTTATCATCACGTTTTCAGGGAGATTATCCCAGTGTCAGCGTCACATCGTATGACGTGTATTTTCTGAGGTTGATCACGCCCGTGTCCAGCATCAGGTACTGGCCCTTTATTCCCATCAGACGGCCACTGACCTCAGGCGTTTTATCCATATTATGACTCACCACTTTATCCGGATACTGAGTCACAGGGTAGGTAAAAGTGCGCTCTTTTTCGTGCAGCAGCCAGGTAAAACCTGCCGGACCGGATTCAAGGGCCAGAGCATCGAGCTCATCTCTGAAATGTTCGCGCAGGCGGTCACGTTCACTGATCAGATCCAGACTCAGCATGTCGTCTCTGAGCATGGCGCGCCAGTTGGTGCGGTCGGCAATGTCGCGGCGCAGGATGTCTTCAATTTTACCGGCGAGCATACGGCTGGCGGTGCGCACGATTGGCAGTGCCTGCCCGGCGCCCTGATCCAGCCAGCGCGAGGGCATGTTTTTCATGCGCGTGATGCCGACTTTCAGGCCGGATGAATTGGCCAGATACACGATATGATCGTTAAAGCACACCCGTTCACCCCATTCAGGATCGCGGCAGGTGCCCAGATGAAAGTGGCACTTCTCCGGACTCATGATGCAGGCATCGCATTCCGCCAGTCTGGTAAAGCAGCGGTAGCAATAACCCTGATTGAAGCTTTTGTTGGTCTTCTGACCACAGGCACAGCAGGTAATGGTGCCGGACCAGCTGAGAGTGATCTGTCTGCCCAGCCAGGCATTCAGCGGAATACGCTGATCATTGAGAATGGCGAAGTATTCGACCGGATTACCCGGGCTGACGCGCATCTTGTCGAGATGGCCGGAAAAACGCGTCTGTTCTGTGTTGTTCGGGGTATCGGTCATGGCTTATTTAATGGTCAGAACCTGCTCGTCCGGGCCTTTGCCTTTACCAGCTTTGGAGCCCAGATCAATGTAACCGGTACGCTGGTCAGCGGCGATGTTGTGCGCGTTCTCATACCAGATGATGGCTTCCATACACAACTCACGCTGCCCCTCTTCCAGCTTGCGGCCATTCGGCCAGCGACCGGTGGCCACGGCATTTTTCAGGTTCTCATACACCTCAGGGGTGAGTGAACGGATCAGGTCATCGAGGTTCATCGTTTTCCCGCTTTATCGAAGAATGAACCGGCCAGATAAAGGCCAGCAAGAAGCCGCACAACAGGCCACCCAGGTGACCGCCATTGGCGATGCCACTCAGACCGGGAATCAGGGTGTCTCCGGTGATGGTGAGCAGCATGAAAAATACCACAAAGCCGAGCAGGGCTTTCGGAATGCCATAGGGTACGCCGAATCTGATCTGCCGCAAGCCGGTCCAGGCGGTCAGACCGTAAACCACGCCGGACACTCCGGCAAAGCCCGGGCCGGATATCCACCACTGCAGCACACTGCCGGACAGACCACAGAACAGGAACAGCACCAGAATGGCCAGGTGCTCCTTCTGGCGTTCCATCGCACCGGCCAGTACCAGAATCCAGGTCAGGTTGAACACCAGATGCACCAGACTCAGATGCAGAATGGTGTGCCGCCACAGCCCCCAGAGCCCCAGCTGAACATAAGTCGACAGCTGATTGCGGCCTTCCGGCCAGAGTGCTTCGCCGTTTTTCAGCCAGCTGATCCAGTCGGCGCTTACGTGCTGCCAGCCGAACACCAGTATCAGAGCCACACAGATAAAGAGCGTAAGCGGTGTGGATTTCAGTCGTGTGAACAGGCTGTTTTCCTCTTTCTCCGCCACTGCAACCGGCTCGCCCAGTTCTCCGTCACGCCATTCTTCCAGCAGTTCACGGATGCGCTCTACATCGGCAGGATTGGCCAGCAGCAGGATCTGCTGATCGCCGCTTTCCACCACACGGTGTACCACCCGCTCAGCCCAGAGGTGACGGGTAAGCGGTGACAGGTCTGTCGACAGTGGTGCGGTGAGGACTGCCAGAGGCTCCATTATTGATGCCGTTCCGGTTTCTCGACTTTGATCCAGGTGAACTTATTGGTCTGCAGCGCCGTTTCTGAATCCATGCGGTAGGCTGCCAGGCGGCCGTATTTCACCGCACTGTAATCCAGACATGCGATATTGGGCATAATGGGGGCAGGTAAGCCCGACATCCAGTAATGCCCGATAAACAGCGGTTTTTCTTCCGGACCGTAATACAGCAGCTGGTTCTTCTCATCTTCACTCAGCAGACCGTAGGCAATGTCCTGTGGCAGCGGGTCGGGCTGAAACACCACATCCTGATAATGCTGCGGGTCCATCTCCCAGAACTTGGCGCGGAAGAATTTGCGCACCATGCCGTCTTTCGAGGTGATCGAGCGGCCATCCGGCAGACGCAGACTGGTACCACGCAGAATGCGGTCGAGGAACTGATACAGGAACGAATCCGTCTGCACCGACTCTGCCAGCATGTCTTTGGTGATCATGTTGGTGCCGTAACGCTCCAGATATTCCGGAATCATGTCCAGATCCCAACAGGCGTGCACCACACGGAAGTTCTCGTATTCGCGGAACAGCGGAATGGTCAGGAACCAGTCGAGGAATTCGTTGAACTCGTGCGGGTAGTTGGCAAACTGCTCCAGCGTCTGTTCAACAATAAAGGTGTTGCGCGGCGTGTGCGGACGCAGGTACGGCTGGCGTATCCCCGGCGGCGCCTCGGTCAGATAGGTGACCAGATTGTACTCGTGGTTACCCATGACGATATCGGCATAACCACCATCGACCATATCACGTACCACGTGACAGGCGAGGCGGATGTGCGGCCCGCGGTCAACAATGTCACCCAGGAACAGCGCTTTGCGCTTAGGATGCTGGTAGACGCCGTTTTTCTTGCTGTACCCCATCTGTTCCAGCAGCTTGATCAGGGTTTCACCACAGCCGTGGATATCCCCGATCAGGTCATAGCCCTGTTGCATCTTAATCTCCGAGGTTACTGCTGTTCCAGCCAAGCTTAGTGCGGCATATTTCGTAGAAGTTGTGACCTTTCGGATGAATCAGTTTCAGCTTGTGGGCCTTTTTACGGATGGTAATGCTGTCTCCCGGCGCACAGGGAATGTGCGTCTGTCCGTCACAGCTGACGGTCGGGTACAGCGCCTGAGAAGAGTCAACGATGATCTTGATCTCGCTGTTGCCATCCACCACGATCGGGCGGCTCGACAGGGTATGCGGGAACATAGGCACCAGTGCCAGCGCATCCAGTTTCGGATGCATGATAGGGCCGCCACCGGACAGGGCATAGGCGGTGGAGCCGGTCGGCGTGGAGACGATCAGGCCGTCAGCACGCAGGGAATACACAAACTGGCCTTCAATGTAGAGTTCGAAGGCGATCATGCGTGCGGATTTACCCGGATGCAGCACAATATCATTGAGGCCGGTGGCCGAACCAATGGGGTTGCCATCGCGTTTGACTTCGGCATCGAGCAGGAAACGACGCTCTTCGGTGTACTGGCCATCCAGCACCGCCTGCACAGCTTCAAACATGTCGTCATCCGGGCTGATATCAGTGAGGAAGCCAAGACGGCCACGGTTGATCCCCAGCACCGGCGTATTGAAACGCGCGAGCGCACGGGCAGCACCGAGCAGACTGCCGTCACCACCGACCACGATCACCATGTCACAGATTTCACCCAGCATGGAGACATTGCACACCTGCATACCATGGCCCGGCATCACTTCGGCAATGCGGTCATCCAGAATCGTGTGGTAGCCCTCATCCAGCAGATAGCGCGACAGGCGGCGGATGGTATCGATTACCTTATTACTGTTCAGACGGCCGATAATGCCGATATTGCGGAACTCTTCCATCAGAAACTGGTAACCTCGGGTGTGAAACTGACAACAAAACCTGCCGCCGTTTATACCACAGATGAAGCCAGACCTGTTACCTGCCCCCCGGACCGGTTCCGGCACAGAAAACGACAACGCGGACAAAGTCACACACAACCCCGTGCGTGATCTGCTGTGGAGTGTGTTCGGTCCGTCGCTGCTGCAGTGTGACTGGAGTGCCACACCTGAGAGAGACCTGCCGCAGCTCACGCCCGACTGTGTCAGCCGTGCTGGCGGCCATGACTGTGAATTCACCAGCATGCGCCTCGGATTCCGTTTTGAGCAGCTCTGGCACCACGCCCTGAGCGCCTGCAACCAGCCGTTTGAGGCCAATCTGCAGATCAACGACGGCACCACCACACTGGGCGAACTGGACCTGCTCCTGCCCCAGGATGACCATACCCTGCATCTTGAGCTGGCGCTGAAGTTTTATCTGGGCACCGCCGACGGCTGGGTCGGCCCCAACCGCCGCGACCGCCTCGACCAGAAACTGAGACACACCCGTGAACGTCAGCTGAGCCTGCCCCAGCGTGCTGTTGCAGAGGGTATTCCCCTGCCCGGTACCACCGGCCCGGTGATCTCCCGCGCACTGATGCGTGGCTGTCTGTTTCATCCGCTGCACGACAGTGCCATCCTGCCGCCTGAGGTTCACCCGCAGCACTGGCGTGGAGTCTGGAGTGCCATTAGCCGTCTGCCTGAGTATCTTGATCTTACCGATGACAGCCCGGTCTGGTATGTGTTGTCAAAACCCGAATGGATGAGCCCCGCGGTGTCCTCTTTTGCGATCAGTAATGCCGAGATGCTGGATTACCTGCAGCTGCACTTCCGCCATCTGTCATCTTCGGTGTGCATTGCGCGGATGAACTTTCATCCGGCTGAAGGGATGACACCCGCGTACTGGGATGAACACGAGCGCTGGATGATTGTCGCCGATGAGTGGGTTCAGGGATGAGTGAGCCCGGGAACACCGCGCCGTCCCTGTAACCCGCCGGTGTGGATCAGCAGGCGCCGTGCATGGGTCAGCCGCCCGGCCTGCTGTTCTCCGTGCAGAGCTGCAAGAAGTTTCGCGGTGTAGACCGGGTCCAGTGGCAATCCCTCACCATCGCAATGCTCTATCAGCTGCAGCAGCCCCGGCCCGCAGCGTCCAAAACCGCCGCCGTGATAATCATCCAGAAGACGCCACTGACAGGGCCAGTCCAGTAGCTGCCACCGGCGTCTCAGCGCCCCCTGATCAGCCACCGCATTCACCGCCACCAGTGTCTGGCCGGGTCTGAGATGCATGGCCAGTCCGCGGGCGGTGGTGCCCGTTCCCGCCGCCAGCCAGACCTCATCATAGTCTTCCGTCAGCGGCGCCAGTGCCGCCAGGCCCTTCTCGCCTGCCCTGCCCTGACCACCTTCCGGTATCACCAGTGCCTGATATTCTTCCGCCAGGGCCTGCTGCCAGTCAGGGTCATCACGCCGGGCATAGTCTTTCTTTGACGCAAACACCAGTTGCATACCCCGGTCACGACAGTCTTCCAGCGTCGGCGTCAGTGGCAGATGTTCATAGCCGCGTACGATGGCGGTGACCGGGAGACCGAGAGACTGTGCCAGCCCGGATAAGGCGTGCAGATGATTCGACCATGGGCCTCCGAAACTCAGCAGGCGCTGATAGCCACCGGACTCAAAACGCTCCAGCCAGCCACTGAGCTTGAAGGCTTTGTTACCTGAAATAAGAGGATGCAGCTGATCCAGGCGCAGGACATCCACCCTTCCCGGGCCCTGCCAGGCCGGCAGAGCCTGAGGCGTGAGCGCGCTGACCGGTGTCAGACATGAAATAAAAGAAGAAAGCGCCATGCACACCCGGTCTCAGTGAAAGCGCCCAGTGTCGCAAAGTGAAGAAAAGATGGGAACGGCTGTGGAATCAGTACTTCTTCTTCGCACCTTCAGAGAAGCTCAGAGGGATACCGAACTCGTTAACGGTTGGTTCTTCCTCGGCGAGTTTGCGCGACAGATTATCGTCTTCTGACACTTCAGAAGGCTTTTCACCACGGAACAGACTCGCCGCCTTGTCTGTAACAGATTTGATCATTTCGCTTTTTTCCGCGAACTGCACATCGAATTCAATCAGACGCTTCTTGGCCGCTTTATAGTAGTTGGCTGCCGTGGCGATGTTGTCCTTCTCCGCGGCGTTATCCCCCTGAAGGATGTAGGTATCCACTTCCCGGCGCAGCAAAGTGGTTTTGAGATAACTACGGTACTCGTGCAGCGCGTTCTGGGAAATTTCGCGCGACCGCACCATAGGCACCAGCATTTTCAGCACCGTCGAGAACTGGCGGCGCAGGTAACGTATCTCCTGCTCGCCATGCATCACAGTCCGTATCGGGTGTTTTTCTTCAATTCTGGCGCGGAAGGGAGCCGGATCAAAACCTGTGTCTTTGGTTTCGCCACCGGCCATGTCATTGGCACGGGCGTACAGATCTTCTACGCGCTTCAGTACCAGTTTCTGGATATCGCGGTGATTATCGACCTGAATCAGATACTCCAGGGCCTCCAGAAGAGAGTAGGCTTTCTGACGGACAACACGGGCCTGGGCTTTGTTTTTTTCCTTCACCTGAAGATGATGGTTGTACATCAGCGCAGCCAGCATCAGCAATGCCAGTGGAATTGTCACCAGTAGTATCCAACCTGCCGTCGCCATTCAATCCTCACTCAGATTCCCGCAACTGCTATGACACCCGTCATATGCCTGAAAATTCCCTGACAGCCCGGCCTGAAGTGTGCCGGATTATTTACAAAGTCTAGCAACTTTTCACCATGCTGCCCGTCAACATGGGAATCACAAGGCTTGACCTGCCCCTATGGTTTAGCATTAAAGTGTCGGCTCTATTGCTGGCAGTAAACGACAGAAGGACGATTGAAGGCCTATGGGTAAGTCACTGGTGATCGTGGAATCACCTGCCAAAGCCAAAACCATCAACAAATACCTGGGTAAAGACTTTGTTGTTAAGTCGAGTATCGGACATATCCGCGACTTGCCGACATCCGGCTCTGCCAGCAAAAGTGATCCGAAGGAACGGGCACGTCAGGCCGCTCTTACCCGTAAGATGTCGCCCGATGAAAAAGAAGCTTATAAAAAGCAGAAAGCCCACGAGCAACTGATCGGCCGTATGGGCGTCGATCCGGAACACGACTGGAAAGCCAGTTACGAAGTGCTCCCCGGTAAAGAAAAAGTTGTTGATGAACTCAAGCGTCTGGCCGAAAACGCCGACCAGATCTACCTCGCAACGGATTTGGACCGCGAAGGGGAAGCCATTGCCTGGCACCTGCGGGAAGTCATAGGTCATACCGATAAGCCCTATCGCCGGGTGGTGTTCAACGAGATCACCAAGAAAGCGATCCAGGCGGCATTCGAACAGCCATCCGAGCTGAATATGAACCGGGTAAACGCTCAACAGGCACGGCGTTTCCTCGACCGGGTGGTTGGCTTTATGGTCTCACCACTGCTGTGGAGCAAGATTGCCCGTGGTCTCTCTGCCGGACGCGTACAGTCCGTGGCAGTGCGCCTGATCGTCGAGCGCGAACGCGAAATCCGCGCCTTCATTCCGGAAGAGTACTGGGAAGCCTTTGCAGACCTGTCGACCGGCGCCGGTGAAGCCCTGCGTGCACAGGTCGTCAGGCACAAGGGAGATGAATTCCGCCCGGTCAACGAAGCCGATACTATGGCTGCCATTGCCCTGCTCAATGCCGGTAAATACGCCGTCAGCAAGCGCGAAGACAAGCCGACCAGCTCCCGCCCTGCAGCACCATTCATTACGTCCACCCTGCAGCAGGCGGCCAGTACCCGTCTCGGCTTCAGCGTGAAGAAAACCATGACACTGGCCCAGCGTCTGTATGAGGCCGGTTATATCACCTACATGCGGACCGACTCGACCAACCTGAGCCAGGACGCTGTGAACAGCGTACGCGACTACATCAGCGATAAGCTGGGTAAAGACTACCTGCCAGACAGCCCACGCGTGTATTCCAGCAAGGAAGGCGCTCAGGAAGCGCACGAAGCGATCCGTCCGTCCGATGTGAAGCTACGCCCTGCTGATCTCACCAGTGCCGAGCCTGATGCCCAGCGCCTGTACGATCTGATCTGGCGCCGTTTCGTCGCCTGTCAGGTAACCGATGCGCGCTTCCACAGCACCACAGTAACCATTGCCTGTGGTGACTACGAACTGAAAACCCGCGGCCGCGTAATCCGCTTTGACGGTCACCTGAAAGTGCTGCCCCCACAGGGCTCCAAAGGCGACGAGGATGTACTGCTGCCCGCGGTACAGGAAGGCGACGTACTGGATCTGGTAAAACTGGACCCGAAACAACATTTCACCAAACCCGCGCCGCGCTTCTCAGAAGCAGCACTGGTAAAAGAACTGGAAAAACGCGGTATTGGCCGTCCGTCGACCTATGCGTCCATCATCTCCACCATTCAGGAGCGTGGTTACGTCAGCCTCAAGGGACGTCGTTTCTACGCCGAGAAAATGGGCGATATCGTCACCAGCCGTCTGACCGAAAACTTCTCCGATCTGATGGACTACAGCTTTACCGCCAACATGGAAGAGAAGCTGGATGACATCGCCGAAGGCGAAGTGAACTGGACCCAGGTGCTGGATAACTTCTACGACGGTTTCACTGATCAGCTGAATAAAGCCGGTGAAGCCGATGGCATGCGCCCGAACAATCCGGTGGATACCGACATTGAATGCCCGAACTGCGGCCGTCATATGCAGATCCGCAACGGCTCTACCGGCGTATTCCTCGGTTGTTCCGGTTACAGTCTGCCGCCGAAAGAACGCTGTACTCAGACGCTGAACCTGATTCCCGGTGAAGAAGCCATCACCGCCGATGAGGATGAAGAAGCGGAAAGCCGCCGTCTGATGCATAAGCACCGCTGCAAAATCTGTGATGCGGCGATGGAGAGCTACCTGCTGGATGAAACCCGTAAAGTTCACATCTGCGGTAACAATCCGGACTGCCCCGGATTCGAGGTGGAAAAGGGTCAGTTCAAGATCAAAGGCTACGATGGCCCGACACTGGAATGTGACAAGTGTGGCTCAGAGATGCAGCTCAAATCCGGTCGTTTCGGTAAGTATTTCGGCTGTACCAATGACACCTGCAAAAACACCCGTAAACTGCTGAAAAACGGCGAAGCAGCACCACCGAAAATGGACCCGATACCTATGCCCGAGCTCAAGTGCGAAAAGGTGGATGACACCTACGTACTGCGTGACGGTGCCGCCGGTCTGTTCCTGGCCGCCAGCCAGTTTCCGAAGAATCGTGAAACCCGGGCGCCACTGGTCTCGGAACTGATCCCGCACAAGGCTGAACTGCCTGAGAAATACCATTTTCTGCTGGAAGCGCCGCTGACCGACAAGGACAAAAACCCGGCGATTGTCCGCTACAGCCGTAAATCCAAAGAGCAGTACGTGCTCAGTGAAAAAGACGGCAAAGCCACCGGCTGGAGTGCGGTCTACGACGGCAGAAAGTGGGTAGTCAGTGAGAAAAAAGCAGCACCCAAAAAGAAAACAACTAAGAAATAAACATCGTTTCTCAGACTGTTATCTCCTCGAAAAGCACCGGTAATTCCGGTGCTTTTTTCATTCTGGCGGAGTATTTTCCGGTCCATTTTTCTCACCTAATCTGAAAGGCCGCCATGCGCGGTTTACCTGCACTGATCATAAGGAGATGACAATGAAAGGAATGGGACACTTACTGGCCGCTGGTGCCATGGTTCTGCTGCTGGCCGTGACCAGCCTGACGGCCAAGGCCGAAGAGACCATGGACCACCAGCCTCTGATCAATATCAATACCGCTACGGTTGAAGAACTGGAAAAGTTAAAGGGCATAGGCAGTGCCAAAGCACAGGCTATCGTCAGTTACCGGGAACAGTTCGGTAATTTTGAGTCGGTGGAAGAACTGACCGAAGTCAAAGGCATCGGTGAAGCTACCTTGAAGGAAAATATCCAGCTGCTGACGTTGGAGTAAGAAGCATAAAAAAAGCGGATAAGGTGTTACTTATCCGCTTTTCTGTCCGGAGCATCGGTTTTTCAAACGGCCGGCACTCTTATTTCCCTTCAGCGCGCCCGTTACTCAAACGGACGACACTCTTTTTTCCCTTCCAGCGCGCCCGTTATTCAAACGGACGACACTCTTATTTCTCCTCAGTGCATCCGTTATTCAAACGGACGACACTGGCCCCACTCACAACGCACCAGCAGCAGAGGTTTTTCCTGACAGTCGACATTGTAGATTTCATTCGGCCATTCGCCTTTGATCAGGCTGACCCGGGCCTCTGAACAGCCTTCCTGACGAGCCAGGGTTTCAACCACATAAAAGGAGCGGCCATAACGCACACCGGTCGAAGCCTTGATCATACTCTCGCGGACTTTCTTATCCGCCGACTGGGCACTGGCGTTATTGCGCATGGACGCCAGCATTTCATTCATTTCTTCTGAACCGCGGATATCCCAGTCACCATTACGGTACTGCGACATAATTTTCAGACACAGCCCTTCTTTATCAGAGCTGTCTTCAATTTTCGCGCGTACCGTATTAACCGCACGCTCCTGGATCTCCCAGGTAACCCCCATCGCCATGCGTGCACCTGTGCTGATCCGCTCATCCGACACACCCATGATGTTGTAGGCGAGGCCAAAATCGGCACTGCGGACTTTATCGCTGTTGCGGCCCCACCATTCGTCACGGGTGGTTTCAGCAACCTGACGCGCACGGCTGCTGACCTGTGAACATTCATAGCGCCAGGTATTCATCATGGCATCGGCCTGTAATACATCGAAAGCAACCGTGCCTTTTTCAGACAGCTGGTTCTGTGCACACCCTGTCGCCAGCAGTGCGGTGAGAGAAAGCAGAATCAGTTTTTTCATAATATCCGTCTTGTTGTTATTGCTGCAGATACGCTCAGTCTGGCTGAACGTCCCCGAGAAATTCCCTGAGCTGAGCGGCATCAAACGGCCAGTCGAGCTCAGTACCCCTGCTCTCATTTTTCAGCACCGGAATCCGGGTTCCGTAGCGACTGAACAATGCTTCAGAATCCGCAATGTCTTCCTGCCAGACGGCCACCTGCATCCCCGTCGCCACCGACATAATCAGTGCTCCGGCTTCATCGCAGAGGTGACAGCCCTCTGTTCCATAGAGCGTAAAATTCATCATAACCTGTGTTCAAAGCTGCGCAAACTCTCCACGCCCGGGTGGAGATGGCCACGACATTATACAGAGTTGGGAGTGTGGGGGGAGTTCTGTCCTGATGCGCCGGATTTATCCGGACGGGAAAACTGCAAACCGGCCCTGACGGGCCGGCAGTGACACGAATCAGCCCGCGGTACGGATCTGACCCAGCCCCTGATTCAGGGCTTTGAAACCAAGATACTGGCGGTCTTCACCCATAAGCTTCGCCATCATCTGATCAAACACATTATCCGGTTCACGCAGCTGACCGGTTTTTTCCAGCGCGTTCATGTACTGCTCAGCGTAATCGGCCAGTTGATTAGTGACGGACTGCAGTGGCGCTGGGAAAGACGGACCGGATTCGCCGTACGCGCGGGATACAGACGAGACACTGCGGCTTTTCAGCTCAAGGCTCATGGATGCCAGTTCCTTACCGTCCAGGCCCAGCTCCATGGCACTGCTCAGAGCCCCGCCGAGATCGCCGGAAAAGAAGCTATCGCTGATGCTGCTGACGTCTTCCATCAGCTGATTCAACGCCGCCATTTCGCCATCATTCAGGTCACCATTCACCGACAGTGACCATTCACCGGAATGCGAGGCTTCAAACTGAGCACTGCTGCCATCGTAAGATGCACTCAGAGATGAGGCACGGTTGAAGGTCACCTGCACCTGATCGCCGTCGTTGGTCACGACATTCAGAGAAAAGCTGTTCTGAGTCTGCCGGCTGGCGGAGAACTGAGCTGAACCTGTGGCTGACGACGCCTGTGGAGCCGGCGCTTTGGCCGTCAGGATATCCGGTACTTCACCCTGCTCCAGTTGCGCCAGGCCTTCTTCGATCAGGGCACTGCCCTCATCAATACGGGCTTTCAGGTCGTCATCCAGTTTGCCGGTTTTGTCCAGCATGTCCTTGGCATCCGCGTATCCGGCAGCAATACCGGCACGTGCAGCATCTATGCGTTGTTGAATCCGTTCCGGGCTGGCACCCTGATCGCGCAGCATCTGCACACTGCGGGTGACGTGACTCAGTATGTTAGCCGCGGTCTTTTCAGCCGACTGCCCCGGTGCCTGCGCTTTCGCGGCACCAGCAACATCCTTAACGTCGCTGTTTTTTGCAGGGCTGCCAGCCGAACCGGTCTGAACCCGGTCGGCGTAGCTTTTCACATAGGTATTAACGCTTGTGTTCACCAGTGAAGAGTGCTGAATATTCATTGTCTGCCTCCCATATGGGTGATCGTGTCATTCCGTTATCGGCAGCAATCGGGAGGGCTTTAGCGGCGGGAGTTGCGATATTCCACGGGTGTCTGGTTAGTCCAGCGTTTAAACGCCCGGTAGAAGGTACTGGGTTCAGAAAACCCCGTCAGATAGACAATTTCATCAATGCTTTCGTCGGTTCCCGCCAGCAGGCGCTTGGCCAGATTACAGCGATAATCACCCAGCAGCTGGTTGAAACTGGTACCGGCTTCCGTGAGACGGGTACGCAGGGTACGGGGTTTCATCTGCAGCCTGGCGGCGACTTCATCCAGGCTGACATGGCCGGTTTCCAACACTTCCGCAAAAACGCGGTTGATGCGCACCACAATATCCTGCCGCTCCAGCTTGGCTACGTGTTCACTGGCGAGTTTCTCATGCAGCTGCAGCAGCTCAGGTTCGGCGTGCAAAGACGGCAGGTCGAGCAGCTCTTTGTCAAAGAACAGGCGGTTGGCCGGTTCGCTGAAGCGGACTTCACAACCAAAAACCCGTTCGTGCTCGGCAATGCTTTCCGGCGGTTTGTGAGTAAAACAGATCCGCGACGGTCGGAAATGCTGGTCGGTGACATACTGGAAGAAACGGATCAGGCTCAGGGTCATGCATTCGGTCAGGTGACGTACAGCAATAATGCGCTCACTGGCTAATTCAACCTGTATGCAGGCTTCATCGTCCTCGGTGAGGATACTGGCCTGGGATGCATCACTGAGCAGACGCTGATAATTGAGAGAACGGTTGAGCCCCTCACCAAAGGTAGGGCTCGAAAGAAACAGATACTGCAGCACCTGTCCTTTATAGACCGTCATGTGCTCAGCCAGATGAAGCCCAATATCGGCATCACCTGTGATCTCTTCCAGGACCTTCCAGAAGGCACGCTGCGCACTGTGGGGCGTACGGACTTCACGATTATCCAGAAAATCGGAGGTAATACCCATGCGCTGCCAGACGTCATCGGTATTGATACCCATGGACTGCATGGCCTGATGAGCTAACTGGATCATGATGCCTGAATCGCGTAATTCCGACATGCCACCGGACATAAGAGCTGATACCCCTGAAACAGAGGAGGGAATTTTGCCAGATACACGCCTGTCTGCAACTACTATTGACCAAAGTGACGTTTGCTTATGAAAAATCTGCCAATGGGGGGTAAAATCAGACGCCTTACCATTTCCCGCTTTGTCCGACATGCATCCCTGCAAGGATTACCCAATGAGTCACGCTACACGTTTACAGTTTGAACAGGTGCCAAGTACTCTGAGCCAGGCCTTCCGTGGTCTGTTCTCCCGCACCACCAACAACCGCAACCCTCAGTTACCCAGCATTGATGCCGTGATCTACGGCCTCAAGCCCGAGAAAAGCAACGTCAAAGCCTATGCCGACATCTGCGGCTTCGGCGAAACCAAAGGCAAACTGCCGCTGACCTATCCGCACATCCTGGCGTTTAAACTGCACATGGAGCTGATGCTGCATCACTCCTTCCCGCTCGCCGTTATGGGCATGGTGCACGTCAGTAACACCATCACCCAGCACCGCGCCATCGGCGAAGATGAAGTACTGGATATCCGTGCGTACTTCACCGACGGCATCCGCACCGACAAGGGTCTGGAAGTTTACATCCGTTCTGAAGTCCGCGTGGGCATGGAGCTGGTGTGGGAAGACAGCAGCACCTATCTGGCGATTCTGCCAAGCAAAGGCGGCAGCAAGAAGAAAGGCGCGAAAGAGCGTCCGGCTCTGCCGGTGCACGCCAGCAAAGAAAGCTGGATTCTGCCATCCAATCTGGGCATGCGTTACGGCAAAATCTCCGGTGACCCGAACCCGATTCACATGAACCCGTACACCGCCAAGCTGTTCGGCTTCAAGCGTCACATCGCTCACGGCATGTGGACCAAAGCCCGTGTGGCTGCGGCTCTGTACCGTAAGCTGGGTTCTGAGTCCTGCTCACTGACCATCGACTTCAAACTGCCTATCTTCCTGCCGGGTCAGGTTGAACTGCAGTTCACCCAGGACGGTGATGTCATCGATTTTGATGTGCGCGATATGAAAGGTGAGAAACTGCACCTGAAAGGTCAGATCAAAGCCGTCTGAACGGCTGTCTGAAGCCTCTGCCAGAGCCCCCGGCCGGGGGCTTCTGCATGTTCCTTGTTGTTTTACCGTTTATCCGGCTCTGTGACCGAACGGCTCCAGTCTTCCGCTTCCTGCCGGCAGGTGAAGACTCTGACCGGATACGACGGTGCGTGATAGCTGATAAACATCGACGTCAGATGCTGGATCACGAAAGAATGGCAGACCACCGCCAGAGACGCGATCAGCTTTGACACCCAGGCCCGCGACGCAAACAGCTGCACCTCAAAATCAACCGTCAGCAGATCATCGGCCAGCACCATGACCCTTGCAGGACGGCCATCCGTCAGCAGAACATGTTGCCGTGACAGGTAGCGGATCAGATCCATACTCAGATGACGGTAACCTGTCAGGTCATGGCAGAGGATGCCATCCTCCGTCAACCAGCTGACTGGTCTGTCGCCCATCGCCATTCCCAAAATGTCATATTCGAATTGGTTCTAAAAAGTCATTATTGGTCTGAAAGTAACTCAAATCCGTTCTGAATAAAACACGGAGTTAAGCCTTTAGCATTAATTGTTTACAGGTATTTTTAATGCCTGTTTCATCCTTATGCCGGACGCCTGTCTGTTGTGATGATTTATTCAGCGGGGCATCGCTGGTATGATCAGACGAGCTGATGGTGGCTGGCTCATTGCGCAGCAGTCACCCCTGACAATAACAAGAATGGAACACCTCATGCGCTTATCCGTTTTACTGGCCCTGCTTCCGGGTCTGCTCCTGATTTCACCCGCCCAGGCCCTGATCAGTAAACCTGAGCCCGGCAAAGGCGGATTTGTCGGTGCGACGGTATCGGCTGTCAGTTCAGACGTTGCCGACAGCACCGGCATTGCCGCAAAAATCGTTTTCGGCCCGAACATCACCGATAACCTGTCTCTGGAGTTTGGTGTGCTGGATATGGGGGATATGCAGTTTGATGATCCGACCGTCACCTACCCGGAAGATGAGGATGATCTGCCGACCTTCAGTGGTACCGAAAACGGTTCCACGTCGCGTGTACTGGGAGCCGGTTCAGAACCGGGGACGGTCACCTATACCGGCCTGAAGTCGTACCACCCGCGCAGCGCCCTGATTAATCTGCGTTACAGTTTCAGTTTCAGTGACAGCATTTCTGCCTTTGTGAAAGGGGGTGCTAACGTCTGGAAAGCCGATCTCTATGAGACCACCATCATTGCCTATCAGGCTGAGGCAGAACCGTTGTCGGTCACAGAAGAGAAGACCGATAAAATTTCCGGGGTGTCCGGGATCTTTGGCGCCGGTATGTACTGGGAACCCTGGAAAAACTGGCTGCTGCGTGCCGAGCTGGAAACCACAACGCTGGAAGTAAAAGAAATCAGCAAGAACGAACTCTTTATGTTCGGCCTCGGTCTGCAATACGAGTTCTGATCTGTTGCCGGGCTGACATGTTCGGCCAGCCCATCCGTTCAGGCCAACCCCAGCATTCTCACTTTCAGTATCGCCATCACCGACAGCGCGTCGGTGATGCGGCCATCACTGGCCATGGCGAACGCCTCTGCAAAGGGCACACGCCGTATCTGCAATTCCTCGGTGTCATCCAGCTCCTGCTCTCCTTCCGTCAGACCCCGTGCCAGATAAATGAAGCCTTCCTCATCGGCAATGCAGTTGCTCATGTGAAAGCGCCCTAATGGCAGCAGCTCAGTGGCGCTGAGACCGGTTTCTTCTTTCAGTTCGCGTAAAGCCGTGTGCTCGGGTGCTTCATCCAGCGGCGACCCGCCCATGGGAATCTCCCAGTGGTACTGATTCAGCGGAAAACGGTACTGTCCCACCAGCCAGATGTCCCCATTTTCAGCCAGCGGCAGAATTCCCACGGCTTTGTTCTTGAAGTGCACAGTACCGTAGAGGCCCGGCTTACCTGCCGGCGTCAGTACGTCATGATGATTCACCTGTATCCAGGGGTTGTCATACACCTGTGTGACTTCAAGCGTGGTCCAGGGGTTCTTCTCAGTGCTGCCGCTGTCGTTGCTCATAGTGTTTCCATGCCATCAGAACGGCCACCCACAGCACCCCGGCAAGCGCACCATACAGGTGTGCACGGGTTTCTACCCGTCCGCCAAGAAAATCTGCATTGGCCATATCATCGTAAAAAGGAGACTGTTCCCAGACGATTTTAGCGCTGATCACCGCGAGGGTGCCAAAGCGTACCAGCCGGGAGTAATAAGGAGAAAAGGCAATGGCGACGATCAGCGCGCCATGCAGTGCACCTGAAAGCCCGACGTAGTAACTCAGATCCGGGCTGGTCAGATACAACAGAACCCCGGTAAAAGCGAACAGCCACAGCCAGCACAGAGATTGATGCCAAAGAGGAATACGGCCATCGGAAACGTAAGCCGTCAGTGCCAGTGCAGCAAGATTGAGTATGGCGTGATTGAGGGAGAGATGCGTCAGGTGTGCCGTCAGCAGGCGCCACAGTTCGCCCTGAGCGATGGCTGCGCGGTCGTAGCGCAACAGGTCGGTAAGCGGTTCACCGGCGAGACAGATCCCCAGAGCAGCAGCGGCCAGAACGATCCAAACCCGATAACTGCGCACCTTCACCCCTTTCTCTGCTGACCGGAATACGGGCCAGAGCAGGCTGAGCCTGCGCGGACCATTGTTTGCCAAGCAGTATAAACGCAACCAGGATCAGGAGTAACCAGACAGATGCCCCCAAAGACGTCTCATCGTTATCGGTTGAGGTGACAACCCGGGCCTGTGAGGCACGGGCCTGGGTATCGGCACTCACCAGCAGACGCGCACTGACATCAAAATTCACCGTTTCAAAGTCATCGTCACTGGCACTCAGCGCCGTCATACCACTGGCCTCACCCTGCCGGTCTGTGACAAACGCCGGGGAAGGACCGTTCGGGATACTGACGATTTCCAGACAGACTGCATTGCCACTCAGAGCCACCGGAGTATTGAACAACAGACGGTTCCAACCCTGCGAGACACTGTAGCGGCGGGCTGTCAGTGACTCTGTCAGACCACAGTCGCCGGCGTAGAGGTAGAGCTCAACGTAACCGGCACCATAGGCCAGAAAATCCACGCCGTCGGCACTGTTCATATTACTGCTCAGTGGCAGACGTATCTGTACCCGCCCTTCCTGTCCGTAATTACCCCAGGTGCTGTCCGGTGGCAGATCATCATGGCCGATGGCTTCCCCTTTGGCCTCGAGACGGTTGCTGTACGTAAAGCTGGCGTCCACACCCGTAACGATATCACTGAGTACGACATCCCCTTCCGCCAGTTCCAGGGAGCCGGCTGAGATCACCACCACACCCTTACTGTCGGTACGCACATCAGTGCCCGGTGCCGGAACCGCATTGCCGATCAGGTAATCCGACTGATCTGAGGTCAGGAACTTCATATTGCCGTAGGTGAACCTGTCATCAACGCGGGTGATCAGCAGGCCACTTTCCGGCAGACCCGCGTCATAACCGCTCTGATAGCGCTGTTCAATCAGAATGCGCTTACCATGACGGTAAGGGTCCAGATCAATCACCATGGCACTTTCTTCGGCGCTGCCACTGCTGAGGTACACAGACCCCTGCTGGACTTCCTGAGGTACGGTAAAGCCGGCTTTTTCCTTCGACCAGGAAATCAGATGGGCAGGCTTATCGCCGGCCTTACCACCTCCGGCATTCCAGATACCGGTACTCATCAGGCCCCATTGCCCCAGACCACTGGCAACACCGACGCTGTCGTACAGATCCGGCAGGTCCAGCAGTAAGTGACCGAGTTCATGCGCCATCAGACCGACCGTGGCCAGATGGGATTCATGCTGTTCGCCAAACATGGCGTAGTCGCTCAGCCACAGGCCATTGACCTCTTCGGCGGTTATGGCTGCGCGATGAGCCCAGACATTCGGGTAGGAAGACGCCGTACTGGCATAGGCCTGCTCAAACCCAGCGACCAGTACGACGACTCCAAGCTCGGTCGGATCCAGCCACGCGTCACCATTGACGTCATAGGCCTGCAGGTTCACGTATCCGGCCAGGGCTGTGAATGCCATGCGGGCCAGATCTGCACTGCTGCTGCCATAGCGGCTGCCGAAATTGGGGTGATCAGCGTCCGTACGGACATCAATGATGCCGTCATTGCGGACCCCGGCGGTCTCCGCTGCAGGCACAATCCGGAACTGCTGAAAAGAGTTTTCGAGATAATAGTCAGTCACACTGTTGCTCTGACCGAAGAACCGCGCGGCGACCTGCTCGTCACTGTAGCGGAAATCCTGGTCGGCAAAGGCGATGCGTACCACCACCACAGGCTGCTGATAGGCGCCGCCGGTGTATTTTGCCGGAATACGCTCAGGCTGACCTTCGGCAACAGCCGCCGAGGCGATGCTGTGACCGGCATGTATGGCGCGGTAACCACCGATTTCTCCGAACACTTCACCGGTAGAGACCGGATTCCCCTCATCATTGAGTTCAGCCAGCAGGTAATAGCTGCCTTCAGTGACCAGGATCCGGCCATCTTCGAGGACAAGGTATGGGGAAGTGTGGGAGCCAGCCGGGGTTACCGCATAACCCGTTCCGTCAGCCAGGGTAATGCGTACGTTTTCCTGCGCCGGAGATACAAATGCAGCGGCATCGGCACACATCAGCAACAGAAACAGGAAACGGAGCATGGCTGGGATCACTCTGGGAGACAGATGACCTCAGCATAGACCAGTGAAAACTCAGTTAACGGGGGTGATTACACAGTCGAACAAAAACGAACAACCTGTGATATTCAGGTTGCAGACTGCTTACTCAGCGCTGGCAGAGCCGACAGAACGCCCAGGCGGTTTTCAAGATAGGAGTAGATGCTTTCCGGGCTGTACACCCAGTTACGGCCAGCGTTTTCGTCAACCATGAGGCAGGGTACCATGCTGTGACCGCCGCCTTTGATCAGCTCGTTGCGGTAACAGTTAACGCGACCAACGTCTTTTTCGACCACGTTCAGGCCGATACGCTGACAATGGCGTCTGAGTTCAATGGAAGCCGGGCAATTGTGGCTGATGTAAAGATGCATGCGTCTGGACTCTCGGTTCAGAAGCACCTGCTCTTCATGTGAACGCTGAATGGGTTTTACCGGTACGGTACGGTCTACCACATTGAGCATCTGCGCTTTTACCAGTCTCATCAGATCCATATCTGGCCCCTGTGATCGGATGCGCGCATTGTAGAGCCCTTGCGATAAATTTCCAGAGGGGCGTTAAAAAAATTCTGCAGTCTTTTTCTACAGATTGAGATAAGCGACGGCGGCCAGCATGATCAGCATGGTCGCCACCATCGCCCAACGGCTGTAAGTGCAGGCCCGGCAGGGCTTACGGGCAGCTTTGGTGGTCATATCACTCAATGGCTTTGTTGCGGCTGAATGAAGGAAGTTTAGACCAGGACTCCCAGTGCATCCATACGGCCTCAGCGCGGCCGACGATGTTGTTTTCAGGTACAAAACCGAACATACGGCTGTCGCCGCTGTTGCCGCGGTTATCACCCATCATGAAGTAGTGACCAGCCGGTACATCCCACTCCCCTTCTGGCCCGAGCAGCACACCGACACGGTCAGAATACGGGCTCTTCTGCAGCAGCCACTGAATCTCGTGCGGCTGATCGTTCATGGTTTCTGACAGCAGGTACTTGGTCGGGTTATAAGAGGGCTCACCGCCCAGTTCTTCCAGCGGTACCGCTTCACCATTCACCGACAGACGGCCTTCGTAATACTCAATGTGATCACCCGGCAGACCAATGACCCGCTTGATGAAGTACCGCGGGTTATCCGGTGGAAAGAACACCATGACATCACCATGCTGTGGTTCTCCCGTCGGAATCAGCACATTCCCCCACACCGGCATACGCAGGCCGTAGGAGTACTTGCTGACAAGAATAAAGTCACCCGGAATCAGGCCCGGCTCCATCGAGCCGGAGGGAATCTGGAAGGGCTCAGCAATAAAGGAACGCAGTACAAAAATAATCGCCAGTACCGGAAAGAACGACTTAGCATTCTCGACCAGAAAAGACTCTTCGCGGGCGCTCTCAACCGTAATTTCATCCGCGCCGGACTGCTGCAGCTCAGCGGCTTTGGCAAGGCGGATCTTTTTCAGCCAGAGCAGATCGATCAGAGCAATCACACCGGTTACCGCAGTGGCCACCAGCAGAATCAGGGGAAAATTAAAATCCATGTGTGTTCAGAAACCTTATTCAGTAATCGTAAACCAGCCCGTCAGTCGGGGTGATAGCCGTTGAACTGTCTGGCGGTCATGGCTGCATGACTGTCGGTCATACCGGCCACGTAATCCACCGCCCGCATGTACGCATGGTACAGGGGTGTGGCGGGTTCCGGCGCAGACCGGCCCAGCAACCCGAGTATCCGTCGGTTACGGTAGGTCGCTTCGCCGTCCATCACGCGCTCGCGTACGGCTTCCAGAAAACGCCGCAGCAACACCGAGAGGGTAGCATAGGAACCCACCTCAATTGACAGTTTACGGCCGTCATTAAAGATACGTTCACGCGCCAGCTGCTTGGCACCTGTAACCAGATAGCGGATTTCTTCCGAGCAGTGATCAATCAGGCTACCCGACAGGGCGCCGCTCATCAGTGCTTTCTGCTCACGCATAAAGACGCTGCTGATGGCCTGTACCATCACCTCCATCGCCTGTCCGCGCAGGATCTGCAGACGGCGGCGGTCGTGATCTGCTTTGGCCAGAATTTCCTGCATCTGTTCCCAGCGGTCAGCAAATAATGGTTTGAACAGAGTCTCCACCTCGTAATAACGCAGCAGATTCAGCTCCACACCGTCTTCCAGGTCGATCAGGCAATAACAGATGTCATCAGCCGCTTCGACCAGATACACCAGCGGGTGGCGGCACCAGGCGTTATCGCCGGTTTTCAGCAGACCGAGCACGTCTGCCACTTCACTGAGAGCATCCAGTTCCGAGCTGAAACAACCGAACTTGCCGCGCTCACCACGGAGCACGTAATCCACTGTCCAGGGGTACTTGAGGAAAGTGCCGATGGTGGCATAGGTCAGCCGCATGCCGCCGTCGTAACGGTAGTATTCCAGCTTGGTGGCAATACGGAACCCCTGTGCATTGCCTTCGTAGGTCTGCAGGTCAGCGACCTGAGAAGGTGACAACCCTTCCAGCAGATCCGCGTTATCCGGGCTGACAAAGAAGTTGCGGATGGCGTCTTCACCGGTGTGACCATAGGGCGGGTTGCCGATGTCATGGGCCAGACAGGCCGCCTGGACTATGGCACCGATATCACTGGCTTCTACCTCGTCCGGCAGCTGTCCGCGCAGCAGCTGACCGACCTGAGTGCCCAGTGAGCGGCCCACGCAGGCAACTTCCAGACTGTGGGTCAGGCGCGTATGGACATGGTCATTTTCAGACAGGGGATGGACCTGGGTTTTACGGTCCAGACGGCGGAACGCCGAAGAAAAAATAATGCGGTCGTAGTCCTTGTGAAAGGGGGTCCGGCCCCGCTCCAGATCAAGGCTGGCCTGAGATTCACCGAACCTCAGCGGCGACAGCAGCTTATCCCATTGCATGACTGCAGGTTTACCCGGCGGCATGAAAATCTCCGTCAAATTTCGCCGTGATTATAGCGGCCATCATCCGGGGAGCCCAGACAAACCGGTCAGAACCTCCTGAATTCTGAGGGAATTTGACCTTGCCAAGGTAACGGCCTCAATTAAGATCCTGATCACCTGATCAGGAGAGCCTGTATGCGCGACCGTTATTTTGATTTCATCCAGCGTCACCCACTGCTGATACTTATCTGCAGTGTTCTGTTCGTCGTGGCCGCGACCTCCGGCGTCACCCGTCTGTCATTCACCAGTGACCTGCGCGCGTACTTCAGTGAACAGAATCCGCAGCTGCGGGCCTTCGAGGATATGGAGCAACGCTTCTCCAAGCAGGACAGCCTGCTGTTTCTGGTGTCATCAGAAACTCAGAATCTGTTTTCTCCGACCGGGCTTGAACTGGTCGAACGCCTGACCGATACCGGCTGGACCCTGCCCCATGTACAGCGGGTCGACTCACTGCAGAACTATCAGTACACCACGGTCGACGGTGATGATCTCGACATTGATTCCATGTACCGCGCCGATGAGCTGCCGGATGATCTCCCGGCGCTGATGCAGAAAGCGCTGGGCGAACGCGATATTCCCAACCGCCTGCTGTCGGAGGACGGTCAGGTCACCTCGGTGTTACTGACCCTCAACCTGCCCGACCACCGCACCTCTGAGGCAACCCGTGAAGCCGTGTATGCCGCGCGGGAGATGCTGGCAGAAGTGCGCCCGCAATACCCGGACTACCTGATTGAACTGGGCGGCTCGGCCACCTCCAACCTGACTATGGCTGAGGCCATACAGAAAGACATCGAAAGCCTGCTGATCTATGCCTACGCGGTGATGCTGGTAATCATGCTGCTGATGCTGCGCACCTTCTCCGGGGTGGTACTGACCAGTGCCCTGATCGGTCTGTCGGTGTCCACCACCATGGGGATTTTCGGCTGGCTGGGGTATCAGCTGACGCCGCCGACGGGCTTTGTTCCGACCGCCATCATGACCATCGCAGTGGCCGACACCATTCACATTCTGGTGTCTTACTACTTCAACCTGCAACAGGGCCAGAGCCGCGAAGACGCTCTGAAAGGCAGTCTGCGCATCAACTTCTCGCCGGTGTTCATCACCAGCGTGACCACCATGATCGGTGTGCTGTCACTCAACACCAGTGATTCGCCCCCCTACCGTGACATGGGCAACATGATTGCCGTCGGGGTGATGATCGCCTGGGGCCTGTCGATGACCCTGCTGCCGGCGGTCATACGTCTGCTGCCGCCACCGGGCCACTACCGCAAAGAAGAAAAGCCGACGCCCTGGATCGACAGCTTCGCCAATCTCATCATCCGCCGTCATAAGCCACTGTTCCTGGCTTTGCTCGGGGTTGTCGTACTGTGCGCCAGCTTTATTCCGCGCAATAACCTGACCGAGAGCTGGCACGCATTCTACGACGACACCTTTGAAATCCGCCGTACCATCGACCACATCGACGAAACGCTCAAGAGCCTGCATGCGCTCTATTTCATCGCCGATTCAGGTATCAGTGACGGAGTGAATCAGGTGGCTTTCCTGCAGCAGCTGGATGGTTTCACTGAGTGGCTGCGCGCCCAGCCGGAAGTGGTTCAGGTCACGGCGCTGAGCGATACCCTGAAAAACCTCAATCAGCAGCTGCACGCCGACGATCCTGAGTGGTACCGGGTACCGGACAGTGCCGATGCAGCAGCCCAGTATCTGCTGTTGTACGAACTGTCGCTGCCACTGGGGCTGGGCCTGGAAACCACCATGACGTCTGACCGCAGCGCCACCCGTCTGCAGGCCACACTGAGCCGTACTGACTCGGCGCACATTCTGCAGATCGAAGACCGTGCTGTTGCCTGGGCGGCTGAGAACGCCCCCCTGCTGAACATTCAGGAAGCCACAGGCCTCGACATCGTGTTCGCCAACCTGACCTACCGTAATACCCGCGCCATGATCGAAGGAACCGCCATGGCACTGGTGGTGATCACTCTGGTGATGATTGCCGTGCTGCGCTCACCGCGCATGGGTCTGATCAGTATGATCCCTAACGTCTTCCCGGCCATTATGTCGTACGGCCTGTGGGGCCTGATCAGTGGCCATGTCGACACCGCAACCTCAGTGGTGGCCTGTCTGTCGCTGGGGATTGTGGTGGACGATACGGTGCACTTCCTCAGTAAGTACAACCACGCCCGTACGGACCTGGGTAAATCCACCGAGGATGCCATCCGCTACGCCTTCCGCACCGTCGGTGTGGCACTGCTGATCACGTCGGCGATTCTGGTGGGTGGTTTTGCGGTGATGGAGTTCTCGCACTTCATGCCAAGCCGCAGCATGGGTCTGTTGCTGGCACTGACCATCTTCGTGGCACTGCTGATCGACTTCCTGCTGCTGCCGCCGCTGCTGCTGCTGACCGACAAGCGCAAGACGCTCAAAGCGACGGAGACAGCGGAGCCCGGGCTCGGATAAAGGCTTCCACCGGCTCCATAGCCGACGGTGTGAACAGCAGCAGTGGTGAGAAACTGCCGATGAGAGTGACGTGGCCGGTCTTCGGCAGCGTCACCAGCTGGTAATCCGCCCCCTGCTCCCTGAACCGTTCAGCAAGGGCGTAGGAATGGATTTCCGTGCGGATGGTTTCATCATCTTCCGGTGCGACGATGAGCGCCGGAATCACCGACTCTGAAGCGAATTCAATGGGGTTGGAGTGCGCCGGATAGTGCGGATGGTGAAACACAGGTTTCACTTCTTCAATGGTGATCGGATACAGATCATAAGGCCCGGCCAGACCGATCCAGCCCTGCAGCAGTGCGTCACGGTCCAGCCCTTCTGCCGCCAGCCAGCGTTGGTCCAGCGCCAGCATACTGATGTTATAGGCCCCGGCACTGTGGCCCATCAGAAACAGCTTCTGCGCCGGGCGCCAGTCTGCAAACTCTGCCGACGCCATCAGCTCGTGGACCTTACGCACGGCTTTCGCGCTGTCGCTGAGGAAGTCCGGGTACACCACATCGGGATACAGACGGTAATTGGCCACCACGGTAATAAACCCCGCCGCGGCCATGCGCCGGCCAATAAAGCCGTACATGGATTTATCGCCGCTGTTCCAGCTGCCACCGTAGAAAAACACCACCACCGGGGTGCTCTGTCCCGGTGTCAGGCGCTGCTGCCGGGGCAGATAGAGATCCAGCGCCTGCTTCGGGTTGTCGCCGTAACGGATGTCGCGGCGAACGTCCGCCGGATAGAAGCTTGCCGCACCATTGACCAGACCCAGTGGCGAGCAGGCCGCAAGGACGGTACTCAGCAGGCTCACCACCAGCACTCCGGCAATGAGGCTGACAGGCCGGCGTACATCACTGACACCATTCACGGCCCCCTCAGGACAACACCAGCATCATGGCACCTGCGCATCAATCAGCAGGCTGAGTGGCGCCGCGTCACGAGTCGGAACCTTGTCCTGCTGCGCCTGCCAGTCACCACTCTGCGCCATGGGATTACCACTCAGAGAAACCCGTGCGGTGACCGTGACTTCAGGGACAGAACTCAGGTTCATCCCCGGCGCCATGGCCATGCTGTCATCCAGTGTCAGGGTCACCGGCAGATCAGCCACAGTCAGGCGCTGAACGGCCAGTGGCATGGGCGGACCATCGGCCGCACGGGCCAGAATGAACACCACATCCGTTGGTTTAACAGCCTGCTTAACAGCCTCTGCCAGATCAACAGTCACCTGAATACCGGCACGCTGCAGCCAGCTCAGGTCCACTTCCGTGCCCTGGCTCTGCAGCCGTTCCGCTGCCCGGCGGATGCCATTCTCCAGTGCCACGGATTCCATCCCCTGAGGAAGGTCGCTCCAGAGTACACGCCAGTGATCAATGGCATTCTGATAGTGACCCAACTCAAATGCCAGAATCCCGGCCAGACCAAGCGCCTGTTGCTGATGCGGTACCAGTTCAAGCGCAGCGGTTGCCAGCTGATACAGGTCTTCATCGGCTTTCTGGCCGTTGGCAAAAAACTGCATCTGAGCCTGCAGCGCCATCACAGCGGCACGGTCTTCCACCCGCTCTTCCGGCAGAGTCTGCAGCAGCCCGGCGTAGGTTGCTGCGGCCTGTGCGTAGTCACCTTCACTCTGCAGCAGACGGGCATAGAGGTAAGTCCATTCCATCTTTTCCGGGTTATGGCGGATGGTGGACTGCAGCAGTTCATCCAGCTCGCGGTATTCAGCCGGTGTCAGTTCCGCTTCCGTGGCGTACACCAGCAGCTCAGTGGCGCGTACTTCATCGGCTGCTCCCCAGAAACGGTAAAGCCCAAACGCCGCTGCCAGCAGCAGTACAAACAGACCGATACCGGCAAGCACACGGCCACGGTAGCCGGCACCCGCTGCAGCAGCCGCACCTTCACTGACTTTCTGACTGGCCAGCAGCTCGCGGTCCAGCTCCAGCTGCATCGCCTGTTTTTCGCGCTCAGACAGCTCCATAGCCTGCAGGTCAGCCACCCGCTCGTTGTAGAGCACCAGGTTTTCTTCCAGCTGAATGCGGTCTGGCAGAACGTCGCTGTCAGCGCCGGTTTTCAGTAAGGGATACAGCAGAATCAGCAGCGCCAGCAGGAACAGTACGGCGATCGCCAGGGTCATGAATCAGAATCCTTTTGCAGGCCTTTTTTCAGGGCTTCAAGGTGAGCTTTTTCAGCGTCGGTCAGGTTGGAGACGGGTACTTTCTGCTGGCGGCGCAGATTGGCCATAAGCAGGATGCCGGCCAGCAACAGCAGCAGAGGTCCGCCCCAGAGCAACAGAGTATCGGCACGGAACGGTGGTTTGTAACGCACAAAATCCCCGTAGCGGGCTACCAGATAGTCAACGATCTCATCGTCGCTCTGACCATCCTGCATCAGCTCATACACTTTGTTGCGCAGATCAATCGCCACCGGGGCGTTGGAGTCAGCCAGATTCTGGTTCTGACATTTGGGGCAGCGCAGATCTTCGGCTAACTGCTGGAAACGGGCTTCGTCTTCCGGATTGTCGAATTCGTACTGATACCCACCCACCACGGCCAGAGCCGGTGCGCTGAGAAACAGCATCAGCAGGAGCATCTGTTTCATTGCATGGCCTCAAACTGGGGTTTCAGACGTTCCCACACCACCGGGTTGAGATCACCGATGTGCTTGCCACGGATAATGCCGTCGCTGTCAACCAGAAAGGTTTCCGGCGCGCCGTACACACCCAGCTCAAGGCCCAGCATGCCGTCCGGATCAGAGAGGTTATACAGGTACGGGTTGCCATAATCGTCCAGCCACTGCAGGGCTTTCGGCGTATCGTCCTTGTAGTTGATGCCGATAATGCGGATGCCCTGCGCAGCGAGCTGATTCAGGAAAGCATGCTCGGCCTTGCAGGTCGGACACCAGGTCGCCCAGACATTCACCAGCACCGGCTCACCTTTCAGGTCAGCCGTGGTCAGGTGACGGCCATCTTCCACCACATCCAGATTAAACTCGGGAAAGGCTTTGCCGATGAGTGGCGACGGCAGACTGGTTTTGTCCTCTTTCCCCAATCCGATCCAGAACAGCACGCCCATGAACAGAAAGATTACCAAGGGGATAGTCAGCAGCAGACGGTTCATGCCGTGGCCTCCCGGGTACTGGCCTTACGGGTTGCCGTTTTCTCAGCACGGCGGCGGTAGCGTTTATCCAGAGCCGCCATCAGGCCTCCGGCAGCCATAAAGATGGCACCAAGCCAGACCCAGCGCATGAAAGGTTTGACCTGCAGGCGCATCCCCCAGGCACCGTCCTTGAGCGGCTCGCCCATAGAGACATACAGGTCCCGGCCAAGCGTAACGTCGATATCCGCTTCAGTCATGATCTGACCGCTGGCGTTGTAGCGGCGTTTCTCCGGTGTGAGTTCACCGATCTTTTCACCGTCCTGATAAATGGCAAAACGGGTGGCATCAGATACATAGTTCTGGCCGGTGATGTGCCCGCTTTCCAGAAACTGGAAGCGGTAGCTGCCGACCTCGACCTGATCACCGGGCGCCATGCGCAGGGTTTTCTCAACACTGGTACTGGCCACCATAGTGACGCCGACGATGCTCACGGCCACACCGGTATGGGCAATCACCATCCCCAGATAGCCCATGCCCAGTGACGGAATGCGGCTGATGCGGCCACGTGCCTTGCGCCAGACATCCGCCAGAGTCGCCAGCACCAGCCAGGCGGCAACAGCCAGACCCAGTACTTCACCGGCTTTCAGCTCACCGTTCAGAATCAGTGGTGTTACCAGCGCAAACACCAGCGCCGCTGCACCTGCCAGCCACAACTCGCGGCCGATACGGCCGAACGAATCAGCCTTCCAGCGTGCCATGGCCCCGAAACCGATCATAAAGGTCAGCGCCAGCGCCAGCGGCACAAACATGGTGTTGAACCAGGCTGCACCCACGGACAGTTTGCCGAGCCCCATAAAATCGTAAATCAGCGGGTATAGGGTTCCGGTCAGTACCGCCAGCGCCATCACCACCAGCAGCAGGTTATTCACCAGCAGGAACATCTCCCGCGATACCAGTTCATAACGCCCGACGGAGCTGACCGTCGGCGCCTTGACCGCAAACAGGGTCAGAGAGCCGCCCACACAGATACCCAGCAGGGCCAGAATAAAGACACCGCGCTCCGGGTCGGAAGCGAAGGCATGCACAGAGGTCAGAACCCCGGAGCGCACGAGGAAGGTGCCGAGCAGACTGAGGGAGAAGGCAAAGATGGCCAGCAGTACCGTCCAGCTTTTGAAGAGTCCGCGCTTTTCAGTAACGGCCAGCGAATGCAGCAGCGCCGTCGCCACCAGCCAGGGCATCAGCGATGCGTTTTCCACCGGGTCCCAGAACCACCAGCCGCCCCAGCCGAGTTCGTAATACGCCCACCAGCTGCCGAGCGCGATACCTATGGTCAGGAAGATCCACGCGGCCAGAGTCCATGGGCGGGACCAGCGCGCCCAGGCGGCGTCGAGACGACCACTCATCAGCGCGGCAATGGCAAAGGCAAACACCACTGACAGCCCCACGTAACCCATGTACAGCGTCGGCGGATGTACGATCAGGCCGAAGTCCTGCAGCAGGGGGTTCAGGTCACCACCGTCCATCGGCGCCGACGGCAGAATGCGTTCAAAGGGGTTGGAGGTTTCTGCCGTAAAGAGGATAAATCCGGCAGACACCATGCCCATCACACCCAGCACCCGCGCCACCATATCCAGCGGCAGCGAACGGCTGAACAGGGCCACGGCCACACTCCACAGACCCAGCATGGTCACCCACAGCAGCAGTGATCCTTCGTGGGCACCCCACACAGCGCTGACTTTATAAGGCACAGGCAGCTGCGAGTTGCTGTTGGCCGCCACATAGGCCACCGAGAAATCATCGTGGAGAAAGCACAGGGTCAGCACCACGAGTGAAATAACCAGAAACAGCGCCTGCCCCATGGCCAGTGGCCGGGCATAATTCATCAGCCAGACCTGCCCGGTGCGCACACCGGTCAGAGGGACAAATACCTGCAGTACAGCAAAGACCAGAGCCAGAATCAGGGCCATCTGGCCGATTTCCGGCAGATAGAGCTCAGGCATCAGTAGCTGGCCTCCGACATGGCTTCTTTTCCATCAAGGTGGGCTTTTTCCAGCGCTTCTTTCACTTCAGGCGGCATGTAGTTTTCATCGTGTTTGGCAAGTACTTCCGACGCTACAAAACGGCCACTGGTATCCAGCTGGCCGAGAGCGACGATGCCCTGCCCTTCACGGAACAGGTCCGGCAGAATGCCTTCATAAAAAATCGGTACTTCCGCATTACCGTCAGTGACATAAAACGTCACACCCAGACCGTCATCGTCACGCACCACGCTGCCTTCTACCACCAGACCACCAGCACGGATGGTCCGTCCCGGCGGTACTTCACCGTTGGCGATCTCGGTCGGCGTCTGGAACAGGTTAACGTTCTCACTGAGGGAGTACATGGCCAGACCCACGGCGGTGCCAACGGCGGCCACCATAAACAGGATCAGGGTCAGGCGCTTTTTACGCAGAGGGTGCATCGGTTTTCTCCCGGCGCAGACGCTGGGCCTGCTCTTTGATTAGGCGGCGCCGCTGCAGTACCGGCACCAGCAGGTTGTAAACAATGATAACGGCAGTCAGGCCGTACGACAGCCAGACGTAGAAGCCATGGCGACCCATGGCGAGAAACTCACTGAACGACTCAAATTCCATCACTTCTCCAGTAATTCACGGACCCACTGGCGCTTGCGCTCATGCCAGAGAATCTCATTACGGGTACGCAGAATAACCAGCAGCGCAAAGAAGGCGTAAGTGGTCACTATCATGATCAGCAGCGGCCACAGCATCGCCGGATCCATTGACGGCTTTTCAGTCAGTTTGAGCGTGGCAGGCTGGTGCAGGGTATTCCACCATTCCACCGAGTATTTGATGATGGGGATATTCACCACGCCGACCAGCGCCAGAATGGCACCGGCACGGAAGGATGAATCCTCCGATTCCATGGCCTGCTGCAGAGCCATCACCCCGAAATACAGAAACAGCAGCATCAGCATAGAGGTCAGGCGCGCATCCCAGACCCACCAGGTGCCCCAGGTCGGCTTACCCCAGATGGCCCCGGTGAGCAGCGCGATCAGGCAGAAGGAAGCCCCGATCGGAGCGATACACTTGGCCACCCAGGCGGCCATCTTCATACGCCAGATGAGGTAGATAGCTCCGGCCACCGCCATCATCATGTAGGCACTCTGGGCCAGAATCGCCGCGGGCACATGAATATAAATGATGCGGAAACTGTTGCCCTGCAGATAATCCGCCGGAGCATAGGCCAGCCCCCAGACAATGCCGGTGACAGCGCCGACCGCCGACAGTACCACCAGCCAGGGAATCCAGCGGGCACTGATCTCATAAAACCATTTCGGTGAGCCGAGGCGGTGATACAGGCGTTTCAGCCACTGCCACATATCTTCTTTACCGTAACAAATTAATCTTCAGGGCCGCTGCCGCCGCAAAAGGCGTCAGCGCCATGGCCAGCGCCAGCATGGCACCCAGCATCGCGAGCTGGCCATTGTACGTCATTCCTATACCCGCGTGGTAAACCGCGCTGGCGGCAAAAATCAGCACAGGTATATAGAGCGGCAGGATCAGCAGGGACAGCAGCAGACCGCCACCACGCACCCCTGCGGTCAAGGCTGCACCGACCGCTCCCAGCAGACTCAGTACCGGCGTACCAATGAGCAGGCTCAGCACCAGAGCGGCATAAGCCTCATCCGGCAGAGACAGCATCAGCCCCAGCAAAGGCGACATCAGCGTCAGTGGCAGACCGCTGATGCACCAGTGCACCAGTGCCTTGCCCAACGCCAGCCCGTACAGGGATTCGCCGGAGGCCAGCCATTGTTCGAGCGAGCCATCCTCCACATCCGGGCGGTAGAGACCATCCAGTGACAGCAGAGTTGCGAGTAAAGCTGCTACCCAGATCACACCTCCGGCAATTTTTTCAAGGAAGGAGGGATCAGGGTCCACAGCCAGAGGAAACAAGGCCGCCACCATGAGGAAGAACATCAGTGGATTGGCCCATTCGCCGGGATTGCGGGCGGCCAGCAACAGGTCGCGGCGGATGGTCGCGGTTACCAGACTCACAGGCTGCCTCCCAGCGTTAACTGGCGCAGACCGGGCACTGACTGTAACGCGTGATGACTGGTGATGATGACGGTGCCGCCTGCGGCGACCTGACGCTCAAGCTGCTGCTCCAGCCAGCTGACGCCGTCTTTATCCAGCGCAGTAAAGGGTTCATCGAGAATCCACAGGGGCACATCGGTGGCACACAGGCGAGCCAGAGAGACGCGGCGCTGCTGGCCGGCAGAGAGCTGCATACAGGGGGTTTCTTCATAGCCGCGCAGCGACACCTGCTCCAGCGCCTGCCACAGACGGTCATCATCCGGTGCCTGTGCCGCCGTCAACCAGCGCAGGTTTTCCAGCGGCGTCAGGGCTTTTTTCACCGCCGCCAGATGACCGAGGTAAAGACGCTGTGCAGCGTACTCTGCATACACCTTCAGCAGAGCCTGCCCCTGAAACAGAACCTCACCGGAATAATCCCGGTTAAGACCGGCCAGCAACCGCAACAGGGTCGTTTTACCGGCGCCGTTCGGACCTGCCAGCTGCAGCAGCTCACCGCGCCCCACCGTGAACGACAGCCCGGTGAAGAGATCGCGGTCGTCTCTTTCACAGTACAGATCCCGGGCTTCAAGCACCGGCAGGTCTGCGGCTCTGTCCACTGTCATTAGCGTCTCTCAGGGTTATCTGGCGGGGGATTATACCGGAAATGACTGGAAGAGGACGGTCTGCGGGTGATAATAAAGAATCGGGGTTTTCCGTCGATATCTAAGGTATGAAGAATATCGAACTGCCATTACTGACACCGACCGTCATCCGCACTGCCCGGTTAAGCCACGAGGGGCCGCATCCACAGCCTCCGCCACCGGATGGCAGCTTTGTGGCGAGCGTAAAGTCACAGACACCTCCGGCAAGCAGCGGCCAGCCCTGGCAGCTGCAGCTGGACGTGGGCGGCCGTCAGCTGACGGTGCTCAGTGAACGTCCGTTGCCGCCGGGCAGTATGCTGGTACTCACCGCCACCAACGATGAACCACCGCTGCTGGAAGTCAAAGCCATCCAGCTGCCAGCGGAGAAACCTTCTTCCCTGCTGCTCAATACCCCCAGAACACTGGAGCAGCAACTGCAGGCTGCGGCATTGCAGCTGCGCCAGAGCCCGGCGATTCCGGTGGCCGTACGCGAGCTGCTGGCGGCGCGCCTGCCACTGTACAGCCAACCGCTGTCAGGCACGGCAAGCACGGCTCCCAACGCTGCAGCCGGCCCACAGGCACCACTGTCGCCTGGTACACCATCCGCCAGTGGCGTTCAGAACCCGGGGGCTGTAACTGGCGGCCAATCCGCAGGCGGCAGCGCGGCGGTAAGTTCATCACCGTCGCTGCTTTCCCTGCTGCAACCTCAGTCGGCCAACCGCAAAGTCGGCGCCTATAACGAAATGGCCGCTTATCGTCCTCCTCAGGCCGGAACCGTGAGCAACGGCAGCAACCTGCAACAGAGCCCACTGCCGGCACCGGTGGCCGGTCATGGTGCCGACCGTCTGCTCAGCCTGCTGGCACAAACCCAGGCGGCATTACCCACTGACATCCGCCAGCAGCTGCAGAGTTTTATCAGTCGCCTGCCTGCACGGTCAGAGCTGAGTCAGCCGGCGGTGCTGCAACAGGCCTTACAGAACAACCCGCTGAACTTTGAAAAGCAGGCCATGCAGCTGGTTATGTCGAAGCTGACGCCCCCTGCAGAGCAGGGCAGCAGCGACGGCCTGAGCCGCGCTTTCCGTCACTTCTGGCAAGGTGCAACCGGCGCTGCCCCCGCAGCGAAAATGAACAACAGCACCCTGCAGTCGGTGATCAGTCAGCTGGCGGCCGCAGCCTCACGACCCGCGACCGACGCCACCAGCGTGCACGGTCTGCCCGGCACCCTGCCGCTGCACCATGAACTGCCGGATGGCCTGAAAGACAACCTCAAAGGATTGCTGCTGCTGATCAGCCGTCACCTGCCACACCCCGCCACGGGTGCTGTGGCTGGTGCCGCTGCAGGGGCGGCCCAGGCCGATACCCAATCTTTGCCACTGGCCGAAACCTTCCGCCTGCTGCATTCCGTTCTGGCAAGAACCGAACAGGATCAGGTGCGCCTTCTGCAACAGCCGGACCCTTATCCGGTGACCATTCCCCTGCTGTTCCGCGATGGTTCAGAGACACGCCAGATCAGTATTGATATCGACCGCGACAGCAGCGCTGACAATGAACCGGAAAAGAAGAAACGCATGCGCTGGCACCTCACCCTGCATTTTGAGCTCGATCAGCTCGGACCGCTGGATGTTGAACTGGAACTCATGGCGCCCGGCGTCAGTGCCCGTTTCTGGTCAGAGACCACAGACACGCTGGGGCTGCTGAACACCAGTCTGCAACCGCTGCGCCAGCGTCTGACCGCGCTGGGCGCTGAGGTCGGTGAGCTGGAAGTCCGCCATGGCCGCAAGCTGCCGGAAGATCAGCAGCTCAGTATCCGTCATTCATTAGTGGACGTCCGCACATGACCATTCCTCAGCATCTGTTCGAAGCCACCGAAGCCATTGCGCTGAAATACGATGGCACCTCAGCACCCAGAGTGGCGGCCCATGGTGAAGACGATCTGGCACAGGCGATTATCCGTCTGGCACTGGCCAACGAAGTACCTGTCTATGAAAACGCGGAACTGGTGAGCTGGCTGGGGCAGCTGGATGTGGGGTCAGAAATTCCGGAACAGCTGTACCGTATCATTGCCGAGATTCTGGCATTTGTGTACGAGCTGGAAGGGCGTACGCCCGGAGAGACCCGGGCGCCAGGCTGAATCAGGCGACGCCTTCGGCCTCGCGTACCAGAGAGGCCATCAGCCACTCCAGTTGCGTGCGGATCACGTCGTCCGGAATCAGTTCAATACCGGACAGCAGACCGCTCAAGGCGCCGTGATGGTAAGTGTCAATCAGACCATGTACGGACGAGATAAAGAACAAGGCCAGCTGACGGTGGCAGGTCTCCGGCTTGCTTTTCATGCCTTCCGGGAAGGCATCAGCCAACAGTGACATCAGGTGCGTCTGCCACTCTTCCAGCATGCGCTCTGACTGCTGCTGGATATCGCGGTGCTGGTGATCGGTGTCGTCCAGACGCAGACGCGGCGGCTGAAACATCAGCTGGTAGTAACCCGGAGTCTGCTGGGCAAACTGAATCATGCACTGGGCAAAGTTCATCAGCGCCGCGCGGGCATCCGTGTTCAGACTCATCTGCTCATTGATATCCGACAGCAACAGACCAAAACCGTGCAGCCGGGTATGCAGGAACAGAGATTCTTTATCAGGAAAGTAGTTATAGATATTGCTGGCCGTCATGCCCAGCTGTGCCGCCAGTTTACGCATGGAAAGGTGATGAAAACCCACATCCGCCATGACCTGAGATGCAGCACTCATTATGCGCTCTCGTTGTGCAGCGACTTCCTCAGGTGTAAATGGTTTTTTAGGCATTGACGCCGTCCCTCTTAGCAACCGAATACAGCAAAAACGGGCAGGCGCGGGCCTGCAAGCCTGTATATGGAACGATCAAACATGGTCAAAAGCAAGCTTAAATGACAACGAAGACAGGTTCTTATGCCGAATTTTTTCCTGAGGGGGTTAAATTATGCATTTGTAAGGCATGTTTCTGCATCATAGAACCCCTTACGGGTGCCAGACATGCCATCCGGCATCGCGGTACTCCAGTGCAACACCCGTTTCAAACGGCTTCTCACGGGACTCACGGCTGCGTCTCAGGAGGCGGATTCCGGCCAGATCCGGATGCTCAGTCCACAGTGGCATATCCGTCACAAACCAGGTCAGGCTGACGTCCGCAAACCAGCCGTCCCCCTGATTCACCACAGAACCTACCTTATCCACCGAAGCAATCCGGCGGATGCCGTAGAAAATCCCGTCGTGTTCCGGCTGTGGCCAGCGGTACAGCCAGTTGAGACCGACGCGGCTGCGACCATCCCCGAGATCACGCATTTCCATACGGGATTCCCGGGTCAGAACATCCAGCTCAGCCAGTTTCACCAGCAACTGGGCATCCGGGCTGACGGCTGCATCGGGCACCAGCGCAGGCAGCTGCACCGGTTGCCAGTAAAGGGGCTGGCCGGCGTATTCAGCCGCCAGAACAGATTCAGCCTGTGCCCGGCTCAGGGCAGGTACAGCAAGCACGGAAGCTGGAACTGTCAGTAATATTATTGTCACAAAAAGTCGTTTCATTCTGACCTCCGTTTCATTAGGATAGCGCACCTTTTTTTAAACAGGCTTGTCATATATCTGTCACCTGATCGTTATAAATTGCGCGTGACAGGTTTTATGGAATACAGCATGCAACAGGCAAAATTACAGGTCATTGCTGAGGATCTCCTGACTGAGGATCAGCCGTCTGCACTTGCGGCATACATCACTCAGGACCCTCAGGATATCCGCAAGGCACTGGAACTGCGTTACCGTGTGTTCGCACAGGACATGGGGGCTCAGGTTCAGGGAGCTGATGCGGGTATCGATAAGGACAGATTCGATGATTACTGCATGCACCTTGTGGTCAAGGATCTGGCTTCCGGTCAGATTGTGGCCTACAGCCGTATCCTGACCAATGATCTGGCGGCCCGTGCCGGTGGCTTTTATTCCGCTACCGAGTTCGACATCAGCCAGGTACTCAAACCTGGCTTCAGCTACATGGAAATCGGCCGTACCTGTGTCGATCAGGAGTTCCGCAGTGGCTCCGGTCTCGGACAGCTGTGGGGCTTTATCGCCGATTACATGGAGCGGGAAAAGATCGACTACCTGATGGGCTGCTGCTCTATCCCGACTCAGGATGGCTATATTCAGGCCAATGCCAGCATGGACTTCCTGCGTGATGGCTACATGACGCCGGAAAACATGCGGGTGTTCCCTGAAGTCGCTGTGCCTGTGGTTGAGATCCCGGAAGAACGTATTCAGCCGCCATCCCTGCTGCGCGCCTACCTGCGCCTCGGTGTACGTATCTGCGGTGAACTCTGTCTGGATGAGGCATTTGGTGTCGCCGATGTCATGATCCTGCTGCGCCGTCAGGACCTCAACCTGCGCTATCTCAAGCGCATCATGCGCTGATCCTCTGACGCCCTCTTCCGCGCGGCCGCTCAGCCGTGTGGAATGAGCGTACGCACCCGGGTCAGATCCACCACCTTACTGAAGCCGTTGCGGCCATTGGCTTTGGCGGAATACAACGCCTCATCCGCGGCTTCCACCAGACTGTAGTAATCTTCGTTGTGGCGCGGCTCAGTCCAGGCCAGACCCATACTGACGGTCACATGCTGACTGACGTCCGAGCGTGCCGCCGGAATCATCAGCTCATGCACCGCCTGCTGAATACGCTCAGCCACGACCGTCACACCTTCTATATGAATGGACGGCAGAATGATGGCGAACTCTTCACCGCCGTAGCGCGCCACCAGGTCACGCGGGCGCTGCACCTGCTGTGACAGGCAGGACGCAATCTTGCGCAGGCACTGATCGCCTTCCACATGACCGTAATAGTCGTTGTACTTTTTGAAGTAATCCAGATCGAGCAGAATCAGGCCGATATTACTTTTCTCACGTACCGCACTGCGCCACTCAGAGACCAGAAATTCATCAAAGCAACGGCGGTTGGCAATCTGAGTCAGACCGTCGGTCATGCTCATCGACGACAGGCGCTTCATCTCCGCCTTACGCTTACGGTGCATATCAATGCGCGCCCGGCACAGTTCCGAATTCAGTGGCTTACGCAGAAAGTCATCCGCACCGGCACTGAGTGCACGCAGTTCGGTTTCGTCATCATCCTTACCCATGACAATCAGGGTAATATCGCGGGTGTCCGGGTTTTCTTTCCATTCACGGCAGAAGCGTTGCATCTGCTGACCGACAAACTTCTGATCCAGCAGCAGCAGCTCCGGGCGCAGGTCAGGGTCATTCAGCCAGTAATCCAGCTGATCCTGATTCATGGCACTGATCAGGGTGACCCCCTGCCCCAGGGTTTCGGCGAGCTGCGCCTGAACCGACAGAGTTTCGTCCGCAATGATAAATACAGCATCAGTGGTCATGGCCGCGTATACCTGGTTGATAACATTGTGTTTAAGTTATCGGCCAGAATAACTACTTTTTTCATGGTTTTAATTATTTTTAACGCTTTTTTACTGTATGACAGAATATTGCCCAGGAACGAACAATTCGGTGCCGGGAATCTGTCACACTAGGCATTCCGTCACAGCCGGTGCGCCTTAATTGCACGCCGCAGTCTGAATATTCCGCGGAACATGTTACAAACAATCCGCCTCAAAACAGCGTATACACAACAGGAGACAGATCATGGGCCGTTCCGTGCTGGTCATTAACTGTGGCAGCTCGTCAGTCAAACTGGCGCTCTACCGCGACCGACACCACCCCGACCCCGACATTACCGCGCTGGCCGAACGCCTGAACAGCGACAACGCCCGGCTGACCATCAGCGGTACGGTGGAATACCGGGAAGAAGCGGCCATGTCACACCGCGATGCCCTGCTGGCCTTCAGTCAGCATTGTGACGAGGCGTTGCAGGGCCTGTCCGGTATCGGTCACCGCATTGTCCACGGTGGCGAAGCATTCAGCGCCAGCACCCTGATTGACGAAGCAGCACTGGCCAGACTGGAACCGCTCAACCGCCTGGCCCCTCTGCACAATCCGATGAATCTGATGGGAATTGAGCTCAGCCGGGAGCTGTTTCCCGGTGTCCCCAATGTTGCCGTGTTTGATACCGCTTTTCACCAGACCCTGCCACAACCCGCGTACCTCTACGGTGTGCCCTATGCCTGGTACGAAGAACAGCATGTGCGCCGTTACGGTTTTCACGGCACCAGCTTCCGCTACATCACTGGCGAGGCCGCCCGCCGCCTGAACAGGGACCCCGCTGAGCTCAATCTGCTGATCGCCCATCTGGGCAACGGCTGCAGTGCCTGTGCCGTGCGCGCCGGACAGTCGGTGGATACCACCATGGGCCTGACGCCGCTGGAAGGCCTGATCATGGGCACCCGCAGCGGCGACATTGATCCCGGTCTGCAGGCACACATGATGAAAACGACGGGGATGTCCGCTGATGAGGTGCTGGAAGCTCTGAACAAACAGAGCGGCCTGCTCGGCCTGTCCGGCATCAGCAACGATATGCGCACCCTGCTGCAGGCTGAAGCCGACGATGAAAGCGCAGACACCCGTGCCGCCGCGACCCGTGCAATTGATGCCTTCTGCTTCCGCATTGCGCGCCAGCTGTCGGCCCTGTCCACCAGCCTGCCCACGACCGACGCCCTGATATTCACCGGCGGAATCGGTGAACACGCCGCCAGCATCCGGGCGCGCGTGCTGGCGTTCTGGCAGAGCCAGCCCCACCCATTGGACAGTGAGCTGAATCAGCAACACGGAGACGACAGCGGACGTATCAGTGCCGCAGACACGCCTTTGGTGATGGTCATCCCGACCAACGAGGAATACATGATTGCTCAGGATACATACGAGGTAGCCGGTTTATGATCAACATCTTAGTCGCCCCCACCAGTGCCGGAAGCGGCCTGACCACCGTCAGCCTGGGTCTGGTCCGGGCACTCGATGCTCAGGGTCTGAAAGTGGGTTTTGTCAAAGCCATCGCCCCGGATTACGAAGAGGAAGAACGTTCCGTCACCCTCGCCCGGGACGTCCTGCAGCTGCAGACGCCAGACCCACTGAAACTCAGCGAAGTCCAGCAGCAGGTCAGTGACGGCATGCTCGACCGCGTGCTGGAAGACGTGGTCGGCAAACACGCCGAAGTGGCCAGCGACTGCGATGTAATGGTGATTGAAGGTCTGTTGCCAGACCGCAACGAGCCGTACACCGCCAAACTCAACGTCGAGATGTCCAAAGCACTGAACGCCTCGGTGTTGCTGGTCGCCAATGCTCAGGGACACAGCACCAGCGAGATTGCCGCCGCAGTGAAACTGCAGATGGGCGTATTTGGTGGCAGCAAAGCCAGCATTATGGGCTGCATCATCAACAAAGCCGGCGCTCCGCATCTGGAAGGCAACCTGCCGACGTCTGAAGAAGAGCTGAACAATGTCCCCAGCTCAGCCAGCAGCGCGGAAGAATGCCAGTCGCTGACCATCCGCAACTGCCCGGTACTGGGGGTCATTCCCTGGGACCCGACTCTGCTCAGCCCCCGCACCATGGACGTTGCCCGCGCGCTCAATGCCACCGTTCTGCAGAAAGGTGAACTGGAAAGCCGCCGTGTGGCACGCGTCAGCCTGTGCGCACGCACCATTCCCAACATGCTGCATCAGCTGCAGCCGGGTAACCTGATCGTCACCCCGGGGGATCGCGCCGACATCATCGCCGCCACCGCGCTCGCCGCTACTAACGGCACGCCACTGGCCGGTCTGCTGCTGACCGGAAACCTGGTTCCGGACGACGCCCTGATGGAGTTCTGCAGCTCAGCCTGGCAGAGCGGCCTGCCGCTGCTGAGTGTCGATGGCAACAGTTTCCGCACCGCGCGCATTCTGTCAGAGATCAACACTCATGTGCCGGCGGATGACCCGGACCGGGTGCAGCGTATCGTCAATACCGTAGCTGAGCACCTCGACGCCCCGGCACTGACCAGCTACATCGGTGAACCCAGAGCGCCACGCCTGAGCCCGGCGGCCTTCCGCCATCAGCTGGTTGCCAAAGCCCGTGCCGACAAACGCCGCATTGTTCTGCCGGAAGGTGAGGAACCGCGCACCATTCAGGCAGCAGTGATCTGTCAGACCCGCGGTATTGCCGACTGTATTCTGCTCGGTAATGAAGAAAAAATCCGTCAGGTTGCCAAGGCCCAGGCGGTGGAGCTGCCGGAAGATCTGACCCTGCTCGAACCTGAGAGCGCCCGCGAGCAGTACGTTGACGCCATGGTTGAGCTGCGTAAGCACAAGAATCTGACCGCGCCCATGGCATTGTCACAATTAGAAGATAACGTGGTGCTGGGCACCATGATGCTGGCCAAAGGTGAGGTCGATGGTCTGGTCTCCGGTGCGATTCACACCACGGCCAATACCATCCGTCCGGCACTGCAGCTGATCAAAACCAAAGAGAACGCACGCATCGTATCGTCTGTGTTCTTTATGGGGCTGCCCGATCAGGTGCTGGTGTACGGCGACTGTGCCGTGAACCCGGACCCGAACGCGGAAGAGCTGGCCGACATTGCCATTCAGTCAGCGGAGTCTGCCCAGGCTATGGGTATACCTGTGCGCATTGCCATGCTGAGCTACTCCACCGGTGAATCCGGTACAGGGGCCGATGTGGAGAAGGTGCGTGAGGCAACCCGCATTGTCCATGAGCGCCGCCCTGATCTGGAGATTGACGGGCCTTTACAATATGATGCTGCCACCACGGCCAGCGTCGCGAAATCCAAGGCGCCGGACAGCAAGGTCGCCGGTCAGGCCACGGTACTGATCTTCCCGGATCTGAACACAGGTAACACCACCTATAAGGCGGTACAGCGTTCAGCCAATGTCATCAGTATCGGCCCTATGCTGCAGGGTCTGGCCAAGCCGGTGAATGACCTGTCGCGCGGTGCTCTGATTGAGGACATCGTCTACACCATTGCCCTGACCGTGATTCAGTCTCAACAACAAAAGGATTAACCGCTCATGCCGGCTTACGTTTCTGCGGGACTTGCCAGTCTGCTGCTGCTGCTCAACACCCTCTTCTGGGGTTTGTTTCTGTTTTCCTTCACCTTCCTCAAGGTAGTCATTCCGCATACAGGCACCCGCAAAGTCATTACCTGGATTCTGAATACCATTGCCAACCTCTGGATTACCGGCAACTCCGGCTGGATGATGCTGACCCAGAAAATGAACTGGGACGTCCAGCGTCCGGCTTCCCTGAGCCGCAAAGGCTGGTACTTCGTGGTCTCCAACCATCAGAGCTGGGTCGACATTCTGGTGCTGCAGCACTCACTGAACATGCGTATCCCGCTGCTTAAATTCTTCCTCAAGCAGAACCTGATCTGGGTACCGATTCTCGGTGCGGCCTGGTGGGCACTCGACTTTCCGTTTATGAAGCGCTACACCAAGGAATACCTGAAAAAGCACCCTGAGATGAAAGGCAAAGATATCGAAACCACGCGTCAGGCCTGTGAGAAATTCAAAGATCTGCCGACCAGTGTGATGAACTTTGTCGAAGGCACCCGCTTCACCAAAAGCAAGCATGACTCTCAGGAGTCCCCCTTTAAACATCTGCTGAAGCCACGTGCCGGTGGTATGGCCTTCGCACTCAGCTCCATGGGGGATCAGTTTGATTCGATTCTCGATGTCACCATCGATTATCCGGACGGCGTTCCGACCTTCTGGGAATTCATGCAGGGGAAAATGGAGCGGGTTACTGTGATTGTTGAACAGAAGCCGATTCCGGCAGAACTGCTCAACGGCGACTACGAGAACGACGAACAGTACCGTCTGAACTTCCAACTCTGGCTGACCAAGCTCTGGGAAGAAAAAGACGCCAGACTGGAAAGCCTGCGCAGCGGAAACTGACGCTTCCGCCCGGCTGATCTCCGGCCGGGCTCAGGCGTCCAGTGCGGCAGCAGCGGTCACCTGATTACGGCCGCTGTCTTTCGACTGGTACAGTGCCATATCCGCCAGCCGCAACAGATTTTCATACGACCCGTCTTTGGCCGGAACCGCTGCTGCCACCCCCAGACTCACCGTCACCAGCCCGAACTCGGACGTAGCGTGTTCCATCTCCAGCGTCATTACCCGCTGACGGATTTCATCGGCGATCAGCAGAGCGTCATCTTCTGACGTATCCGGCAGCACCACCACAAACTCCTCACCGCCGTAACGGGCGCAGAAATCGCCGTGACGACGGCAGGCAACACGGATGGCTCCGGTCACCAATCGCAGGCACTCATCTCCGGCCTGATGGCCGTAGGCATCGTTAAAATCTTTAAAGTAATCTACGTCCAGCATGATCAACGCCAGCTGCTGCTGGCTGCGGACTCCCCTGGCCCATTCACTGGCGAGCTTTTCTTCCAGGTAACGGCGGTTGGCAATGCCGGTGAGACCGTCGGTTGTCGACAACTGCTGCAGGCGCTGACCAAGGTACTGTAAACGCTGGGCTTCCAGAGCCAGCAAGCGGTTTTTGACAAACTCAGACCGCGAACCCGACTCAATCACATAACTGAGGTAGGTGTTCATAGCGATCTGGATCAGCAGGAAGAGCAGATAAAACGGGGTCAGCTGGCGGGCAAAATTATCGTACGGGCTGGCCTCCCCCATTACCCTGAAACTCAGCAGTACAATAACGTAACTGGCCAGCATAGACAGCGAGGCCACCATCATCATGCGATAACTGTTGCGCAGACTCAGCAGCATAAAAACCAGCATCGGGATGATACCGAGATGGTACAGATACCGGTTCGGGTCATCCGCATAAGCGACGATCTGCCACAGCAAGGTCAGAAAGCAGATATAAGCGCCGAGCGCGACGATCTCAAAACCATAGTTCAGCAGGCGCGTACGCGGCACCATGTAGAGTGCGACAAAACAGCCAAAGGTGATCAGGCAGCGAATGATAAAAACACTGATACTACGGCCGCCGGTCATGTAGAGTTCGGCCCAGGAAAACACCAGAAATACGATGAGGCCAGCAGAAATCAGATGCATGTCCTGAGCTACCATCTGATTGCGGCGGAATTCCTCGTACTCGTTTTCCAGTTCCGCCGGAAACTTCTGGTGGCTCTTATCCTGCTGAATCAGGTCCGAAAGAACATCAATCTGACGCTCCAGTGGCCGGATGATTCTGCTGTCCTGTTGAAGTATAAAATCTGTCACTGACGTACCTGAAAATTTCACGCCTGACCCAGCGCCGGACGGCTGCAAACACAGCCTGGGATTGCATTTGCTACTGTTAAGAATGCATACAGATCCAGTTAACAGTCTAGACAAAATATGGTCGTGACCAGTCTATATGCTGCTGAAGATACAGGATTTTTCGTTAATCTTACGTTTTGTAACAAGCTCAGAACACAAACTGGCTGAAATTGCAGGAAATGAATCAGTTTACGGTAGGAAAACGGTAGAGAACGTTTATTCAGCCAGTTCGGCTTCGAGTTTCAGCAGCAGCGCCGGACGGTGATTCCAGTCATATTCATCCGCCCAGATCATCTGCGGATGGACTTCAAAGAACATCCAGTCTTTATAAATCTGACGCCGGAAACGGATACCCGCAACATAGCGGTCAAACGTCGTCCCGTATTCGGTGCTACCCGTAGCTCCGGCCTGCACCACATAAGCAAATTTCCGGCTGACCTGATTGAACAGACCGGCACCGTAGCGCAGTTTGAAATATTCATCGTTCAGCAGATACGATGCGCCGGTTTCAAAGCGCAGCAGCTTCTGTTCACTCACCAGAAAATCAAACCGTAAATCGGTTTTTTCACCGTATCCTTCCTTGGTGTAGTAGTTCAGCTCCTGAGTGAAACGGAACCGCATAAATCCGTATTCCAGTGGCCGCCGTGCACGTATCCGCGTGTAAGGATCCGGAATAAGAGCCCAGTTCACCCCGGCATCAGCATCGATTTTCCAACGCCTGCTTTCGCGGATGATAAAACGCAGTGCCGCCACATAATTTGCCCGCTCGGCACTGCGGATGATATCGGGTTCGTTACCTTCGTCCTCACCCTGCGAGCTGATCAGCAGGTTCAGACGTTCATTGGTGTTGGGCAGAACAATATTGACACCCAGCCCGAGCTTATACTCAGTCAGCTCATGCCGTACCCGGTATGAACTGGCGGAAATACGCGCCGTATTCCCGCGGATATCCTGATCCACCAGCTGCTCATCAAACAGCATATTCATGAAGAAGGTATCCAGACTGCCGGAGAGAGTATCCAGCCGGTGTACAACCCAGAGTCTTGAGCGGTCGGCAAAATCAATCTGCTCAGAATCGGCCGGGGCAGCGGAGGGGTGAGTGACATCCTGGCCAGCAGGATCAGGGGCCTCAGATGAGGTATCGGCAGGGGTTCCGGCCTCTGCGGTTGCAGAATCGGCCGCTGCTGTATCGGCCGTTTCTGTGTCCGGAATTCCCGGCTCCGGAGGATACTCTGCCGTACCTTCCTCCGCAGGAACAGCGCCCTCAGATACCACAGGCTGCGCCGGAGTCGGGATGCTGTCTTCTGCCTTAACCGGCAGAATACCCAGCACTCCATGACAAACCAGCGTTGTTGCCAGAAGTCGCAGCCTAAATCGCATCAAACCGGATCATAATGAACAATTACCTCAGCCTGGGGGAACCGGTCACGGATCCTGTGCTCCAGTGCATCACCTATATCATGAGCCTGCCGCAGGCTCTGCTGTCCATTCATATCGATATGGAACTGAATAAACTGTAGCACGCCTGACTGACGTGTCCTGAGATCATGAAAACCGTGAATACCCTGAGTCGCGGTTATCATATCAATAATGGTCTTTTCATCTTCTTCCGCCATGGCGGAATCCATCAGGATACGGAACGACTCGCGCAGAATACCAACCGCACTCCATATCAGCACGACAGCAATCAGTACCGCCACCAAGGGATCAAGCCAGTACACCTCCATCTTCGAGGCGATCAGCGCCAGCACAACCGCCGCACTGGTGAGAATGTCGCCAAGGTAGTGTGCAGAATCCGCCTTAATGGCCAGCGATGACGTACGGGCGGCAACCCAGCGCTGGTACATCACCAGAGTGATGGTCGCTATGGTCGAAAAGGCCATGACACCAATCCCCAGTCCGACATCATCAATCGGGCGCGGATTAATCAGGCGTTCACTGACGTGCAGAAGCAGCATGCCCGCCGATCCCAGAATGAAACCCGACTGCAGCAGTGCCGCCAGGCCTTCGGCCTTAGTGTGACCAAACGGATGATCATCATCCGCCGGGGTCAGGGCATAGCGGATTGCAAAAAAATTCACCACCGATGCCGTGATATCCATCAGCGAATCCAGCAGGGAAGAAAGGATACTGGCGGAGTCGCTGGCCGCCCAGGCAAAGGTTTTTGCCACCAGCAGAATCAGTGCTGTGGCAATGGAAGCCATGGCCGCACGTCTGATCAGGTGGGCGTTCTGTATTTGCGCCATATTTCAGGTTTTTCCGGGACTATACTGTTTTATTCACGCTCAGGATTATGCCAGAAAGGCTGTCTTCCCCCCTACGATGAAAGTCAATCTGCCTTCCAAAGTGTCGCTTCTGTCTTTACACTGTGCAAAATGCGTACATACGAACAATAAAAAAATGCTCCATAAATCACCCGTCACCTGTCTTTTTCTGGCCGCCACTCTCACTCTGCTGTCTTCGTGCAGTGTTTTCAAAGGGCGCTCAGATGAACGTCCGGAAACCTACGACCAGTCGATGAAAGTCCGTGCCGCTGCAGCGCTGCGCGAAGAGCCCGATCTGAATTCCTATTCTCTGGATGCTATTGCCACCGGCCAGACCGAACAGGCTGCCGAGCTGTATCTGGAGCATTACCGCGATGAAAATGCCAGTACGGCCCTGCGCCCCATGTTCCTCTATCAGCTGGCGCTGATTTATATGAACCCTTACAACGATGAGCGCGATGACCTGCTGGCCCGCAATTATCTGCTGCAGTGTCTGGATGAAAACCCGGACACCCGGCTTAAGGTACGGATTCAGCATCAGCTGCGCACGCTGGATGAAAACCGCATGCAGGGCGAAAAACAGGCCGATGCCGGTGAGCTGCTGCAGGAGGTGGATGAAGAGGAGTTGCTGCGCCGCCCTAATCAGCCGGTGGATCAGGAGCTGAGCCTGTCCAGTGCGGATGCTATTGAAGATGGCCGCGTAGAGACTGCCGTTGACGAATATCAGGCCATCTATGATAACCAGGAAGCCGATGCTGAAGTGCGGGCGCAGGCTCTGTACCAGTTGGCGCTGATCAACTTAAGCCCTTACAACCAACAGGCTGACCCGCTGACGGCCCTGAACTATCTGCGCCGCCTGAGCGAAGAGTTTCCGGAAAGCAAAGTCAGACCGATGGCCGATATCCGCATCGCGGCACTGCTTACTGCCCGGTGAACGGCACCGGGCCGGAATGTTTATTCCGGCCCTGCATATCAATCACATTCACTGCGTAATTACACAGCAGACGGACAGCCACCGCACGCTCTTCTCCGGCATAACGGCTCTGCAGTTTCTCCACCAGCTCATCAGTCACTTCTGTCATATCCGGACGCAAGCCCCGGTACTGCCCGAAATCCCGCTGTAACAGCATCAGTGCGGCGTGACTGACAGGAAACACCACCGACATACTGCGGATCTGTGCGTCCGTCGCTGCGGCCATCAGTTGCGGGGTTTCCATCTCAGGCACGGTCAGCGGGCGTCCGAAACCTATGCATACCCGGCCTTTGTGACCGGACAACCCTCTCATCATACTGAGCGTATCTTCACCCTCTTTCTTCTGATATTCACCGGTCTCCGCCAGTGCCACCAGCTCCCGCGCTTTCAGTACATCACAGGGGTCCCATTCATACTGAATGACGACAGGCACCGGATTCAGGCGGCGCATGGCTTCGGTAAACTCCAGATTGCTGTCACGACCACTGAGGGTCAGCATTTTCAGTACGGCGGTGTCGGTGCGGTCTAGATTATCCTTGGCCCGTCCTTCCCGTTGCGCAAGCCATACCGAATGACCTTTGTTCAGGGCATCCTGAATATAGGAAGACAGCTTCTGCAGCTCACGCAGCTTTTCACGCCGGTCCGTCAGGCTGCGACGCACCAGAAAGCTTTTGTTCAGGCGCATGACATCCGACAGCACCGGGTTCTGCAACAGGTTATCGCCGATGGCAATCTGTGCGGTTGGCCAGCCCTGCTGCATCAGTGCAAAGTTGACCAGAGTCGGGTCCATGGCAATGTCGCGGTGATTGGAAAGCCAGAGGTGGGGTTTATCCGGTGAGAGCTGATCCAGCCCGCGGATGGTCACTTCGGTGGTGGTCTTGCGGATCAGGGTTTCAACCCAGTGCTCCAGCCAGGACTGAAACGCATGCACTGTGGTTACCGGCGCAAAATGACGGCGCAGCTGTGCACCCAGCAGAGACGCCAGCCAACTCTGCATGAACAACGGCATCCGCCCGAAACGGTACTGCACCAGCGCCTGATGCAGTGGCCGCGAGCGGCCCAGACGCTCCAGCACGGCCGCGACTTCCGCATCCTCATAAGGACGGATGTCCGCATAAGGGTCTGGGGCCGGACTGTCGGTTACCCTTTGCTCTGAATTCAAATCCATAATGCCCGGTTTGGATGAAGGACCTGATAAGATACTGTCAATTTATGACGTTTAACGAGAGGTGTCTATGATTGGCCAATGGAATCCCACAGAGCCAGCGACCGTATCTCCCCCCGCTGTCCACCAGCTGCAGGAGCTGGCGGCTCAGTCCGGCAGCCTGTTACAACAGGCTGACAACCTGCTGCTGAAACAGGCCGCCCGCTGGATCAGTCTCAGCGAGGATGAATGGCAGCCTCTGCTGGAGGGTCTGAGCGATGCGGAGTTACTGGCTCTGGCGGAGTTTTATGTGAAAGCGGAGATGACGGCTGCCGGGTTTGAATCCGGGGCCGGAAACCCGGCTATCGCGGTGTTCCGCTATCTGAAACGCCAGGGGCGCCTGCCGGGTAAAGAGGTCATCCGCGCCCTGAAGGCGGAAACCACCAACCGTTATATCCCTTATGGCAAGGTCATGCTGTAACGGCAGTGGTCGCAGGAAGCAGTATCAGGCTGCTTCGTTGCTGGTCAGCTGCAGCATGAACTGTTGCTGATCATGCGGCCAGCGCATGTGCATCCAGCCCTGAGCCAGCGCATCAGGTATATCCTCTGCGGTTACCGCAATGCACAGGGTTTCCTTCAGGTCACAGTCGCGCAGGATCTTCTGTACTGAATCCTGTACACCGGCCTGAGTTACCACCACCGCTGCAGGATGATGCTGGCTGATGAGATAACCGAAGTACACGCTGTCCTGGGTGACCAGCAGGTCCCAGCCGGCACGGCGCACGCAGGCGGCGATATCGGCAGCCATGCTCTCGTTCGAGGCCAGCATTACCATCTTGTGACTGGCTTCGTTGAGTTCATCCGGAACCGGCATATTGTTGCTGGTCAGAAAGTCCACAAAGCTTTCTACCGGAATACGGTTGTCGCCCCTGCCGGGCAGCTTGTAGGCGTCAAGATGGCCACGTTCAATCCAGCGGATTACGGTACGGAAGTTCACTCCGCAGTACTTTGCCACTTCGCCTGTCGTAAGAGCCTGTTTTTCTTTCACTTTGAACACTCGATTCCGTCACACTGATAATCCAAGTATAGATACCCTCCCGTGAAAGCAAGGCGGGATAACAGGATTTTACAGATAGCAACAAAGTCGCTGCCGGAAACCATAAGATCGTCTTACAAGCCACGATTCGTGAGGCCTGCAGCATGGTGTATCATACTGGGAACCCCGGAGAACTTATGAACAAAGACCAGATTTACCACAAGATCGCCCTCGCCTGTCTGAAAACGCTGCGAGAAGGCAAGAGCGCTAACTCTCAGGATCAGGTCAAAGACCTGTACGATGCCATTGATAAAGGTTTTGAAGAGCAGTTTTCTCTGCTGGTTCAGGAACTTGATGAGACCAAAGCGCGTCTTGATGCTATTGCCCGCCTGAATCCTGAAAAACACAACCTGGAAGACGCCAGGGCAATCATATTCCAGCAGAAGATCTCACATTGAAACAGGAGCAGGCATGCTGTCCCCCCGTTACTGGACGTTTCTGGTTATCGTCCTGGCCGCCATCATTTATTCTGTGATCCGTATGTCTCACGCCACTCAGCCCGTCAGCAGCCCTGCTGACCCTTACAGCTACCGCTATCTGCAGCTGGAAAACGGCCTGAGGGTATTACTGGTACAGACTCCCGGGGCGGATAAGGCCAGCGCCGCCATGAGCGTCGGAGTCGGCGCCATGGATGATCCTGAGGGCCGCGAGGGGCTGGCGCACTTTCTGGAACACATGCTGTTCCTCGGTACTGAGCCCTACCCAGATGCCGATGCCTACCAGCACTTCATCAGCCAGAATGGCGGCAGCCACAACGCCTTCACCTCCTACCGCCAGACCACCTACTTCTTTGATGTTGATAACGACCAGCTGACACCAGCACTGGACCGCTTTGCTCCCTTCTTCATCTCACCCACCTTCGATGCCGCTTATGTCGAACGTGAGATGAACGCCGTGAATGCCGAATACAAAGCCAGCCTGAAAGACGATGGCCGCCGTATTTTCGCCGCCGGCAAACTGGCCATGAACCCGGACTTTTCCTTTGCCCGCTTCTCCACCGGCAACCTGGATACCCTGGCCAACCGTCCTGACAGTAATACCCGTGACGAGCTGATTGAGTTCTACCAGACTCATTACAGCGCTGACCGTATGACGCTGGTGATCACCGGCGACTACCCGCTGGCCACACTGGAACAGCTGGCCACGGCCGAATTCAGTGCCGTGCCGCACCGGGACGTGCACTTCAGCCGTGCCGACGTCCCGGTGTACCGCACTGAAAGCCTGCCACTGGATATGCACATTGAACCGGTGAAAGAGCTGCGCCAGATACGCTTTACCTTCCCGCTGCCGGAAGTTGAAAGCCATTACGCCAACAAGCCGCTGGGGCTGCTCAGCCACCTGCTCGGCCACGAAGGTGAAGGCAGCATACTGGCGCTGCTGAAGAGCAAGGGCTGGGCAGAGAACCTTAATGCCGGTGTCTCACTGAGCACCGAGAACGCGTCAGCCCTGACCGTGACCATCGGCCTGACCCGGGCAGGGGCTGAGAACACCGACGCCATCACCCGCGTTCTGCTGAGCTACATTGATCTGCTCAACTCCGGGCCGCTGCCGGATTACCTCAAACACGAACTGCAGCTGCTGAATGATATGTCCTTCCGTTATCAGGAGCATGGTGACATTGCCCGCTACGCCACCAGCCTCAGCGGCAATATGCAGAATTTCCCGCCTGCTGACATTATTTACGGCAGCTTCCGCGCCGACCCGCCCTCCGACGACCTGCTGCAGACCTACATCAGCAAGCTGACCCGGGACAACATGGTACGAACCCTCATCGCTCCGGATATCAGCACTGACAGCACAGACCCCTGGTACGGTACTGCTGTGGCCATTGCGCCACTCGACTATGACCCGGATATTGCCGTTGAAGGACTGGAAGCATTACACCTGCCCGAGCCCAACCCCTTCATTCCGGAAGACTTCAGCATGGATCCGGCGCCGGCCAGTGACACTCCGGACATATTAGTCAACAGCCCGGAGCGTCAGGTCTGGTACTACCCGGAACACGATTTTGCACTGCCGAAGAGTCAGTTCCTCGCACGCCTGATGCTGCCACAGGCCAGAGATGACGCCCGCCAGCAACTGCTGGCCCGTCTTTACGTGCGTGCGGTGAATGAGAACCTCAATACCTACAGCTATCCGGCGCAACTGGCCGGGCTGGGCTACAGCCTGTCGGTCAATGAGCAGGGGCTGGAAATCCGCGTGGCCGGTTTTCAGGACAAACTGCCGGAACTGCTGCGCCGTGTGCTGAATACCATGCACAGCTTTGAAGTCAGCGACGATGCCTTCGTGCGCTACCGTGAAAGCCTGCGGCGTGAACTGCAGAATGCTGCCAAAGCGCGTCCGTATCAGCGTGTCATGGCCGAGATGAACCGCTGGCTGACCTACCCTTCCTTCAGTGAAGACGAACTGCAGGCTCAGCTCGACACCCTCAGTGCCGCTGATGTCCGTCAGTTTGCCCGGGATTTCCCACGCGACCTCGCCAGCCTGAGCTATGTGCACGGCAGCGTCAGCGCCGTACAGGCCACACTGCTGGCGGACATCCTCAACGATACCTACCCGGCCAGCACGGCATTCAGCGCACTGCCGCGGACCGTACAACTGCCTGACGGACGCTACCAGCAGGACATCACTCAGGATCATCCGGATATGGCCATGGCGCTGTATGTACAGGGCAAAGAGACGTCTGACGATGCCCGGGCGGTCATGGGCCTGCTCGGCCATATGATCTCGACCCCGTATTACAATGTCATCCGTACCGAGAAGCAGCTGGGCTACATTGTTTACGCTGCAGCCTTCCCGCGCGATGCCGTCCCCGGGTTGATTTTTGTGGTGCAGTCACCGGAGGCCACTCCTGAGCAGATGATCGAACAGTCGGAACTCTTCTTCCGTGATTACGTAGGTACACTGACCGACATGAAGGAAGAGGAATTTGCCCTGTTCCGCGAGGGTCTGGTGACACGACTGACGGAAAAACCGAAAAACATGGCGGAAAAGGCCCTGCGCAACTGGAGTGAACTGCTCAGCGGCCGCACCACATTCGACAGCCGCGAGCAGATCGCATCCCGGGTTGCCGGACTGACTCTGGACGAGGTCAGAGCCCTGTATCAGGATGCCATGATCAACGGCCAGTACAGCTGGCTGCTGTTCAGCAAAGGTGGTGAACTGGATTCCTTCAGCAACCTGTCTGACCTTGAACGTGCGGGTTTGCCGCGCTTCCCGGCCGTCAGCCCGGGTGCCACTGACTGATCTTTATCCTGACACTGGACCGCACAGAAGCTGACAAATTCTGATGCGGTTCAGGCAATTCCCGACACACCGGACTGCTTACACGCGCTACTCTTTTCATACCCCCTTTGTACCAACTGAGACCGGAGCTCCGGGAGGAATCATGAAAAAAGTACTGATCGCCTGTTTTGCGATGATGATGTCTTTCAGTGGCGTCGCCTTTGCCGCCCACCATGAAGGCATGCCAGACCGTGAAGCGGTAAAAGCCGCCAAAGCGGAATGCCGTGATACGGTAGCAAAAGGAGACCGTGAGGCCATGCGCGCCTGTATGGAAGAGAAAGGTTTTACCCCACCGGAAAAGCACAAACGTCCTTGTGACGATGATGAGAAGCCGAAGGCAAAATCCAAAAACCGCGACCAATAATTAAGGCAAAAAAAATCCCGGTAATTCCGGGATTTTTTCTGTGTGAAAAGATCAGTCTGCCTGTCCGGTGGGCTGATCGCCTTCCGGAATACGGGTTCCCGGTGGATTCAGATCGAGAAGGAAATGACCGTAGACGGTATTGTTTTTCAGATCCGTCACAACCACCATAGCCACCCCCTGATACTGACTGTTAATCAGTACGTGTTCATATTCATCCGCCATGCGATACACGTGGGTGATGTTGCCGGCACGGCAATCAAAAAATTCAAAATCGTCCGCCGGAATCGCGGCGACGTAATCCCAGAAGTCCGCCGGTGGCGTACTGTCCATCACACGCTGTGGGCTGTTCTGGGTGGCTTTAAATTCTTCCGGACTCAGCTTCCGGGTGGTTATGCTGCTTTCAGTGGTCATCAGAATAAATTTTTCAGTTTGTCTTTGGCTTTATTTTTGAGTTCGTCTTCTTTCTTTTTCGCTTCGGCGTCAGCTTTTGCTTTAGCCTCGGCTTTTTCGGCTTCGAGTTTCGCTTTCGCTTCCCGCTCCTGCTGATCTTTAAAACTTTCCAGCTCGGCCGAAGCCAGATCCTGCAATGAATTCAGACGGTCCTGCAGGGAGCCATCCATTGCTGCCAGCTGTTTCAGCTCATCGGCGTATTCGCCGGCGTACTGATCCACCTGTTCATTCAGTTTCTTCTTCAGACGCGCTTCCAGTTCATCCTGCTTGGCTTTGATACGTTTGTTAAACGCCGCCTGCAGCTGCCGGTCGAGGTCAGAACCAAGACCAATATCAGGGTGCAGGAGAGGCCCCTGAGCACTGGCATTCACGCTGAACTGAGTGATGCCCGCCAGAGCCTGATTCAGTTCTTTGGCAAACAGGGTTTTACCGTCACCGCTGAAGCGGGCATTGCTGACCTGCGCTTTGGCACCCGCCACCAGCTCACCGGAAATCACCTGAGCATCAGCATTCAGCCGCACCCGTGATGATGCCAGCTCTGCACCGGCAACGCCAAGCGATAACGGCGCCATCTTCCAGTCGCTGATGCTCAGTGTCAGGGTGTCTTCGCCCGGTACCCGGGTGTGATTGAGTACCAGTTGTGCGTTCAGGTCACCGATGCTCTGCAGCTCGACCCCGGTCGCGGTGAATACGGTGGGACGTCCGGTCACGGCCTGCTGATGGGTGATGTCACGGCCTTCTATTTTCAGCTTACCGCCATCCAGCGGCCCGGTGATGTAGGCCTTGCGGATCATGAAATCCGGCCAGGGATCGGACGTCGGGAAGTTCACAAAACGACCGGTCATCCGCGGTGCTTTTTCCTCTTCCACTTGTTCTTCGTCTGCACCACCGGAATCCAGATACGGTTTTACTTTTTCATACCAGTACAGAGCCTCCTGAGCCCAGCCTGCGGCTTCATCACCAAATAACAGACCCGTCATGTTGGCGGCTCCGGCACCACTCAGCTGGTATTTGTCTTTCAGGTAGGCCATGTCTTCACCGGGAGCGGCTTTCAGTGCGGCAACCGCGTTACTGAGATCTTTACGGCTGCTCTGTACCGTATCCCTGGCATCGGTCAGTGCCTGTTTATCAGCTTTAAACTGCTTTTTCAGATCGTCGAGTCTGGCCTTGCGCTGCTGGAAGTCTTCCAGCGATTCCAGGCGCCCGCTGGTAATGGCGTTGATTTCTTTTTCGTAGTTCTTCAGTGCTTTTTCATCCGGCACCGAGCTGACCGCTTTCTCCACCGCCTGACTGCTGGTTTTCCAGGTCGTCTGCAGCTGTTCCGCCGCCTGTGGTGTTTTCAGCGTTTCACGGGCGAGAATTTCATCGGCACTGGGCAGCTCTTCCATTACTTTCTGAGTGGCAGAAGGTTCAGCGTTCTTTTCTGCGATGGCTTTCTTTTCTTCCACCGGTAATGCACCGCTTTCGCTGCGTGCCGTGTGAAATTGCAGATTGCTGACCGACAACTCATTGCTGATGGCTTTACCGATCAGCAGCGGAGCCAGTTCCAGATCCGCATGGGCCTGATCAAATTCCAGCAGGTTCTGCATCGGCTGACGGGCGTCAGCCACCTGGAGGTGAACCAGCTTCACCCCGAAAGGGGAAGCCGTGACGTCGACATCGTCGAGCGTCACTTTAGCTCCGGCCATTTTAGTGCCAGCGAATTCGATGCTGAATTTAATAATCCAGGGTAAGGCGACCAGTATCAGGGCGGCGATTAATGCAATCACCGCGACAAAGCCCAGCAGACCGGACCAACGTATCCATTTTGTCATTCCGGTTATCCTGCGAAGGTGTTGTAGAGGTGATAAAACTTACTCGCCTTGAGCATCTGCACAACTTTCAGTTTATTGATCCAGGCCATAAAGCGGTGGCGGTACTGGAGCACCAGCAGACGACTGGCAACCGTGACGGGGATCAGTGCAATCAGCCCGATAATCAACCCGCCCAGAGTCACGGTATTGTTAAAGGCCAGAATACGCAGCCATTCATTCTGGTACATGGCTGTCCACGTTTCCCGCAGATCCGGGTTCAGTAACAGGGTCTCGCCAAGACGGGCTGAGAGTGGGTCAACAGCGTAGCCCACCAGAGAGAACACCATGACGCCGAAAATAAAGGCGCTGAAATTAATCCGCAGCAGCAGGGCAATCAGCAGAACGAACAGATTGATGAAAGACCAGAAGGGTGTGAACCCGACGATCATGGCCAGTGCAAAGGCAAACGCCACCTGCCCCGGAGAGGCTTCTGAGTTGAGGGCGCTCAGAAGTTTTGCAAGAAAAGTCAGCATAATTAATCCGGTCTTATCCTTATCAGCTCACTATAAATAGCACCCGGACATAAATCCACCGGGTGCCGGAGTTCAGCTGCGGTGAACTCATTCAATATGGCGTATCAGTAACTGAACAGACCGCTGGCCGCGGTATTCGTTCACATCCAGCTGGAAGACGCAGCGCAGAATGTCACGGTCATAGTCCGGCCAGACCGCGGTATCAATATTAAAGCAGATGGCATCCAGTGCAGTATCACTGCGCAGGGGCTGCAACATCATTTTCAGGTGATGCCCTCCCACCAGACGCTGCTGTTGCAGGCGGAACTCGCCGGCAAATAAAGGCTCGGGGAATCCCTGTCCCCAGGGGCCACCCAGGCGTATCTGCTCGGCCAGATCCATGGTGAATTCCTGAGCGGATAATTCACCGTCGGTATCCAGACGGTGATGCAGATCGGCGTCATCCAGCAGCTCCCGGCACACGGCATCAAAGGCGTCGCTGAAGGCATCCAGAGCATCACTCCGGAGGGTTAATCCGGCTGCCATGGCATGGCCACCGAATTTGATAATAAGCCCGGGATGACGCTTGTCAGTCAGATCCAGAGCATCGCGCATGTGCAGTCCGGGAATGGAGCGTGCCGAGCCTTTCAGGTCGCCCTGATCCCCTGGTGCAAAAGCAATCACCGGGCGGTAGAGACGTTCTTTGATACGCGATGCGAGAATACCGATCACGCCCTGATGCCACTCCCTGTGAAACAGACACACGCCGGTGCGGCGCTCGTCAGTCTCTCTGACCTGCTCCAGTAACTGCAGTGCTTCGGTCTGCATGGTCTGTTCGATCTGGCGGCGCTCACGGTTGAGACTGTCCAGCTCAGCGGCCAGCGACAGTGCTCTCTGCGGATCGTCTGTCAGCAGGCACTCGATGCCGGCGGACATATCGGTCAACCGTCCGGCGGCATTGATGCGCGGCCCGATGGCGAAACCGAAGTCGGTTGATGTCATGCGCCGGGCATCTTTGCCGGCAACCTGCAGCAGGGCCAGTATGCCCGGTTGAGTCGCGCCTGAGCGGATACGGCGCAGCCCCTGCTCCACCAGAATGCGGTTATTGCGGTCGAGTGGTACGACATCGGCCACCGTGGCCAAGGCCACCAGATCCAGCAGACAGGTCAGATTCGGAGCCGTCTCTTTCGTGAACACACCCCGTTCTACCAGGGCAGCGCGCAGCGCCAGCATCACGTAGAAGGCCACGGTACAGCCGCAGGCCGCTTTCGACGGAAAATCACAACCCGGCTGGTTCGGATTCACAATCGCCAGCGCATCCGGCAGCTCATCCCCGGGCAGGTGATGGTCGGTCACCAGCACCGGAATCCCCGCTGCCCTGGCCGCCGCAACACCACTGACCGAAGCAATACCGTTATCAACCGTCATGATCAGATCCGGCTCATACCCCCGGGCAATCTCCACCAGCCCGGGAGACAGGCCGTAGCCCAGATCAAAACGGTCGGGTACCAGATAATCCACCCGCGTCGCGCCGAGCATATGCAAAGCCCGGATAACCAGCGCCGTACTCGTGGCGCCATCGGCGTCGAAGTCGCCGACCACCAGCAGCTTTTTCTGCCTAAGCACCACCGGCAACAGCGCCTCCACGGCGGCGTCCATACCTTTGAGGCTGTGGTAGGGTTCCAGGTCCTGGAGCGTCAGAACCAACTCCTGTTCGGTGCGGATACCCCGGGCACGGTAAATGCGCGACAGCACCGGACCAAGACCAGGCAGCTCTGGCAAGGCCGGGCACTCACGGGTGCGGATCAGTGGAGACAGGGTGCTCACCGTATACACCTGCAAAGAGGAGAGTTCTTGACTTCAGTGCCGCTTCCGCCAATCCTGAGAATCTGCATGGTAATGACAATCGGTTTTCCGGAGTTATGAGTTTTTATCTACTGGGGTTAGGCAGCAATATTGAACCACAGAAACATCTGCGGGATGCGCTTATGGCGCTGGAAAATCTCGGCCAGGTTCTGGACAGCTCGCCGATTCTGATAACCCAACCTGTGGGTGACACCTTTCATCAGGAGTTCTGCAATCAGTTGGTCGTGTTTCACTCTGCCCTGCCTGCTCCGCTGCTGAAACAACGTTTATTATCGGTCGAGACCGGACTCGGGCGCGAACCCAAATGCCCGTCCCGTGCAACCCGCGACCGCACCATCGACATTGATATTCTGGGTCAAGCTGACAGCGCCCGGGAATGCGCCCGGCTGCAGCCGGAAGAAAGCTACTACCAGCGTGTCAGTGAAGCCTGGCGGCATCAGCCTCAGTCTGAAAACGTCTGATCATAACGGTTGGCAACAAACCGCCCGCCATCGACCCGCATGACCGTCCCGCAAACCGCTTCCGCTGACAATAAATAATCGCAGGCCTGCACAATGGCCCCATAGCCCAGCTCCCGTCCGGTCAGTGACTGCGACAGCACCCGTTCGCGGTAGGCCGCATCATGCTGCGGCAAAAACTGCACCGGCCCCGGCTGGATCACATTCACCCGTACCCGACCTTTCAGACGCTGCGCCATACTCAGCGACCAGTTCTGCAATCCAGCCTTGGAAGCACAGTAAGCGGCGAACCGCTGGTTCGGAATATCGGCGTAAATATCACTGATACTGATCATGGCAGCGCCTTCTGCCCATTGATCCGACAGGGCTGCCGTAATCCGCGCCGGAGCAGTCACATGCACCCGTTGATGTTGCTCATAATGCCGTGCCAGATCCGCCGCATCAGCATCCGCAATAAAACAGGAAGCGTTATGGATAACGGCATTCACCGGTCCCTGCTGCACCAGCCACTCACACATCCGGCCGACAGCACCGGGATCGGACAGGTCCGCCTGAACCGTCTTCAGTGCAGCATGGTGCGCCAACTCACAAGCACTGTTGAAGTGCGCCAGCACCTGCCAGCCATTATCCAGATAATGCTGTGCCAGCACCTTGCCCAGACGGCGTCCGGCACCGGTAATCAGTATGCGCTGGGAGTCTGTCATGATGTTCTCATCGTCGCTGCGTTCAGGCCATTCTACCTGCTCCGCGGCTCAGAGAAACATGACAGGCACAATCAACACCAGCAGCAGCGCCAGAAAGGTATTGATGAGGCGGCGGCTGCGGTCGTCGGTGAAGAGTTTCGCGATCAGCGTGCCAAACAGGGTCCAGGTGTGAGTAGAGATGAGTGCCACAGGAATGACCGCCAGCACCGTCATCAACAGGCGCTCTGCCTGAGTAACATCCGTTGGCAACAGATTAATCGCCGAGACCGCAAACAGAATGCCTTTCGGATTAATGAACTGAAAACCGGCCGATTCAATGAAACCAATCGGATGCTCCCTCTGCTGATGCATCTGATCATGAGAAAGCCCGGCGGAACTGAAAATCCGCCACGCCAGATACAGCAGATACGCCGAACCCAGTACTTTCAGAGTCAGCTGTGCCAGCGGATAGGCCTGATACACCTCACCAACACCGAGCGCCGCAATCAGGGTCAGCAACAGAAAACCGGTAACGATTCCGGCAATATGACGCAGTGTGCGGTAGTAACCGAAACGGATACCGCTGGCCATCAGCATCAGGTTATTCGGCCCCGGGGTCAGCCCGGATATCAGCAGAAACCAGAAAAATGGCAGAGCAGAAAGAACAACACCCATAGCAATCTTCACTAAAAACTGATGACTGCAGTATCCATGATCAGACCGTCCACATCACTTTACATTTTCCCGACGCGGATTAAATAGACGACCGTAAGACACAGAACTAGATTCAATATCCGGACTAAATGTATGAAGGACCATGCCATGAAACTTCCGCTCCCGCTCCTGCCTGTTATAGCCACCCTAACCCCCTTACTTCTGTTGACCGCTTGCGGAGCTTCCTCTGATGATGATCAAGAGCTTGAGCATCAATTCAGCGACAACTATTCAATCAGTGACTTCAGCCTTTCGGCAGACACAGATTATTGGGAAATCCGCACAGCAATCCCCGAAACACCAGAAGACTATTCGACGAACCGCCAGGTTGATGAAGCTGCGTTTATATCGCTGTCACCAGTGCAGACAGACGTACTCAATGCGACTTTTTCTGAATCCGGTTTCAAAACCGGGTGTCCGAACACCTGCTTTAACTATGTCGTATCGTTAAGCGACGATTACGCCACAGTGATCAGCTCTTACGATGAGCTGAAAGCCTTCTTCGGAAACATAGATACGGATGCAGAACTCTATATCTGGTTGTCGGAGTCTGATTACAGTCTGGTGGTAGAACCCCAGTCCTGGGAAGCAACCGCCACAGGCTACCGGGCCATCATTACATGGGACTCACTCTGTGCCCACCGCGGCACCGATCTGGTGGATGTGACCGCAGACGGTACCATCACCATGGTGAAACGGTTTGAAGAGAAAACCGATGGCTCCTGCTTCTGAGTCAGCCCCTGCCAGACAAAAAGGCCGGAATTTCCGGCCTTTTCTTTTTACAGCAGATAACAGCAGACTGCAGAAGCGATGCATCATCATCAAAGAAACCGGAGATAAAGAAGTATTGTGATTAAAGCAGAGTAAGTTGACTGAAAGTCGCAGCTTTATTTTCGTAATTAAGAGAAGGAAACCCTTCTGAGACAGCTGCCGGTCAAGCAGCGTTTGGAGCGATAAAACTTCACTGAAAGGAAGTTGGTTGCGGGCCGGATGTGAACGGGCACGCCTAGTGGGGCACGCCTAGTGCGACACCGTAGGTCGTAACTGCACTTTCTGTGATTATGCGAAGGAAACCCTTCTGAGACAGCTGCCGGTCAAGCAGCGTTTGGA
>CETZ01110391.1_pt1 | contig 102242 bp, 104 predicted proteins | sample 531441 | NCBI WGS metagenome assembly CETZ01 (sample SAMEA2623098, study PRJEB7988) | marine metagenome | isolation source: saline water (ENVO:00002010), including | reverse complement strand
CCATTTGACGTTCAATTACATGCAGGAAGCGGGTATGGGTGTGTATGTCTTTGAATATCACGCCGGCCTCGACATCACGACGGGCCTGCAGATTGTGCTGATCCATGCGGCCTTTGTGGTCGCTGAAGCCGCGTTGCTGATGTACATGGCGCACAACAACTGGCGCGAATTCCGCCAGGGTATTGAGCTCAACAATATCGGTAACCACCTGCATCAGACCAATGGGCTGGATCTGACCTACCGTGTTACCAGACCCATCAGCCAGTTCAGCATCACCTTCAACAACTTCTTTGAGTCGGTCAATAATCTGGTCGGACAGGCCAATGAGCTGTCCGGCAGCATCGGCCGCGATGGCGAGCGCCTGTATCAGTCCAACCTCACCGTACAGGATGGTGCCACCAAGCAGAGTCAGGGCAGTGATCTGATTTCCAGAGCGACCCTGAACCTGACCAGTGCCATGCAGGGCATCAGTGAAAACTCAGAATCTGCATCTGCCACCGCATCAGAGGCCCGTGACCTGGCCAAGCAGAGCAACGCTGAGATCAGCGAAACCCGCAAAGACATCGAGAAACTGGCCGGAAATATCGACAAAACCAACCAGACCATCAAAACCCTGGATGAAGAAACCGCCAATATCGGTTCTGTGCTCTCTGTGATTCAGGGCATTGCAGAACAGACCAATCTGCTGGCACTGAATGCGGCTATTGAAGCGGCCCGTGCCGGAGAACAGGGCCGTGGTTTTGCGGTGGTGGCGGATGAAGTACGTTCACTGGCGGCCAAGACCCATGACAGCACGGAAGAAATCCATCAGATGATCGAACGCCTGCAGGCGGGTTCCGGAGAAGCTGTGAAAGCGATGGAGACGTCAATCACCAGCGTAAATAACAGCGTTGATCAGATCACCCGTCTGAATACACACATCACCGACATGAAATCCCGCATCGAAACTGTCTGGGACTTTAACCAGAAGATCGCCAGCGCTTCCGGTGAACAGCTCAGTGCCATTTCGGGTGTGAATGAACGCATTCAGGAAATCCGCAGCATCAGCGGTGTCACACTGGATGAAAGTAAAACCACCGGCGAGATCAGCTCACAGCTGGTGTCCATGTCGCGCACACTGGATGAACTGCTGTCTCAGTTCAGAACCTGAGGCATTCCCTAAGGAGCCATAGCCTTAAGGGGTAATAACCGGGCTGCGTGACAGCCCGGACTCCACCGTCCGGATCATCATCTCGGCCTGAGCATCATCCCCCGCATAAATACGTGCACGCTGCAGCAGCGAGCGGGCCGTTTCACCCTCCCCCAACTGACTGTAAGCCTCGGCCTGACGCACCAGTACGTAAGGGTTACGCGGCTCAATACGCCGTGCCTGATCCAGATACGACAGGGCGCGGTTCCACTGCTGTTCACCCCCGGCCTGTTCGGCATCCTGCATCAGGGATATAACCGCCGGATGCTCTGAACCATACACAGGTGTCTGCAGATCGGCCTCATTAACCATCTGCGTACTGCACCCAGCCAGTAACAGCAGGGCCGTCAGAACAACCAGTCTAACCACGAACGTATCCTCTCTTTGATGGGGGCGCCGTCAGCATCACAGGCTACCCGTTCTTTGTCCAGCCAGCTTTTCGGGAAGGGATATGGCGTACCGGCACGGCAGCCGTCCGGCATCAGTGCCCCCTGCTCATTGACGGCAATCTGCACCAGATCACGGGTTGGTGGCAGCGGCTCAGTGCCGATGTCCCTGAAGGTCTGCAGCCAGATCGGCAGTGCGCCACGGCTGCCGGGATAGGCCATGGGCTGGTTGTCGTCCCGACCTACCCAGATCACCCCCAGATGGCGGTTATCAAAGCCGGCGTACCAGGCATCGCGGATGTCGTCGCTGGTCCCGGTCTTGCCTGCGAGTGGTTGGGGCAGAGCACGGCCAACAGCGCGTGCGGTGCCGTCAGCCACCACCTGTTCCAGCCCGTAACGCAGCCATTCCATCAGGGCCGGGTCATAGACCTGACGCCCGCGGATGGCATAAGAGGATAAGGTTTCGCCTCCGGATGTAGTCACGGCATCGATGCTGCGCAGTGGCGTCAGAAACCCGGTCGATGCCAGCGTCTGATACATCTGCGCCACTTCCAGCGGCGACAGATCAATGGCCCCGAGCAGAATGGAGGGATAGGACGGAACCTCCGAGAGAACTCCTGCACGATGCAGTTCGGTGACCACCCGATCAATCCCCACCGTCATCCCCAGACGCGCAGTCGCCTGATTCAGGGAGCGCTTCAGACCATCGAGCAGAGGCACTTCACCGTGGCTCTGTTCGTCGTAATTGCGCGGCTGCCAGAGTTTGCCCTGTGGCCCTTCAACCGTAACCGGGCCATCATCAACACGGCTGCCCCAGTGATACTCCCCCTCTTTCAGGGCGGTGAGATAGACCATGGGCTTGACCAGAGAACCGATCGGGCGGCGGGCATCCAGTGCACGGTTAAAACCGAAATACGTCACATGACGGGAGCCCAGCAAGGCGCGGATCTCGCCACCATCCACGCTGGTGATGACCGCAGCGGTTTCGAGCTTATTGGTGAGATCCGGATGCCCGGCTTCCAGCTGCTGCAGGTGTGCCACACTGGCTTTCTCCAGCGAATACTGCACCCAGGGATCGAGTGTGGTGAAGACCCGCAAGCCTTCATTCTGCAGATCCTCCAGCCGGTAATCCTGTTGCAGCTGCTGTTTCGCCAGCTCCAGAAACGCCGGGTATTCGCGTTGACCTTCACGCCGGGGTTCCGCCGTAACCAGTGGCTGGCCAGCCGCGCGGATGCGCTCCGCGGCGCTGATGATACGGTTATCCTGCATGACACCGAGAATCAGATCACGGCGGCTTTCCGCCCGCTGCGGATGACGGCGCGGATTATAAAAAGATGCACCTTTCACCAACCCGACCAGAGTGGCGATCTCGCCGGTACTCAGTTCCTGCAGGGGTTTACCGAAGTAAAAACGGGCTCCAAGGCCAAAACCGTGAATCGCGCGGCGCCCGGACTGCCCGAGATACACCTCATTGATGTAGGCCTCGAGAATCTCTTCCTTGCTGTAATGCAGCTCCAGCAACAGCGACATAAAGGCTTCCTGCACTTTGCGGGTGAGCGTGCGCTCATTGGTGAGGAAGAAGTTTTTTACCAGCTGCTGGGTCAGGGTTGAGCCGCCCTGCACCATGCCACCGGCACGGATGTTGGCAAGCATGGCGCGGGCGATGCCCGTGACCGAGATCCCCCAGTGACTGAAGAAGGATTTATCTTCCGTGACGATCAAAGCAGCCACCAGCACTGGTGGTACATCCTCCAGTCGGATCAGCTCACGGTCTTCATTGTGCGTCGGGAAAATACCGCCCACATACTGAGGCTCCAGACGGATCAGCGGCTGTTCGCCCTGTGCGTCAGCCAACCGGGCGATGCGTCCGTCCACCAGCGACAGACGGATCTGACGCGCGGACTCCTGACCGTCCCAGAAGGGGAAAGCGCGGCGGTTGATCTGCCATTCACCGCCCTGATGGCTGTAAGTGCCGGGGCGGCCAGCATCAGCAGCAGCGCGGTAATCCGCCCATTTCAGTTCCGATTCCAGCTGCTGTGGCGACAGCAGTAACCCCGGATACAGCGCCAGTGGCCGGGCATAGACTTTGGCAGGCAGAGCCCATTTACGGCCATCGAAGGCCTGCCGGACCTGGGCATCCAGATACACCAGCCAGACACCCAGCAGGACGCTACCCGCCAGGGTGATACCAAGCCCGGTGCGCAACCAGCGGCGTCTGGGGACGGATTTTGCGGGAGGTGTGGATGACGCTTTGCGGGGCTGTTTTTTCTGACTCATGAATTCTGCTTCGGATATCGACCTGCGGGATGATAGCAATGCCCGTGACCTATGGCACATGTGTGCGGCTCGCGTTAAAGTGGCGCCTGTCTGTCGGGGCCGGTACCAGCCTGCATTGCAGGAGAGACTGGCTCAGATCTGCTCCGAATCTGATCAGGAACCGATATGCTGCCTTCTGATTTGCAGGATCACTGGCAAAACCTGCAACGCACTCTTACAGACCATGCCAGCCGCCATGAGTTCGGCTGGACAGAATTCTGGGACTCTCTGGCAACGGAACAACAAAACGCCGTACAACGTGTGCTCTGCCTGAGCGATTATGTCACCGATGCCCTGCCGCGTGATGCCGACTACTTCAGTGTGCAGATGCGTACCAACCGCATGGAGCGCATCACCGGCCGCGATGACTATCACCGCTGGCTCGACGAATTCTCTGCAAGTGCTGAAAGCGAAGACGACTGGCACAAAGCACTGCGGCAGCTGCGCCGCCGTGCCATGGTGCATATTATCTGGCGCGATGCCCTGCGGGTGGGTAACACCCTCGAGACCACCCGCTCCCTGTCGGAGCTGGCCGACGTCTGCGTCTGCCGCAGCATTGACTTCCTGCTGCCCGACCTGCGCCGCCGCTTCGGTGACCCCATCGGTAAGCAATCCGGCCGCGTGCAGAATCTGCTGGTGCTGGGCATGGGCAAACTGGGCGGCTATGAGCTGAACCTGAGTTCCGATGTCGACATGATTTTTGCCTTCCCGGAGAGCGGCGATACCGACGGCGAAAAAAGCATCAGCAATCAGGAATTCTTCACCCGCCTTGGGCAGAAGCTGATTCTGGCGCTGGATAAGAAAACCGTCGACGGCTTTGTCTTCCGTGTCGATATGCGCCTGCGCCCTTACGGCCAGAGCGGTCCGCTGGTGATGAATTTCGCCTCGCTGAGTGAGTACTACCACACTCAGGGACGCGACTGGGAACGCTACGCCATGATCAAAGCGCGGGTGATGACCGGTGAAGACTCCGCCGAAGCGCGACGCCTGCTGAACATACTGCGGGCTTTTACCTACCGTCGCTATCTGGATTACAGCGCATTTGAATCCATGCGCGGAATGAAAGCCATGATCCGCGATGAAGTCCGCCGCCGCGGCCTGGAAGACCACATCAAACTCGGTGCTGGGGGCATCCGCGAAGTGGAATTCACGGTGCAGGTGTTTCAGCTGATCCGTGGCGGACAGAATACCCAGCTGCAGTCGCGCGAACTGATCAAAGTGCTGGCTATGCTGGCCGAAGACGGCTATCTGGAAACGGAATCCGCCGCCGGACTGCGGGAGGCCTATTACTTCCTGCGCGACAGTGAGCACGCCATTCAGGCCCTGAGGGATGAGCAGACTCAGATCCTGCCCGATACCCCTGTGGATCAGGCCCGTGTTGCCTGGTCGCTGAACTGTGTGGACTGGACGGAATACCGTGAACGCCTGCAACAGCACCGTGATGTGGTCAGCCATCATTTTGCCGAACTGATCGAGGCGGAAGACGATGAACAGACCGACAACGCCGAACAGGTCTGGGAAGACATCTGGAACGGCGAGGCCGAAGGCCATGTGCTGGCCCAGCACCCGGGGGAATCCGGTGACGAGGTGGTCGCCCTGCTCAACCAGTTCCGTGAATCACGGCCGGTGCAGAACATGCAGGAGATCGGCCGTGACCGTCTGGAAACCCTGATGCCGCTGCTGGTACGCGAACTCTGGGATCAGCCGAACCCTCTGGAAACCCTGCAACGCCTGCTGCCGCTGCTGGATGCCGTGCTGCGCCGTACCACCTACATGGTGCTGCTGATTGAAAACCCGCAGGCACTGAGGCAGCTGCTGCGTCTGTGCAGCGCCTCCGGCTGGGTCGCTGAATACATCACAGAAACGCCGGTTCTGCTGGATGAACTGCTCGACCCCAAAGGTCTCTACGACGTCCCCGGCCATGACAAGCTGTCGGAAGAGCTGAACCTGCGTCTGCTGCGGATTGAACCGGAAGATCTTGAACTGCAGATGGAACAGCTGCGCCAGTTTGTGCGCGCTCACAAACTGCATGCGGCTGCCCGTGAAGTCATGGCGACGCAGCCGCTGATGCGCATCAGCGATTACCTCACCATGCTCGCCGAAGTCATTCTGAAGAAAGTGTCTGAACTGGCCTTTGAACAGATGGTGATCAAGTACGGCTACCCGACGGATGAGGCCGGGGACCCGGTCACACAACCGGAATTTGTGGTCATCGGTTACGGCAAGTTCGGTGGCATTGAGCTCAGCTACAGCTCAGATCTCGATCTGGTGTTCCTGCACAACGCTCATGCCAAAGGCAGCACCTCAGGTGGCCCCCGCAGTCTGGAGAACAATGTGTTCTATACACGGATGGGTCAGCGCATGGTGCACCTGTTGCAGACCCAGACGCATTCGGGTTTCCTGTACGAGGTTGATCTGCGCCTGCGCCCGTCCGGCAGTTCGGGCATGGCGGTGTCGTCTCTGCGCTCCTTCGAAGAGTATCAGCAGAGCAACGCCTGGACCTGGGAACACCAGGCACTGGTGCGGGCCCGGGTGATCTGTGGCGATGAAACCATCGGCCAGGCATGGAGTGAAATACGGGCCGGAATTCTGGCCCAGCAGCGTGATCCGCAGACCCTGCGCAACGAGGTCCGAGACATGCGCCAGAAGATGCGCGAACAGCTTGGCAGCCGCGATCCGAAGAAGCAGGAATTCCACCTGAAACAGGATGCCGGAGGTATTGTCGATATTGAATTTCTGGTACAGTACGGCGTGTTGGCCTGGTCACACCAGTACCCGGCGTTGTTGGAGTTCACCGACAACATGCGGATACTGGATGCCTTTGCAACAGCTGGTCTGATGGATCCACAAGATTGTCAGACGCTGCAGGACACCTACCTGTCTTACCGAGCCGAAACTCACCGGCGTGCATTGCAGAAACGATCCCTGCTGCTGAGCCTGGATGAAACATCCCGGCTGGGCTTCGATGCACGACGTAAGAATGTGACCCGTTTGTGGCAACTCTGGCTGGAGCCGGACGCGCAGGGGCACTGACGCTGCAACGCCCGGCGCCGTTTCAGGCTCAGATTTATATACACGTTTTTTGAATTTCGAGTGAGGTCCTTATGTTACCTTCCATGTCCGATCGTGATGGTCTGATCTGGTTTGACGGTGAGCTGGTGAACTGGCGTGATGCCAAGGTGCATGTGCTGACGCACACCCTGCATTACGGCATGGGTGTCTTTGAAGGCGTGCGCGCTTACGAAACGGATCAGGGCGCGGCGATCTTCCGCCTGCAGGAACACACTGACCGTCTGTTCCGTTCTGCGCATATCCTGAACATGCAGATGCCGTTCAGCAAAGCAGAAATCAACGAAGCCCAGCGTGCCGCCGTACGCGAAAACAATCTCGACAGCGCTTACATCCGCCCGATGGCATTTTATGGCTCCGAAGGTATGGGACTGCGTGCTGATAACCTGAAAGTGCATGTCATTGTGGCCGCCTGGAACTGGCCGGCGTACATGGGTGAAGAGGCCAAAACCCAGGGCATCAAGATCCGCACTTCCAGCTTCACCCGTCACCATGTGAATATCACCATGTGTAAGGCGAAGGCCAACGGTAACTACATGAACTCCATGCTGGCCCTGCGCGAAGCACTGGACAGTGGTTGTCAGGAAGCCCTGCTGCTGGACAACGAAGGTTACGTGGCCGAAGGTTCCGGTGAGAACATCTTCGTCATCCGTGACGGCGTGATTTACACCCCGGAACTGACCTCCTGCCTGGACGGCATTACCCGCCGCACCATTATGGAAATGGCTGCATCACTGGGTTACAACGTCCGTGAAAAGCGCATCACCCGTGACGAAGTCTACATCGCCGATGAGGCCTTCTTTACCGGCACCGCCGCTGAGGTTCTGCCGATTCAGTCACTGGACGGCCGCGTTATCGGTGCCGGTCACCGTGGCCCGATCACCGAGAAGTTGCAGACCATGTACTTCGATACTGTGACTGGCCGCGATCCGTTCAATGCCGAATGGCTGACTCTGGTCAGATAACCGCACCAGCCACACAAAAAGGCCGCTTCAGTGAAGCGGCCTTTTTTATGCCTGCTCAGCGAACAGAGCCACCGTTAAGAAGACACACCTGATCACCGTAGTAATTATCGGCATAGTTACAGATGCGGTTCTGGGCGACAGAAGACGCTGCCGTTACCGCATGCTGAGCACTCTGTGCCAGACGTGCACTGCGGGTTTTGCGGACGCGCTGAATCAGCTTTTTCATACTTCACCTCATGGACTGGCGGGCGGCATTGCCCGTGGTTGATGAGTTCATCATCGCGCCGCATGAAAGTTAGTTAAAGTTGAATCTTTTTCTCATTTCGATAGCTTTTATCTAACAAGCAGATTTCCATGAGAGCGCCTGACATCAGGATGCTTTCAGCAGGTCTTTCCATACCAGGCCCCGGTGCTGAGCGTACATCTTACGCACCCAGATCAGCGCCGGAGTATCGTTCCACTTCTGTGCCGGACCGGACATCTTCTCGCGGAACTCTGCCTGACCATAAATAGGATGTTCCGGTGGACAGGCCAGCGGTGCCAGCAGAGACGCCGCGGTGATGTCCGCGACGGTGAACTGCTCGCCGACGAGATATTCCCGCCCTTCAAGACGCTTATTCAGCCACTCAATAGCGGCAGCAATTTTCTCTTCGGCACGGGCCACATCTTTCGGGTTGATCTTCAGTTTCACTTTGAACACAGGCTTGATCACCGGATAAAACGCACGCACAAACAGATTCTCAGCCGGTGTCGCAAACTGCGTCCAGATGTCTTTGATCAGTGCATCGTGGGCAAAACCGGGCAGGTAGAGATAGCGGGCCACCGGCTTACCAATGGCATCAAAACGCTGCTGCACGGACAGTATCTCTTCCTGAAAGGCTTCCGGCATGGTCTTCAGCGGGCCGCAGTTGAGGGTCAGCCAGTCGACAATACGCGGGCTGTCCTGCACACATTCACTGCCCTGCTGAATCACAGGCACTGTGGTCTGTTTAAAGCCACCTTTGGCCAGCATAGGCAAGGTATGCAGCGCCGGTGTGACCGGAATTTCAGTGTATGGAATCTGCTCGTAGTCCAGCAGCCAGCGGATCTTTTCGCTGTAGTGGGACATGTTAATGGTATAGAGAGTCAGGGGGCCGGGGCTGCTCATCGCATTTCCTGTCTTACAAAGGTATCAGCCGCACACTCTACCGGAATCCGTCCTTAAAAGAACAAGCAATATCTATATCAAAAATATTTGATATAGATTTCATCTTCTCTATAATGCCCAACCTATGAACAACGCGACTCACCTATGAACCATGCGGCTCCGGCATTGCTGACCCCTGTCTCCCTTGCGGCGGCCTGTAAGGCAGCCGGTGATCCGCTGCGGATGAACATTCTGAAGCTGCTCGGACAAGGCGCCTTCGGGGTGCTGGAGCTGAGCCAGATTTTCGGCATCAAGCAGTCGGGGATGAGTCATCACCTGAAAGTGATGGCGCAGGCAGGCATTGTCAGTGCCCAGCGTGAAGGCAACAGTATCTTTTACCGTCGCCCGTTTGTGGCCGGACAGGACAGCTTCAGCCAATGGCTGCGCGAAACCTTCCGGGTGCTGGACCGTCTGCCGCTGGATGCCGACGTGATGCAGGGTGTTACCCGGGTACTGGGTGAGCGCGGGCAGGCCTGTGCGGATTTTTTTGCCCGGCACGCGGATGACTTCCGTGAGCAGCAGGACCTGATTGCCTCACACGAGCAGTATGGTCAGGCGCTGGAAACCCTGCTGGCCACTCTGAATCCGGCCAGCACCGATGCCGCACTGGAAATTGGTCCGGGCGAAGGCGCCTTCCTGAAGCCGCTGAGTCAGCGGTTTACTCAGGTAACCGCCGTGGATATTTCGCCGGACATGCTCAGCAAAGCCGGCGCCTTCTGTGCCCAGGAGCAACTGAGCAACGTCCGCCTGATTGCCGGCGATACCGCGGCTCTGCTGAAGGAAGGCAAAGGAAATTACGATTTTGCGGTCGCGAACATGGTATTGCACCACGTGCCATCACCGAAAACGATTTTCGCCGAGGTGGCCAGCCTGCTGAAGCCGGGTGGCAGCTTTCTGGTCACAGACCTGATTCACCATGATCAGGAATGGGCCAGAACGGCCTGCGGAGATTTATGGCTGGGTTTTGAGCCGGCCGATTTGAGCCAGTGGGCACAGGATGCCGGACTGAGCGAAGGCGAAAGCCAGTATTCAGGTTTAAGGAATGGATTTCAGATTCAGTTCCGTTTATTTCACCGCTCCTGATGAGCATTTTTTGAGGACACGCACATGAGCGAATATTCGATTTTTACATCAGAGTCTGTCTCTGAAGGTCACCCGGACAAAGTTGCCGACCAGATTTCTGATGCCGTACTGGACGCCATCATCGCCCGCGACCCGTATGCCCGTGTTGCCGTGGAAACACTGGTCAAAACCGGTATGGCCATCGTTGCTGGTGAGGTCACCACCTCCTGCTACGTTGATCTTGAAGACATCGTCCGTAACGTCATTACCGGCATTGGTTACACCGGCTCTGACGTGGGCTTCGACGGTGCCACCTGTGCGGTACTGAACGGTATCGGTAAGCAGTCTGTCGACATCAATATGGGTGTTGACCGTGCCAAGCCGGAAGATCAGGGCGCGGGCGACCAGGGCCTGATGTTTGGCTACGCCACCAACGAAACCCCGAACCTGATGCCTGCCCCGGTGTACTACGCACACCTGCTGGTACAGCGTCAGTCAGAGCTGCGTCGTAACGGTACTCTGCCCTGGTTGCGTCCGGATGCAAAATCTCAGGTCACCATTAACTGGGAAGGTGACAGCCCGAAAGTCGACGCCGTTGTACTGTCTACCCAGCACGATCCGAGCATCAGCCTGGAAGAGCTGCGCGCTGAAGTGCTGGAGCACATCATTAAGCCGGTTCTGCCCGCTGAATGGCTGCACGAAGGCACTCTGTACCACATCAACCCGACCGGTAACTTCGTGATCGGTGGCCCGGTGGGCGATGCCGGTCTGACCGGCCGTAAGATCATTGTGGATACCTACGGCGGCATGGCACGTCACGGTGGCGGTGCCTTCTCGGGTAAAGATCCATCAAAAGTTGACCGTTCAGCTGCCTACATGGGCCGTTATGTGGCCAAGAACATCGTTGCTGCGGGTCTGGCGGACCGTTGTGAGATTCAGGTGTCCTACGCCATTGGGGTGGCTGAACCGACCTCTGTGTCTGTGAACAGCTTCGGCACCGGCAAGATCTCTGACCGTGAACTGGCCAAGGTCATCCGTCAGGTCTTCGATCTGCGTCCTTACGCCATCCAGAACCAGCTGGAACTGCTGAACCCTATGTATCAGGCAACGGCTGCGTACGGTCACTTCGGTCGTGAGCCGTATGAAATGACCTACGACTACACCGAAAACGGTGAGAAGAAGAGCAAGACCTTCACCGCGTTCACCTGGGAACGTACCGACAAGGTTGATGCACTGAAAGCTGCTGCTGGTCTTTAAGTTTCAGAGTCGCAGTTTCCTAGTAAAAAAACGGATAAACGTAGGGTGGGCATTGCCCACCACAACCCTGGTGGGCGGTGCCCACCCTACAGATAGCGGAGAAAGTATGAGCACGTTCACCGATTACAGAGTTGCAGATATGAGCCTCGCCGACTGGGGCCGTAAAGAAATCAAAATCGCCGAAGGCGAAATGCCGGCCCTGATGGCGCTGCGTCGTAAATACAAAGACGAGCAGCCACTGGCAGGCGCCAGAATCATGGGCTGTATCCACATGACCATTCAGACCGCTGTTCTGATTGAGACACTGGTGGATCTGGGCGCTGACGTGCGCTGGTCTTCGTGCAACATTTTCTCGACTCAGGATCACGCTGCTGCGGCCATCGCTGCTGCGGGTATCCCGGTCTTTGCCTGGAAAGGTGAGACTGAAGAAGAATTCCTGTGGTGCATCAAGCAGACCATTCTGGCTGAGAAAGATACCGATACCGTCTGGGACGCTAACATGATCCTCGACGACGGCGGCGACCTGACCGAGATGGTTCACAACGACTTCCCGCAGATGCTGGAAAACATCCACGGTATTTCAGAAGAAACCACCACCGGTGTACACCGTCTGCTGGAGATGATGAAAGAAGGTACCCTGAAGGTCCCTGCGATCAACGTCAACGACTCCGTGACCAAGTCCAAGAACGACAACAAGTACGGCTGCCGTCACTCACTGAACGATGCCATCAAGCGTGGTACTGACCACCTGCTGTCCGGTAAGAAAGCCCTGGTGATCGGCTACGGTGACGTGGGTAAAGGTTCTGCCGCTTCTCTGCGTCAGGAAGGCATGATTGTTAAGGTCACTGAGATCGATCCGATCTGTGCCATGCAGGCCTGCATGGATGGTTATGAAGTGGTGTCTCCTTACATCAACGGCGAAAACCTTGGCACTCTCGAGTGCGTTGATGGCGATCTGCTGGGTAAAACCGACCTGATCGTGACCACCACAGGTAACGTCAACGTGTGCGACAAGTTCATGCTGCAGAAACTGAAAAACGGCGCAGTGGTGTGCAACATCGGTCACTTCGATAACGAAATCGACACGGCCTTCATGCGTCAGAACTGGGAATGGGAAGAAGTGAAGCCACAGGTACACAAGGTGTACCGTGACAAAGCAGCAGACGATCATCTGCTGCTGCTGTCCGAAGGCCGCTTGGTGAACCTGGGTAATGCGACCGGTCACCCATCGCGTATCATGGATGGCTCCTTTGCCAACCAGGTACTGGCGCAGATTTATCTGTACGAGCGTAAGTTCGCCAACCTGATGGAAGCGGAAAAAGCCGACAGCATTTATGTGAAAGTGCTGCCGAAGAAGCTCGATGAAGAAGTGGCGAAAGACATGGTGGAAGGTTTTGGTGGTGTGATCACTAAGCTGACACCAGCGCAGGCTAAGTACATCGACGTCAACGTTGATGGCCCGTATAAGCCAGAAGCCTACAAATACTGATGCTTGAACGGAGCTAGCTGCATCGTCAGCTCTTTGTTGAATTTGCTTCGGAAGTGCTCATGTATGACTTATACACTGCGCGTTCCGAAGCAGATCCTCCTCGACCTGACTTCTTCGCTTGCGCTCCTTTTGCAGCGTATCAGCTCGCAACAGAATAGTTGGTAAAGAGAAGGTGACTCTCTCTGCCAGATTAAGAGAAGTTAAGATGACTACCTTAAGTTTTGAATTCTTCCCGACCAAAAGCGAGGAAGGCACCGACAAGCTGCTCGCCGTGCGTGACACTCTGGCGGAATACAATCCTGAGTTTTTCTCGGTGACCTACGGTGCCGGTGGTTCCACCCGCGACCGTACTTACGCCATTGTGAAAGCCATTCAGGAACGCGGTATTCCTGCTGCGCCACACCTGTCGTGTGTCGGTGACAGCAAAGAAGACCTGCGTCAGCTGCTGAATGAATACAAAGATCTGGGAATCGACCGCATTGTTGCCCTGCGCGGTGACCTGCCGAGCGGTTCTGGTCTGGCCAATAGCGAACTGCGTTACGCCAATGAGCTGGTGGAATTCATCCGCGCTGAAACCGGCGACCATTTCACGCTGGAGGTCGCTGCCTATCCGGAAATGCACCCTCAGGCCACCAGCTTCGAAAAAGACCTGCAGAACTTCGTGCGCAAGGTGAAAGCCGGTGCCGACAGCGCCATTACCCAGTACTTTTTCAACGCCGACAGCTACTTCCATTTTGTTGACCGTGTGCGTGCTATGGGTGTCGATATCCCGATCATTCCAGGCATCATGCCAATCACCAACTACAGCAAACTGGCGCGCTTCTCTGATGCCTGTGGTGCCGAGATTCCGCGTTGGATCCGCAAGCAACTGGAAGCCTACGGCGACGACAGCCAGAGCATTCAGCAATTCGGGGAAGACGTGGTAACCGACATGTGCCGCCGCCTGTTAGACGGCGGTGCTCCGGGTATCCATTTCTATACCCTGAATCAGGCCGAGGCCAGCCTGCGCGTCTGGCGTAATCTGGTCTGAATCCAGGTCGTAACTGCTTTCTATGCCTGCTGAACTCTACCTCTGTTCAACCCCTCTGCACATTCTCAATTCGGTCGCGATTGCCAGCGGCCGGCCTGAGAATGATCATCACATCTGGCTGATTGATCAGCCGGTGGTGGACGGCAATCCGTACTTTGCCTTGCTGAACAGCTGGGCTGAGTCGCCTTTCCGCTCCTGCCGTATCACGCAAGGGCAGATCAAAGGGCTGAAACAGAAACTCGCCAACCGCAGGCAGGTGTTTGCGCAGATCGCTGAACTGATCAACACTGTCCGGCCAGCCCGGGTGTACACAGGCAATGACCGTCGCATTGAGTTTCAGTACGCCATGCACCAGTGTGCACAACAGCACTGCGATGCGACCGGGATCTACATGGATGAAGGTACTTTTACCTACGTGGGCCGGGCCGCCTCCACCAGCTTCTCAGACCGGGTGGTCGACAACCTGTTGAAAAAACTGACCTATGGCCTGTGGTGGAAACATCCACCGACCATCGGTGGCTCTGGGTGGATCAATGAAGTGTACGCCGCGTTCCCTGAGCTGGTGCACGGCCTGCTGCAACAGAAAACCCTGATTCCTCTGCAGAACTGTTACCACGCAAATCAGGCCGTTGAGCGATTCTGTGCCCTGCTGCTGGAAACGTTTGGCGCCGACGCTGAACGTGTCCGCCATCTGGATGCCGTCCTGACTCTGCCACACGAGTCCATTATTGAACGTCTGCCCGGCTACCGTGATGCCATGCTGGGCGTACTTGACGAGCTGTGCGGTAACGGAACCCGGGTCGGAGTAAAATACCATCCGCGTAACAGCAACCCGGACATTCTCAATGCAGGTGATCAGTCAGGAACCTACCTGATCCCTTACCGCATTCCGTTTGAAGCGCTGTTACCACTGTTGCCGGAAGGCTGCATCATCATCGGTGACGTGTCATCCACGCTGATCAACGGCCGCTGGCTCAGGCCGGATGCTGAAATCCTGTCTTTACAGAATGATTCGGTCGCCAATGCCGAACTATTCAGTCAGTTTTTTACTCAGATTGGTGTGGCTACCCTGACACCTGCTGAGCTCCTGCCTGCGCTGCGGGAGAAGACAAGTCTTGCTCAATCTTAAACGTCGGCGTAAATTGTTCAGCTCAAGGGAAAGTCAGTTGAATACATCAGAGATAGTTCCACTGAGGAAACCATCTCATACTATTCAGCTTAAAACGGGAGTGAGATATCCGCATATGATCAATCTTAAAGATGCGACCCTGATCGGCCAGGGACGGGACCGGGACTGTTACCGTCATCCGGAAATTGCCACCCAGTGCATCAAGGTATCCCGCCGCCCACAGAAGCAGACCAAGCGTGAACGAGTGTACTTCTCGCTGCTGATGTTGTGGGAGAGAGATACATCTCATCTGGCGCATTACCTTGGCTCAGTAAAGACCTCGCTCGGCGAAGGTGCGACCTATGAGCTGATGCTGGACGATGACGGCCAGATCTCAGAAACCCTGACTGAAGTGATACGCAATCAACGGATCAGCAAAGAAAAGCTGCGCCTGATGCTGGATGACCTGAAGGCTTACCTGTTGGACAACCTGATCTGTGTGCGTGATATCAGCCCCAACAACATCATGTGTCAGAAGCTGGACGGCGTTTACCGCCTGGTAATCGTTGATGGCGTCAGCAATCCCGGTGTAAACCCACTGAATATCCGTCTGACCTTCCTGGCAAGGCACTTCATACGCCGCTCCTGGCGTTCGCTGGAAAGCAAACTCAGCAACCTGTATGCAGAGATGGCTAAAACCTCAGTAAAAGCGTCATCTTACCCAACTGGCCAGTCTGACATGCTGTCTGCCTGATCTGCAGCTGCTATTTCCATCGCCCTTACGCTAGAATCTTCTGAACTTCAGGGGATTTGTCTATGCATCTAACCATGAATCTGCTGATCAAAGACGAAGCAGATGTGATTGAACAGAACATCCGGGTACATGCAGCACTCGGTGTTGACAGTTTTGTCGTCATGGATAACGGCTCTACCGATGGCACAACAGATATCATCCGCCGGCTTCAGTCTGAATACCCCATTACCCTTATTGAGCGACCAGCACTGGACTATCAGCAAAGTAACTGGAAAACCGAAATGGTACATATTGCCCGCAAGACCTATGGGGCAGACTGGACCATCGCCAACGATGCTGATGAGTTCTGGATTCCTTCCAGTGGATCACTGAAGGACCGCCTGACCCGCTCCGGCTCCATTATCCACTGTGAACGGCGCAATGTTCTTTTTGACGCTGATGCCTTTGAGCGCGGTGCTGAATTTCATACTCAGACCAGCGTGGTGAGCTGCCCGGTACTGTACTGCAAGGGCAACGAAATCTGTGATGAAAAGCGCTCCATCATGATGGGGAAAATTCATGGCAAAGTGATGGTCCGCACTCTGGGACTTATACGGGTAAAAGGTGGAAACCATCGTGCCTGGCATGCCTGGGGCTGGCTTAACCAACGAAACGAACCTGATATTACGGTTTATCATTACCCCATCCGCAGCAAAAGCCATTTTATGGAGAACGTAAAACACCGTGCGTATCTTCTGGAGAATGGTGTAACCAAAATGGGGAATCACTACCGCCGCTGGGCAGAAATGTACCGCAATGGCACCATCGACAAGGAATTCCGCAGGCTGGTATTGACCCCGGATTATAAGCGCTGCCTGAATGACCTTGGTATCATCCGTGAAGATACTCATGCACGGGATGTTATCGGTGAAATACTGTCTGGTAAGTACAAACCCAGCACCCCCTCACCCCGGGCAGACACTAACTCACCGGTACCCCCGTTGCGTGATCAGGACATTCCGCCACTGCGGCACTCATAAATCAGCGTTTCGCACAATAAAGGGAAGCGCATCAGTAGTGTCTTTTTCAACCGCATTGGCCATCGTTCTTTCTTGCGATCCAGAAAAGAAAATGTCCGCTGAGTAACCTCAAAACCGCTCGAACTCAACATGTAGTCCAACGTCCGCGGAGAGAAGAACACGGTATGTTCCGGGTGATTACTCTCATATCCTTTGAGAGCTTTGATAAAATTCGAGAAATAAAACGCATTGGGCGTGGTGATGACCAGAACCGCATTGTCCTGCATCACTTTGCGGATGTTGCCGAAGGTTGATGAAAAATCTTTCAGATGCTCAATGGTTTCGCCAAAAATCACCACATCCGGGCGGAAGCTCAGTTCATCCAGACAGTTCATATCAAAGTGGATGACATTATCAAAGCCGTATGACTGCATCAGAGCAATGGCTTCCTGGTCTATATCTATCCCGACCACTTCATTGGCTACAGCGCTGATTTTTTCGTGCAGAAGCAGCCCCGTTTCTTTTTTACTGCGGGTATAGGGCGCGTCACAGGCTCCGATGTGCAGAACGTTTTTAGCGGCACACAGGCGGATAAGATACTCGTCCCGGCTAGGGGTACGAGATTTGCTGAAATAGTACTTCACAGATCCCTCTGAACTTTAACAACATCCTGTTAAACACTGCTTTCGGGTGCAGCGAGCTTCGATTCTGAGCAGAGTAACCGAATCAGAACCATCTGAGCAATCAGATAATAACCAATCGAAATCTTAACCGAAAAGAAAATATCGGAGAAACCGTAAAATAGGGCGCCTGCCGTCAATGTCAGTCCGGAAAAAGCTGCATAACGGGTGACAGGTGATCGCACGTGTTGCCAATAAAAAATAATCAGGCCGACCTGGAGCACTAGATAGAAAAACAGCGACAGAAGTCCACGTGTCGATGCAAGCCACAGATAATCATTGTGTGCATGCTCAAGATTGGGACGCACGAATACTTCGTTACTGGCATTCATTTCATCCCGTTTTGTTACAAAACCGCTTTCTCCCGCCCCCAGCAAAGGGAATTCCGCAAAAGTGTGGGCTGCAACCTTCCAGAGCTCAAGTCTCTGCCCGACAGAGGTATTTTTATCAGTTCCATCAAGATAATGAGTGACATCACTGATCGCCTCATCCGTGCGCTCCAGCACCATAGGACGATTCACATAGACAATTCCCAGTGCCAGTACTGTAACCACCACCATGGCAACAATTCGCCGGGCAGAAATCCTGCTGAAACTCAGCCAGAAAAACGGGAAAGCGCATGCCCACAGAATCGCGTATAGCCAGGCTATGCGTGTTTGCGACCAGATGCAGGCAGCAAAGCCGCAAACCGCGCCTGCAAGTAACAACATACGAACTTCACGGCGTAAGCTTTTATCCATAGCAAACAACAAGCACATCAGACCGGTCGTCAGTCCGAAAATGCCATAAGGAATTGCCAGCCCGTGATGCGCCCCCCGGACTCCGCCAAAGGCCAGATCTTTGATGATCACAATGAATGCCATCGACGCAGCAAACAACAGGCCTGATACGACCCAGCCCTTTCGCATACGGAACAAGGACAAGACTCCGAGCAGGCCCACTGGCAACAAGTAGATAAATGATGGACGGAAGTAACCTTCAACCTTCAGATCACCCGCCAGCCATGCACTGAGCAACGCGGCAGAGAACAGAATCACCATCACAGCCGTAAAACGTATTTCTTCAGGCTGTATGGTCCTGGAGAGGGGAAGTACCCATGCAAACAGCAGCAACCAGACCAGATGAGTCAATTGACTCTCGGCGGGTGAAGCATCAAGGTGGCAGGCACCGAAAGCCATAAAAATAAGAATCAGGCCGGCCCACGCAAGCGCCCGGCTCAAGGTAAGAAGAGACCCGTTGGTTGTAACCCAAGTCATGCGTTTTTCAGAATCCTTTCCATCCGCTGTACAACGGCAGCGGTGTGCTCATCACTGGCCGTGCGCCAGCATCCGTGCACATAATACTCTGAATACAGATATTGCAGAAATGCATCTCTGAGACTGGGATCGGCCGGTTGCGGATTCTGACAGGCTGTAACCAGGTCTGCCGCTGACTGCACAGAAGTAACCAATCCATCAAGTGCATAAAACGACTTACCCAAAGTAATCACGGGCTTGTTCAGCAATAAAGCTTCGAAGCCCACACTGGAGTTAATCGTCACAACGCAGCGCGCGGTTTCAATCAACCTTTGTGTCTCTTCCTGATTACAGAATACTACCCCGGGATGCCGGTTATGCAGATGGCGGTAGTCATTTTTCGAACTCGGATGCTCTTTAACCACAAAGACAGGTAATCTGCCATCCGACAAATCTGCAGTATCACAAAGCAGCTTATAAAGTTGCTCCATATTCTGAATATCCGGGGAGTATTCAAGAATTTGTGTATCAGAGTCCACCTGAAAAGGAACAAAACAGAACTCCGCAGGAAGCAGCTGATTTCCTTCGGTCTTCCTGGAGTGAGATGCTTTACGCACCGACAAACGATGAGGTAATTCCTTTTTCTTCAGGGGCTTATGACTGAGGAAAAACACAGGATCATCCGGAATACTGCTGCCAAAATTAACCCCTTCAGGGTCGACTGTTGTGGTATCCGGGAAAGCACCATTCTCAAAAAAAAGCGTTCTGGTTTCTGCAGGCAAAAGTAACTGCCGGATAATTCTCTGCCGCCATTTCATACCACTCCACAGCCCAACCAGATCGAAGCAGTTCTGGCCAAAATATGAGCGCGCACGCAGATAAAACCACCAGACTGAAAGCCGGTATTGAAGAGTCAGTCGTTTTCTTCTGAAGTATGACAAACGGTAACCCGGAGACTCCTGAGCCAGCGTATCGAGCCGCAGCTGAACAATCTCCTCCAGTACCTGGCGTTCGTAATCAGAAATTTTCCAGGAACCGAATATGAGGGGTAAACGGTTATCGTGCAGAATCCGGATGTTTAAAGACGTCGCTGCAGCAGCGATTTTACGGAAATAGGTTTCCTGATGACGGTTAACCGCCAGCAACAAGACTGATGACATAGCAGAAACAGATCGCGTCAGAGGTGCTGAGAAAGTGTATGTTCAATCGCATCCAGATCAGGTATTACTGCATTAAGCCCGGGCATGCTGACGGCCATTTTATCATATTGCCCGGTCATCACCGATTCGACTTCCTGCAGATCATCCTGCTGAATATGCAGCAACCGCGGAATCCCCTGCACCAGTACCGCATAAAACGTCAGTTCGTTATCCGTTCCGGTGGTGTTCATGATGATAAAACGTGCATCTGGGTTCGGTTCCGGCGGGCTCTGTTCACTCAGGAGTTCGTAACAGATGGCGGGCACCAGTGAACCACGCCAGTCGAGTTTGCCCAGTACCCAGTTCACATCCATATCCGACATCAGCAGGTGTGAGAAAGGTACGACTTCCGCCACCGCTGAGTTCGGCAACAGCAGTTGCCGGTCACGCAGCGGAATCAGCAGGCAATCAATCCGGCGTTCAGCCTGTTTCGCCTGATGCATCGGATTACTCATTCATATCACCCCATGATGATTGCAGTATGGTACAGCGCATCATGACAGGCTGCGTCCGGTAAAGTGTTCCAGATGGCGGATCAATACATCCTCCTGGAAGGGTTTCCCCATGTATTCATTTACTCCCAGAGACATGGCGTGTTCGCGGTGCTTATCGCCGGTCCGGGAGGTGATCATGATAACGGGAACGGCGTTCAGGCGAGAATCATGGCGCATGTGTGAGGCGACTTCAAAACCATCCATACGCGGCATTTCGATATCCAGCAGCACCACATCCGGCAGCTGATTCTGCATGACCTCAAGTGCTTCAACGCCGTCTTTAGCAGTCAGTACTTCCAGCCCATGACGCTCCAGCAGACGGCTGGTCACCTTACGTACGGTCACAGAATCATCCACTACCAGAATCACTGGCACCCGACCCGGGTCAGACTGTTCCGCTTCGGATGCTGCCAGACGGCGCTTCTGATCGGCTTCAATCCGGGCGCGGTCACGGACCATGGCCTGCAGGTCAAGAATGATAACCACGCTGCCGTCACCCATGATGGTACCGCCGGACACCCCAGGAACCGCTGCAAACTGAGGACCCAGGCTCTTTACCACAATTTCTTTCGCACCCAGCAGGGTATCAACCTGCAGAGCGGTCGGCTTCTGTCCCTGAACCAGAATCAGGGGAACCGGCAGGCGTTGGTTGACGACCGCAGGCTGTGCCCCGGCTTTCATAAGACTGCCGAGATAATCCAGCTGATACGCTTGCCCCGAGTATTCATAGGTGCGTTCACCTTCCGGCAGGGCGTAGATGTTTTCCAGTTCAATCACAGGCACCCGTACAATGCCCTGAATAGTGTTCAGCGGAATGGCATACAGGTCTTCGCCGATACGTACCATCAGCGCCCGGTTCACGGATACTGTGAATGGTACTCGCAGAACAAAACTGGCACCGGCACCCTCTTCTGAGGAGATCTCCAGCGTGCCGCCCATCTGTTTGATTTCACTGTTGATGACGTCCATACCGACACCGCGGCCGGAAATCTGAGTTACCACTTCGGCGGTCGAGAAACCCGGCTGCAGGATGCACTGCAGAATCTCGTCATCCGACGGCGTTCCGTCAGCGGCAATCAAGCCCTGCTGACGGGCTTTCTTCAGCACGGCGTCAAGGTTGATACCACGGCCGTCGTCGGTCATGGTCAGCACGACATCGCCACCATCACGGCGCATGTCCAGGGTGATCCGGCCCATGGCCGGTTTACCCGCTTTCTCGCGTTTTTTCGGTGTTTCAATACCGTGGTCGACAGCGTTACGCAGCATGTGTTCCAGCGGTGTGACCAGACGTTCAAGGATGGAGCGGTCCATCTCGCCTTCGGCGTTGGATACCTGCAGATCCACCTGTTTATCCAGCTCCAGGCTGACCTGACGCACAATCCGGCGCAGACGCGGGACCAGACGCTGGAAAGGCACCATACGGGTTTTCATCAGACCTGACTGCAACTCGGTACTGATCCGCGCCTGCTGCGACAGAACGGATTCGGTATCCCGCGCTTTGTCGTGCAGGGTGGCTTTCAGATCCATCAGGTCCGATGCCGATTCCATCAGTGCCCGTGACAGCTGCTGAATGGTGGAGTAACGGTCCATTTCCAGCGGGTCAAAGTCGCTGTAATCCGGACCCTGGCGCTCCTGACGGAACAGTACCTGGGCTTCGGTTTCGCGATCCAGACGGCGCAGCTGATCACTGAGACGCTCCAGGGTCTGATCCATCTCCCCCAGCGTCGATGAGAAGTCACTGACCTGCTGTTCCAGACGACCCCGGCCAATCGCGGTTTCACCGGCGAGGTTCACCAGAGTATCCAGCAGATCTGCAGAGACTTTGACCAGTTCGGTCGGGGCGCGGCGTTCGGTGCTGACCTGTGTACCGGTATCATCCTTCTCAACCGGCACCAGTGGTGCCTGAGCTGAATCATCAGCGGGCAGCGGGAAAAACCCATCGTGCCCCTGAGATTCGTCAGCTGCAGCTTCATTCCCGTCAGCCGGAATATCCAGCACCGGCACATCAGCCTGAGGCTCGATCAGAACCGGCTCCGACTCCATCACCAATACGCCTTCGGAATCGAGCAGCTCTGCCACTTTCTCAATGCGCTGCTGCAGAATTTCCTGGCGCTTGTTCAGATGACTGAAGAAGGCGTCATCAAATTTTTTGCCCTTGTTCAGGGCTTTCTGCACATCTTCTTCGAAGGTGTGGGTGTAATCACCGATGGCCGAGAGGCCAGCCAGACGTGCCCCGCCCTTAATGGTGTGCAGGGTACGCAGTATTTCATCCGCCGCTGCACGCTCACCCGGGTTGTCTTTCCAGGCGACCACCGAGTCATCGAGCACTTCCATCAGCTCTTCGGCTTCTTCCAGGAAGATCTCAATGATTTCCCGGTCGGAGCTGTCGAGCGACTCCGCGGCAATCTGATCATAATTGCTTACCGGCTCTTCCAGACTGTCGTCCGGAATTTCCGCACTCTCCATCAGGGCGCGTATCTGCCCGGTCAACAGCGTCTCTACCGGCATCAATCCGGCACGGATGGCCTCAACCTGAGCCTGAAGCTCGTCGCGGGCATCGCGCAGCAGGGGAAGCGTTCCGCCATCGGCTTCAAGCCATCCCTGATGCAGGTAGCGACAGTAGGTTTCCAACACCCCGGATAAATCACCGACCGGCGTGTAATCGGTCACATCAGCGGCCCCTTTCAGGGTGTGCATTTCCTGCTGCAACCCGGCCACGGGCAGGAGATCATGGGGCGATGACTGCCACTGTTGCAGATGAGATGTGACGGTCGCCAGAATTTCGTCCGCTTCTTCAAGGAAGGTCTCTGTCAGAGAATCTGCAGCGGTTTCTGCACTGCTGTCTCCGTCTTCTTCCGGGTCGTCCGTCTCACTGTCACCGGCGTTATCATTACTCTCATCGTCTGGCAGTGCTTCGTCGCTGAACAGGCTGACCGGACTTTCTGGTGGAAGCATTGGCGCATCGTCCGGAAGTTCTGAATCGTCCTCAGCATCCGGCGAGCTGTCGGTAACCGGTTCAGGCGGCAGCGACTCCAGCACCTCAGTCGCCAGCGGAATCACACCACCATAGACCCTTCCCGACTGCTGCAGACGTTCAAACAGATCCTCTTCAACTACTGCAGTCTGGCCTGCAGCAAGGCAATCATACAGATTCAGCAGGGTATCCTGCGCTTCAGCGGCCAGGCCCGCTTTGCCGGCCGGTGGGATACCGGGAGCCTGTTCGGCATAAAACAGCGTCAGGGCACGGGCCAGCTTCTCAACAGTGTCATAACCAGCAGCCGCAGCAGAAGCCGTCACCGCCGACATGCAGTCCTGCAGTTGCTGTGTCAGACCCGGTGTTCCCTGCAACTGCCATTCAGCAGAAAGCTCTTCGGCCAGCATGACGTTATCCATGCTGGCGTCCATAAAGGTCGACAGTGCATCACCATGTACCCCATCCGGCTGGTCATCCGTGGATTCGGGGTGGACAATATTCTGATCAATGAATGCAAGCAGTCGCTGACTCAGCGGCTCTGCACCGTCCAGGGTTTCCAGTGCGCTCAGCTGCTGAGGTTCCAGCACAGGACGGATCAGCCCGGCGCCTTCTTCCACAAGGCTGACGAGGGTATCGGAATTGCGCAGATGGCAGGCCCGGCCTTCTTTGATCATACGTTCGAGCAGGGCAGCCAGTTCCGCCAGCGCTGTCACCCCGGCCATGTAAGCACTGCCCTTCAGGGTGTGCAGAGCGCGTTGCAGCTCGTCGTTCAGTGGATTGGTGCAGAACTCCTGACGCGAGTAACGACAGAAATCCTCAACGGTATCCAGATGCAGACTGGCTTCACCAATAAAGATATCGATAAGCGACAGGCGCTCGGTCTCGGCCGGATCGGCACTCTCTTCCGGAGAGGCTTCACCAGACGACTCCGGGGAAGCCGTCGCCGCGGCAAAAGGCAGATCATCAGGTATGTGCCCCTGCGACAGGATTTCGGCACAGCGGATCAGCGGTGCCGTGTCATGGGAGTCCTGGCGTTGTTCACGGAAATCATCCACCAGCTCCGGCAGGATACCCTGCACGTGATCAATCAGAGCAAGGATGGTGTCATTCGCACTGACCGTTTCATCCAGCAGACGGTTCAGCAGATTTTCAATGGCCCAGGCCAGTTCGCTGATGTTCAGCGCCTGTACCATGCGGCCGCTGCCCTTCAGGGTATGGTAGGCACGGCGCACCACCACCAGAGAGTTGCTGTCGGTGGGATTGGCTTTGTATTCAGGCCAGTATTCTTTAAGAGTGGTTATAACCTCTCCGGCCTCTTCCAGGAAAACTTCGATGATTTCGTCATCGATAAAGTCTTCTTCAACCTGGACTTCAGGCGGAGATTCATCAGAGGGCTCCTCCGTACCCGGCAGACTGAGCTCGATTTCATCGACACCGGCATCGGAGTCAATGCCGGAGCTGTCGAGGATCTGGTCAAAATCCAGTGCCCCGTCATCACGGCCGTCGACGACAATATCATCGAGGCTCAGCCCCGCATCCGCACTGGCACGGTCTTCATCAGCAGCGTCATCAACCGGAAGAGAAGCGTCTTCTCCCGGCTCAGGTGGCATGACCACCTCTGACCCGGTTTCTGTTGTATTCAGGGTGTCTACGGCTTGCAGCAGGCGTGCGGTCATCCGCGAGGAACCGTCTGAGCCCTGAGCCGTATACTGCTCCAGCACATAATCCAGAGCGGCCAGCGCATCGGCCAGCTGTTCCTGCCGCAGCGCACTCACGGGCGGCTGCAGCTCACTCACCACCGCCGCGATGTCACCTGTCGCCTCAGCCAGCTGATCCAGGCCCATCATCTGCAGAGAACCCTGAATGCTGATCAGAGTGCCGGGAACCGCTTCCAGCAGATCGGTGCGGGCGGTATCCGCCGCCCAGGCTTCCATCGCCTCACGGATCTGTTGCAGCAGGTTGCGCGACTCCTGAACCACCGCGCCCTGTGCATCCGACATCGCGGTATGTTCATTTTTGCCGCTGAAATCGCCGTCGCGCAGCATGCTTTCCAGAGTCGCTTCGACGTACAGCAGTGCTCCGGCGATATCCAGCAGGGCATTATCGCTGACACTGTCTTCGTCCAGAAGGCTGCGCAACTGCTGATCCTGCTCGACAATCACTGAGCGTGGCATCCCCAGCCCCAGTACGCCGAGGGTATCGCCGATTTTCTGCAGTTGTACGGAAACAGTACTTAACTGTGACTGGTTATGGGCGTTATCACTGCGAACCAGAGCGTCCAGTTCATCCTTCAGGTCACGGATGTCTTCACACAGGTTTTTAACTGCCTGACGTATCGCATCATGACCACTGCTGGTCAGATTGCCTTCATCATCGGTTTCGTCCTGGGTCGGCAGCGCCTGATCGAGGCGGAACCGTTTCTGCACCAGCCGGATAGCATCCCCGCGGGACTCCGTGCGGGCAACATAGAACAACAGGTTTTTCAGCAGCTCTTCCGCCGGCGGGCGGCCAATGACGTCAGCGCCATGGTCCATGGACTGCTTCAGTAACTGATCCAGCTGGCGCAGCAGCAGCTTGGCACTTTTCGGTACCGTAGCCTGTTTGGACAGCCACTCACTGAAGGCCAGTGCCGGTAACCACACCAGTCCCTGCGGAGTTCCGCCAAGGGTTTTATTCAGTTTGGCGAACAGCCGGTTGAGATAATGAACCGCGGTCGCTGTGTCTTCGCCTTTCAGCAGTTGCAGTGTCGCAACCTGCAGAGTCTGACGGGTTTTACGCAGCCACAGACTGAATTCCGGCGTACTCATCTGCGCCCGCAGGCCCTGTGATAAGTTCGGATTGTGCTCAATATAGGGGCTGAACAGCGCGGTTTCCGACAACAGGCTTTCACCACGTACCGAGCGCAGTTCATTAAGGATCGGCAACAGAACCACCGGCAGGTCGCGACGGCCGACTTTGACGTGCTCAAGGTAGTAAGGCAGCTGAATGATCGCCTGCATCAGTACTTCCATACCATCCTGCACGCTGGCGATGCGCTTTTCGGCCAAGGCCATCGCTGCCGCTTCCATCTCTTCAGCAAGCAGTGCGGCACCGTAAAACTCCACCATCTGCAGGGTGCCATGCACCTGATGCAGCGCCCCCCGGCAAATGGTCAGGGCACTTTCATCGGACGGTTTTTCGGCGAATTCTTCCAGAGCAATCTGGGCCTGATTCAGGGTTTCCTGAATCTCACCTTTGACCCACTCCAGTGCGATGTAATCAGGATTCATCGCGGTCTTATCTCCCGGTCACGGTAACGGCCCCGGCACCTGTAACAGGTGCGGGGTTGCGGTCGGTTTCAGCAGCGTCAGGCTGCCGGCTGATGATCGCTGTCACGGGATTATCCGGTCACAGACTGTCGGTTTCGTCGCTGTCGTAACCCGGCAGCTTGAAGCCCGCTACCGATTCACGCAGGGTGTTGGTCATCTCGGCCAGTTCACCGATGGACATCGCTGTCGCGGTGGTACCGGCTGAGGTCTGAGAGGTAATTTCCTGAATAACCGCCATGGTAGAGGAAATATGGCCAGCGGATGTCGCCTGCTGCTGGGCTGTGTTGGAAATGCTCTGAATCAGTTCGGCGAGGTTTTTCGATACCGTTTCGATTTCTTCCAGTGCCACACCGGCGTCCTGCGCCAGACGGGCTCCGCGTACCACTTCCACCGTGGTCTGCTCCATCGAGATAACCGCTTCGTTGGTGTCGTTCTGAATCGTTTTAACCAGAGCTTCGATCTGTTTGGTCGCCGCAGCGGAACGTTCCGCCAGTCGCTGTACTTCGTCCGCAACCACCGCGAAGCCGCGGCCCGCATCACCGGCCATGGAGGCCTGGATCGCAGCATTCAGGGAGAGGATGTTGGTCTGGTCGGCAATGTCGGTAATCAGCGAGATGATGTCACCAATTTCCTGCGAGGATTCACCCAGACGCTTGATCCGCTTGGAGGTGTCCTGAATCTGCTCACGGATGTTATCCATGCCGCTGATGGTCGCCTGTACCACTTCAGAACCTTTGTTGGCGATGGTTACCGAGCGCTCCGCAACCGCGGCAGATTCCGTGGCGTTGGCCGATACCTGGTCAATGGAGCCGGTCATTTCATTAATGGCGGCAGATGCCCCGGCGATTTCCTGTGCCTGATGCTCTGACGCTTCAGCCAGATTCATCGCTGTAGTCTGGGTTTTCTGTGCGGTTTTTGATACCTGAACCGCCGTATCGTTAATCGCCGATACAATGCTGCGCATCTGGTCGATCGCGAAGTTGATCGCGTCGGCGATGGCGCCGGTAAAGTCTTCGGTTACCGTCGCCGTGGTGGACAGATCACCGTCCGCGAGGTCAGCAATTTCATCCAGCAGACGCAGAATCGCCACCTGGTTCTGTTCGTTGGTCATGCGTGATTCCTGCTCACGCGCCTGCGAATCTTCCTGCTGTTTACGGGTTTCCAGAATCGACTTACGACCAAGGATAATCAGCAGGATCAGGGCGAAAGCGGCACAGGCATAGCCGATGTACTGATAGAGGTTACGCTGGGAGGTGTTCTGCTGAATTTCGTCGGTCAGGACTGAGGTCTGTTCCAGCAGGGTACGGGAGTTGGCAAAAATGTTATCGGCAGATTCACGTACGGTGAAAATCTCCGGCGACGTGGCCAGAATCTCATCCACCGAACCGGAAACGAATTCAAACATTTCCGAAATACCGGTCAGGCTGTCCAGTGCATCCGGGCTGGTGACCGGAGTGATGTTCATGGCGATATCACCCTCAACCATGCCCTGCAGTACACGGCCGAACAAGGCTGCGTCACGACCGAATGCATCGGCCGCCATCACCGCATCATCACCACCGGCCAGTACCTTGTTGATCGAGCGTACGATACGTTCCGCCAGCCAGGACTGACGCTGCGCAACCGCCACCTGATCTGCCGGAGCACCGCTTTCCAGCAGGATATCCACGACATCGTCGTATTCCACCTGCAGCTGCGGAATGGTTTCCGCCAGCAGGTCTGCCACTTTATGCACCGAGAGCACAACGTCTTCCGCACGGATAATGGTATCCGCATCGGCGCGGACAATGGCCCAGGTCTGAGACACACCAGACATACCCGCCTGTGACGAAGGTGGCAGATTCGTTGACGAGTTACCGTCGTTCAGGTAGCCCCAGTGCACGGCAAAGTTATCGCGCGACTGACGCAGTTCGGCGAAGGCCTCGGCCTTACCACCGGCAGCTTCTACGGCGTTTTTAGCCATTTCCTGTGACAGAACCCGCAGCTCACCAGCGTGCTCTGTGTACTGTTCGTCATGATTTGCGAGGTAGTTCACCCAGATGGTGATACCGATGAACCCCAACAGAAAAACCACCAGCAGACCGGCCAGACCGCCGTTTGAATTCCCCGCTGTATTGTCACTCATGAGTTACTCCAATTTCCTGCATTCTGTTCTGCGTTCGCAGTCTCGGTTTATTCTTCTTGTGTTTCTGATCAGATCGCGATGTCCAGAAACCCGGGCGATTCCACCAGCTTATCCAGTTCAATTTCCGGCCAGATCTGGCCGTCACGGACGAAACCGCTGTTGGTAAATCCGATCAGTTCTTCCGGCACCTGAATACCGGTCATTTTCTGACTCACCAGAAAACTCTGCATACCCAGCACCGCATCCACCAGCAGACCGCTGCGGAAATCCTTCCGCCCGACCACCAGCACGCGCTGGTTGTTACGGCCGGCACGGGATGAAACCCCGAGCATACTGCAGAGATCATTCACCGGTACCAGGCGGCCACGCACGTTGGCGACACCCAGCACCCAGTCACGGACACCCGGCACCGGCGTCACATGCGGTGGCTGGATAATTTCACTGACGTTGTCCATCTCGGTCACGTACTGACGTCCACCGAGCATAAATCCCACACCACGCCAGGTCGGCAGGTTTTCTACCGGCTGGGGCAAGGCCGCTGCCTGGGCCCGGCAACGTCTGTCGATGTCAGCCAGCAGCGCATACGGAGTCATAGATAATCCGCCGGTCCGTCCAGCAGGGCATCGATTTCAGCGCACAGGCGCTGCTCCGTCACCGGTTTTACCAGATAGCCGGACGCCCCCTGACGCTTACCCCAGACCCGGTCGGTTTCCTGATCTTTGGTGGTGACAATAATCACCGGGATGTGTCTGGTTTCCTGACTACGGGTCAGTTGCCGGGTAGCCTGAAAACCGTTCAGGCCGGGCATGACGATATCCATCAGGACCAGATCCGGTTTTTCCTGATGTGCCAGCGCCACCCCATCGGCGCCATTTGTGGCATTCAGTACCTCATGACCGTTTTTTTCGAGAATCTGTCGGAAGGCTTCGGTTTCTGTCGGGGAGTCATCCACAACCAGGATGCGCGCCATATCTCTCTACCTTTTACTTAACGTACTGGCGGATTGAGCCAAGAAGTTCTTCTTTGCTGAATGGCTTGGTCAGATACTTATCTGAACCGACAATCCTGCCTTTGGCTTTATCAAAGAGACCATCTTTACTTGAAAGCATAATGACAGGCGTAGATTTGAAGCGGGAATTATTTTTGATCAGGGCGCAGGTCTGGTAGCCATCCAGACGCGGCATCATGATATCCACAAAGATGATATCAGGATTGGTATCGGCAATTTTAGCCAGTGCTTCAAAACCATCATTGGCGGTGACCACCTCACAACCGGCTTTTTTCAGCAGGGTTTCTGCGGTGCGGCGGATGGTTTTACTGTCATCAATGACCATGACTTTCACATTACTGATGTTTTCGTGCATACAGCGGCCTACACCTTCCCGTGACACTGGATGTTGTTGTTATAGATATGAATGATGTAACAGGCCGCTGGATGGAACATTTAATACCAACGGGACTATTTCAGGGTCATCGGAACATTTTGTACCATACATTGACGGGTCAGGCCAACAAGGCTCTGACGGTGTACACTGCCGCAGCAACCAGATTACCGGAGTCCGCATGACCATCAGAGTTGGCGTTGTCATGGATCCCATCAGCGGGATCGCTTTCAAGAAAGATACTTCACTGGCATTACTCAATGCCGCCAGCGAGCTCGGTGCCGAGCTCTGGTATATGGAGCAGTCCGGCTTGTCCGTGCAGCAGGGGCGTGCATACGGCCTGATGGCCCCGCTGCAGGTACAGATGAATCCTGAGCACTGGTACGACCTCGGCGAATTCAGTGACCGTCCGCTGGCGGAGCTGGATATTATCCTGATGCGCAAAGATCCGCCGTTTGACGGCGAGTTTATCTACAGCACTTATATTCTCGAGAAGGCTGAAAAAGAAGGCGTTCTTGTCGCTAACCGTCCCGCCAGTCTGCGTGACTGCAACGAAAAGATGTTCGCTACCGATTTCCCCGACCTGATGACACCGACCATCGTCACCCGCCGGGCAGACCTGCTGAAGCAGTTCCATAAAGAGCAGGGTGACGTGATCTTCAAACCTCTCGACGGCATGGGGGGCTCGTCCATTTTCCGCCTGAAGGCCGATGACCCGAACGTCAGCGTTATTATCGAGACCCTGACCGACCATGGCCAGCAGCAGATCATGGGGCAGAAGTTCATCCCGGCGATTACCGAAGGTGACAAGCGCATCCTGATGATTAATGGCGAGCCTGTGCCCTACTGTCTGGCGCGTATTCCTGCCACTGGCGAAACCCGTGGCAACCTCGCGGCCGGTGGCCGCGGAGTGACGCAACCACTGAGCGACGATGACAAACGCATCGCTGCGATTGTCGGCCCGGAGCTGAAAGCCCGTGGGCTGTATTTTGTTGGTCTGGATGTTATCGGCGGCAATCTCACCGAAATCAACGTCACCAGCCCGACCTGCGTGCGTGAAATCAGCCGTGACAGCGGCATTGATGTGGCGTCTCAGCTGCTGCAGACCCTGTTTGAAATCCGCGCTGCCAGCACCCGCTGAAGCGCACGGAATCCGGCCCGGGATACCCCACCGTTCCCGGGCACGGTATGGACAAAACCAGCGGATAAGCGCAGACTTGGCGCAGTTTTTTCAGGGCATGAACGCTCGCTTAAGCCGTTAAGTCACCCCCGCAGCGCCTTGCCTGAAACGATATTAACCGCTGACAGGCCCAGAGGCTTTGGACACACAGATGGCAGACTCCACAGTAACCAGCAACGACCGGTTACTCTTTGCGTTATTCGTCGCACTGATGCTGCATGCCATGGTGGTTCTGGGAATCAGTTTTGAGGCTGAGCCAACCCCGCCCTTCGCCTCCACCATGGAAGTTACCCTGGCCGGTTATAAACAGAACAAAGCGCCGGAAAAAGCCGACTTCCTGGCCCAGGAAAATCAGCAGGGCAGCGGCACCAAAGAAGAAGCGGTGCTGCAGACCACCGATGTCGAAGCGGTATTTCACGCCAATACCATCCGTGAAACCGAAATGCAGGAGCAACAGGCTTCCGCACCGCAGAAAACGACCACAGGTCAGACCGATACGGTGACCACAACGGCACGTTCCGACTTTGCGGTCAGCAAGGACACCACTGAAACAGCCGCTGAAGATCTGCCGGAAGGCCCGCGTCAGTCGTTGCTGCAACGCAGCCTCGAAATTGCCAGCCTGCAGGCCAAGCTGGACACCATGCGCCAGTCGTATGCGAAAATGCCCCGCGTACAGCGGCTGACAGCGGCCTCCACCATGAAGTCGGCCGATGCGTACTACGTCAACAGCTGGCGCCGCAAGGTCGAGCAGATTGGTGATATCAATTACCCGCGCGAAGCTGAAAACTGCTATCAGGACTGCAGCCTGCGCTTGCTCGTCGCCATCGATGCCGACGGCAGCCTGCATGAAGTGGTTATTCTTGAGTCTTCCGGTCGCAAGGTACTGGATGAAGCCGCAGTCCGTATTGTGAAGCTGGCAGCACCCTTTGCGCCTTTCACCCAGGAAATGCGCAATGAAATGGATCGTCTGGAAATCATCCGGACCTGGCAGTTCAACGGTAACCGCTACCGCTCAGGTGTGAACTGATGGAAGAACTGAGAAATCTGAAAAACCATCTGCTGATTGCCATGCCCGCACTGGAAGATTCCTGGTTTGCCGGCACGGTCACCTACCTGTGCGAACACAACGCCGACGGTGCCATGGGCATTGTTCTGAGCAAACCCTCCCCTCACCGCTTCAGTGAAGTCTGCGAACAGCTGGGCATCGATGGTTTCCCGGGACATGAGCCTGTCGTACTGCAGGGTGGCCCGGTACAACCTGAGCAGGGGTTTATCCTGCACCGTGACAACGGCCAGCACTGGGGCAGCACCATGGCGGTGACGGATGAGATCAGCCTGTCATCGTCGCGCGATATCCTCGAAGCCATCGCCAGTGCCAGTGGCCCGGACGAATACCGCTTCGCCCTGGGTTATGCCGGATGGGGCGCAGACCAGCTGGAGCATGAACTCACCGACAACGCCTGGCTGACACTGCCGGCCACACCGGAGCTGGTGTTCGGCACCACGGCCGAGACCATTCACAGCGAAGCCCTGAAGCGCTTTGGCATCAGTGTCGCCAACCTCAGCCATGAGGCCGGACATGCCTGAGCAGACGGTCAGGATTCCGGAGAAAATACAGCAACTGCTCGGCTTTGATTTTGGCACCCGCCGCATCGGCATGGCTTGTGGTCAGCGCCTGACCTGCGGTACCCGCGAGCTGAAACCGGTCAGTGCCCGTGACGGCGTGCCGGACTGGGATCAGCTAGGACGCATCATTGCCGAATGGCAGCCCGATGCCTTTGTGGTAGGTTTACCGCTGCACATGGATGGCAGCGACAGTGATATGAGCCGCCGCGCACGCAAGTTCGCCGGACGGCTGGAGGGCCGCTTTCACAAGCCGGCCTATCTGCAGGACGAACGTCTGAGCAGTTTTGAAGCAAAAGGTATGGTACTGGAACAACAGGGTCATACCGATTTCGGCGAACATTCCGTCGATGGACTGGCCGCCTGTCTGATACTTGAGAGCTGGATGAACGCCCACCCATCCGGCGGAGGAGACCCCCATGAATCTGCCTGATCCTGAGGCACTCTGCACTGAACTCGGCCACCGGCTCAATCAACTGATCAGTGATAAACAACTGGATAATCCCATGCTGGTCGGCATCCGCTCCGGTGGGGTCTGGGTTGCCCAGCGCCTGCAGCAGCAGCTCAGCGGCACTGACGAGATCAGCACACTCAACATCAGTTTTTACCGTGATGACTTCACCCGCAACGGTCTTCATCCGAATGTGGAAGGCTCTGATCTGCTGGAGTCCATCGAAGACCGCCATATCATTCTGGTGGACGATGTCATCATGAGCGGGCGTACCATCCGCGCCGCCATGAACGAGCTGTTTGATTATGGCCGCCCGGCCAGCATTCACCTGCTGACCCTGCTGGACATCGGCCACCGCGAACTGCCGGTGCAGCCGGATATCTGCGGCGCCACACTGGAACTGGCCGACGATCAGCAGATCAAGCTTCAGGGGCCTGAGCCTCTGACCCTGACTCTGGTTACCAAATCACAATAACAGGAAGCGTCATGACCAGCCTGATTCATCACGAAACTCTGCGCGACCCCAGCCGTGTGCAGCTGACGGACGACGGCCGTCTCAAGCACTTCCTGACCACCGAAGGCCTCAGTGCCGAGCTGCTGACAGAAATTCTCGACACAGCAGACTCCTTTATCAGTACTCAGGAACGGGCGGTAAAAAAAGTCCCTCTGCTGCGCGGTAAAACCGTGGTGAACCTGTTTTTTGAGAACAGTACGCGTACCCGCTCGACCTTCGAGCTGGCGGCGAAACGCCTGTCGGCGGACATCCTCAACCTCGACATTGCCCGCTCGGCGACGTCCAAAGGTGAAACCCTGATGGACACCCTGTGGAACCTCGAGGCCATGTACAGCGACATGTTTGTCGTCCGTCATGCAGACTCCGGTGCTGCCCACTTCATTGCCGAGCAGGTCACTCCCAACGTCGCCATCATCAACGCCGGTGACGGACGCCACGCGCATCCGACCCAGGCCATGCTCGACATGCTGACCATCCGCCGCCATAAAGAAGGCATTGCCGGTAAAGTCGTTGCCATCGTCGGCGATATCCTGCATTCGCGGGTGGCACGCTCACAGATCTACGCCCTGCGCACTCTGGGTGCCGCCGAAGTACGCGTGATCGGCCCCGGCACCCTGCTGCCGAAAGACATCGAAGCACTGGGGGCAAAGCCCTTCTACGACATGAAGCAAGGTCTCGCTGACTGTGACGTGGTGATCATGCTGCGCCTGCAGAAAGAACGCATGCAGAACGCCCTGCTGCCGTCCGAAGGTGAATTTTTCAAACTCTATGGCCTGACCGAGGCCAAACTGGCCTGCGCCAGACCCGATGCCATTGTTATGCACCCGGGACCAATCAACCGCGGCGTCGAGATTGAATCCGCCGTCGCAGATGGTCCTCAGTCAGTGATTCTCAATCAGGTCAGCTACGGCATCGCCGTACGCATGGCCGTGATGGCGATGGCCATGAGTGGTCAGCAATCCCAGAACAGCAGTGAGGAGATGGCCTGATGCTGCAGATCCGCAATGTACGCCTGATTGATCCGGCGCAGCACCGCGATGACATCACCGACATTCTGGTCGACAACGGCCGCATTCACAGTACCGGTGACGCCGGCTCCGGTCTTGTCATCAGTGAGAGCCGTGATGGCAACGGACTGTGGCTGCTGCCCGGCCTGATTGATCTCGGTGGCCACCTGCCGGAACCGGGCTACACCCAGAAAGGCACAATCGAATCAGAAACCCGGGCGGCACGCAGTGGCGGCTTTACCCATATCTGCAGCCTGCCGGATACCTCGCCGGTAGCGGACACGTCGGCGGTGATCAAACTCATTCTGGAAAAGGCCGCCAGTGCCGCTCAGGTGCACGTACTGCCGCTGGCCGCACTGACGCAGGGGCTGGCCGGTGAGCAACTGGCGAGTATGGTTACCCTGTCAGAAGCCGGTGCGGTAGCCATGAGCAATGCCCGTCACATCATCCGCGACAGCTATGTGCTGCGCCGGCTGATGGAGTATGCGGCGACGTACGATATTCCGGTGTTCCTCAGCGCCAATGATGCAGCTCTGGCGGCCGGCGGTTGTATGCACGAAGGACCGGTGTCGACACGACTGGGCCTTCCGGGTATTCCGGCCACGGCTGAAACCGTCTCTCTGGCCAAAATTCTGCTTTTAGCTGAACAGACCGGTGCACGTCTGCACATCAGCCAGGTCAGCTGTGGCCGCAGTGTCCTGATGCTGCGCCAGGCACGGGAACAGGGTCTGAACATCACGGCCGATACGCCGCTGGCCAACCTGCTTTACACCCACGATGCCATCCTGGGTTACCGCAGCCTCTACAACGTGCAGCCACCGCTGCGTACTGAAGAAGACCGTCAGGCCCTGCTGGCTGCCGTTGAATCCGGTGAGCTGGCCATCAGCTCCAACCACAGGCCGCATGAAATCGCGGCCAAGAAGGCGCCTTTTGCCGAGGCCCGTCCGGGCATGAGCCAGTACGATTGCTTCCTGCCGCTGGCGATGACGCTGGTGCACCGGGGCGAGCTGTCTCTGAACGCCCTGATCCGTGCACTGACGGTTTTACCGGCCAGTGTGCTGCGTCTGCAACACGGTCTCAGCAGTGGTCAGGCCTTCAATGCCTGCCTGTTTAATCCGGAAACAGAACAGACCATCAGTGCCAGTGACCTGTACTCGCAGGGGCATAACCACCCGGCTATTGGTGCATCTCTGCGCGGCCGGGTCGAAGAGGTGTTCGTCAGTCAGGTTTAAATCCACCGGACAACCTACCTTTTCTGTCAGGCCACCTATACTGAATTAATGAGCCTGACAGAATTCACTCCCGACCCCGGTCAAACCAACCTGTGGCGCCGCAACTACCTCAACCTGCAGCGCCAGCGGTTTGAGGCCGTTATCAGCCAGCTGCCATCGCAGTCCGGGGCTGTATTGTCTGTTATTCCCCTGTTGTTGCATGTTAACCGCTCCAAACTGCCGGGCTTTGTTTCCCACGACACACCCTCCGGTATTCTCGGCCTGACGCCGGAGGCAGCTGATCTGGAGCGCCTGCAGCAGATGGCGGGCCAGGAGATTCCATCCGGCGCCATTACCCGACGCCAGATCAGCGGGGTCTTCCTGATCAATAACCCGGTTGCCATCAATGCTCAGGACTGCAGCAAGCTGCAGATCCGCGTCTGTGCCGGTGCGCACATGGAAGAATTCCAGCTGCGTAATCTGCGCCAGAAATGTCTGCGCCTCAGCGAATGGGCAGCCAGCCAGAAAGCGTCTCTGACCATCAGCGTGCACCTGACAGATGATCTGTTTGATCCCGTTCCTGAACTGGGCCTTACTGAGATAAGCCATGATGACTTTTACTGCCACAGCACACTCATGGCCGGGGTCGCACCCTTCTGGTGGGTGATTCCACAGGAGGCTGAAGTCTCTGCAGACGACTGCTGGCAGGCCCTGCTGGAGAACGACGACTTCAACCCGCAGGACTACCTGCGCCTGCCGGAACCGGGACAAGCCTGTGCCACAACACTGATCAATAAGGGTTTGAGTCTGCTGGAACAGGCACTGACCACGCCTTATCCGGTGCTGCTGCCGTTACAGCTGCTGAGCCAGCAGATGACCGCGTATCCGCAACACCGCGCTCTGTCGCTGCGACTGCGCCAGCTGCTACAGGAGGGTGTGACCGAAGCACGGAGTTTTGACGCCGACACCTGTCTGGCCTCTGAGGTTCTGGCGGGTCTCACCGACTCAGAAAACCAGAGCAGCCCCGAACTGCTGCGCCGTGCGCTCTATTTCAGCGCCGCCCTGCCACTGACAGACCTCAACGCCGGACAGCGCAAGCGCTGGCGCAGTCAGGCGCTGGATGCCCTGGTGAACGACTGGGGCTGGAGTTCCTCCGATCTGCACTGGCTCGACCAGCGCCAGAGCTGGGCACCGTCGCAGGTTCTGAAAGAACGCAATCAGATTGCCTCTGCCCTGCTGACGGTTTTTTCGCGCCTTAAAGGCTTTATCGCCGCACGCACGCTGGCCAGTGAAGAGAGCGCAGAAGCGCCTGCCGCTGACACGACGCAGGAAGACGGAGATACCCGCCTCCCGGCAGAGGCTGACGAACCGCCGGTCAGGATTGATAAGGTCCGTCTGAACCGATTGCAGAACCGCATTACGGCCTTGTTCGAAAGTGCCGCCGACAAGATCCCTGAGATCAATCCGGGGATCCGCCATCAGATGGCGGAAGATAAGATGACCCTGAACCGCCGCCAGAGCATGTGGCGGCTACTACAGGGAAGCTGGAATCCGGACCAGGCTCAGGACGTAATTTACCAGTCAGAAAGCCTGATCCGGGTGCTGATGTTCGCCCACCGCAATGGCCTGTTGAGTGACTACTCACACCTGGCGGTTTATCCGGATCACGCGGTCAACAACTTCGAACTGAAAGCGCTGATCAACGATATTAAAGTCATTCCCCAGCCACGCGACAGCGAGCTGGATTTCAGCCGTGACCCGGTTGTCACCGGCTGGCACCTGTTTGTGAACACCGGCGAAAAGCCACAGAGTGAACTGTCACGCCACGGCATGGAAAAGGTCAGCGACCTCGATGACGCCCTGAACTTCAGCTCCAACGGTGAGAATCTGGTGCGGACCATTGAGGTTTTCAGCCGCAACTCGTGGGGTGAATGGCAGGTCGCGTACCTGACCGGCAGTGAAGTGGTCCACGAAGCCCTGATGCAGGTGCTCAATGCGCGGCCACTGGATAATCCGGTCTGGCCGGAGCTGCAGGTGCACTGCCACAGCCAGGTACGCCGGGTCGTAATCAAAAAACGGATCGAGTCCCTGTTCAGTGACATTACCAGCCACTTCTCGCACCCGGGGGCACCGCCGTACCTGTTCCAGACCGCCCGCTTCCATCTGCTGGAAAGCCGCCTCGGTCAGATCATCAGCCATGACGCCGACAGCCATGCGCATCTGCTGAAAATTCTCGCACTGCCACGACGTCAGTTCCGCCGCTGGCAGATAGATTCGTACGCCCTGAAAGATACGCCGCTGCGCTACATTCTGGAAAAGGCGCCGGGAGAACACTGGCAGCTGTGGTTCTGGCGCAATAACGGCAAAGTGTCGCTTTTTATTATGGACGACCGTGGTTCGCTGCTGACCGAAGAGCACACCACATCAGCGGTGAAAGACCTGCTGCAGGCCCGTCTCAGCCAGATGAATACCCTTAACGAACGCTTTGCCGGCACAGAGCAGCGGGAACCCTGGCCACTGATACTGTCGGAGCTGGAGCAACACCCGGAAACCCTGGTATTCAGCCATGTACGCCGCAAGATTCCGCCGGAAGCCTATTCCATGCCGGCTCAGGGCATGACCGCCAGCGTGGATACCGAGCGTCAGCTGACACTGTCATCGTCCGGTCAGATTTTCCGCCAGTCGGAGCTCGGTAACCGCCTGTTCCAGGAGCTGGCCACCATGCTCTCCGGAGGCAAAGATACGGTTGTGCCGTTTCTGCGTGACATCCGTGTGGAAAATAACCGTCAACTGATCACACACATGCAGTATGTCCGCCGGATTGAGTATTACCTCAGCGCCAGCGTGCCGCGCGCGCCTGTGAGTCAACCCGCCACCACTCAGGAAAGCGCCACCGCCCAGACCGGACGCTGAGTGCCATCCCTCCGCGATACAGCAGACATCCTCCGGCATTGCCCGTATAATGCGTCGGTTTTATGGGGAGCCTGAGTGTGCGCAGCAACAGCCAATCATCCGGCAGGACATTCGTTTTTCTGAGCATCCTGACACTGGCTCTGACCGGTGTCAGCGGCTGTGGTCAGAAAGGACCGCTGTACATTCCGCAGGATCAGCCAGACAGCCTTCCGGCAGAGGCTGAAGCGGCTGAAAATGGAGACAGTCCGGACACAGCAGACACTCCGCTCCCCACCGACCAGCCACAAGCGGATACTTCGTCCTGACCATGTCATCGTTTACTTATCAAAACGGCGTCCTGCACGCCGAACAGCTGTCCCTGTCTGACCTTGCCGGTCAGTACGGCACGCCCCTTTACGTCTATTCCCGTGCGGCGCTGGAAAGTGCCTATCTGTCGTATACCGAGGCACTGGGTGAATGGCCGCACATGGTCTGTTTTGCGGTTAAAAGTAACTCCAACCTCGCGGTGCTGAACGTACTCGCACGCCTGGGCGCCGGTTTTGACATCGTCAGTGGTGGTGAACTGGAGCGGGTGATTGCCGCCGGTGGCGATCCTACGCGTGTGGTTTTCTCCGGTCTTGGCAAACAGCCGGATGAAATCCACCGTGCGCTGGAAGTGGGTGTCCACTGTTTCAACATCGAGTCCGAAGCCGAGCTGGAGCGCATCAGTGCCGTTGCCAGTGCCGCCGGTAAAACTGCACCGGTTTCCCTGCGGGTGAACCCGGATGTCGACGCCCAGACGCACCCCTATATTTCCACCGGGCTGAAAGACAACAAGTTCGGCGTGGACATCAACGATGCCGTGCGTATCTATGAAAAAGCTGCCAGTCTGCCGGGCATCGCCATTAAGGGCGTTGACTGCCACATCGGCAGCCAGCTGACTGAGATTTCACCCTTCCTGGATGCGCTCGACCGCCTGCTGGTGCTGATCGATGAGCTGGCCGGGCGTGGCATTGTGATTGAACATCTGGATCTGGGCGGTGGCCTGGGCGTGACTTACCGCAACGAGCAGCCGGCGTCTGCCGCCGAATACATCAGTGCGGTCAAAGAGCGTCTCGGCGACCGTTCCCTGAAGCTGGTGTTTGAGCCGGGCCGGTCCATTTCGGCCAACGCTGGTGTGTTCATTACCCGGGTCGAGTTCCTCAAGCTCAACGAACACAAGAATTTCGCCATCATTGACGGCGCCATGAACGACCTGATCCGCCCGTCGCTGTACAGCGCCTGGCAGGCCATTGTTCCGGTACAGGAGCAGTCAGACCAACCTGAGCGTATCTACGACGTGGTCGGCCCTGTGTGCGAAACCGGCGACTTCCTCGGTAAAGACCGGCCACTCAGCATCGCTCAGGGTGACCTGCTGGCTGTCATGAGTGCCGGTGCCTATGGTTTTGTGATGTCCTCCAACTACAACACCCGTGGCCGTGCCGCTGAAGTCATGGTGGATGGTGAGCAGGCGTATCTGGTGCGCGAACGTGAAACCGTGCAATCCCTGTTTGCCGGGGAATGCGTCCTGCCTGACAGCAGCGCAGGATAAACGCCATGTGGTTCAAGTTCACCAAAATGCACGGTCTCGGTAACGACTTCATGATGGTCGACCTGATCACCCAGACCGGACAGATCTACCCGGAAACAGTACCGGCACTGGCTGACCGCCGGTTTGGTATCGGCTTTGATCAGCTGCTGATCGTTGAGCGTCCGACCCGTCCGGACGTGGACTTCCGCTACCGGATCCTTAATGCCGACGGCTCTGAAGTCGAAAACTGTGGTAATGGCGCACGCTGTTTCGCGCGTTTTGTGTTTGATCAGCATCTGACCGGCAAACGCCATATCCGCGTCGAAACCATGGCCGGACTCATGGAGCTGCAGCTGACCGACGAGCGCGATGTCATCGTCGATATGGGCGAGCCCATCCTGGAACCACAGCGCATTCCCTTCAACGCCACGGAGTTCGCCACCGAATACCAGCTCGAACTGCCGGAAACCGGCCCCATCACCCTGGGCGCTGTGTCCATGGGCAACCCCCATGCCGTGCTGCGGGTGGAGGATGTCGATACCGCTCCGGTGGCAGAATGGGGGCCGGTCATCGAGCGCTGCGAGGCCTTCCCGCGTAAGGTCAATGTCGGCTTTATGCAGATCGTCAATGAACATCACATCCGTCTGCGGGTTTTTGAACGCGGCACCGGTGAAACTCTGGCCTGCGGTACCGGCGCCTGCGCGGCCGTGGTCTCAGGACAACTGCGCGGCTGGCTGAAGCCGGGGGTGACAGTCAGTCTGCCTGGTGGCGATCTCAGAATTGACTGGGACGGGCAAGGGCCGGTAAAAATGACGGGGCCGGCCACTACGGTGTACGAAGGCCGGGTCAACATCGAGAGGAAATAGCATGAGCCAGTCGCCACGCCTGACCGAGGCAGACGTAATTCAGTATCTGGAAGATCACCGGGATTTTTTCATCGGCAAGGACGAACTGCTGGCGGATATGCGTATTCCTCATGACAGCGGTCCGGCCACCAGCCTGATCGAACGTCAGCTGGCGGTACAGCGTGACCGTAACGTCGAGCTGCGTCAGCGCATGTCGGACCTGCTGGAGAATGCCCGCCGCAACGATCAGCTGTTCGGCAAAAGCCGCCGTCTGGTGCTGGCGCTGGTCGGCGCCCGCAACTGGCTGGATGCACAGGCGGCACTGGACGACTCCCTGCGTTCCGATTTCGGCGTCGATGCCTGGGCCATGCTGCATTTCACCGAACGCCAGCTGGAACACCCTCTGATTGCCATCCGCAATACGGATAAACAACGCTCTGTGCACCGCCTGTTCAAAGGTCACCGGGCCATCTGTGGCCAACTGCCCGAAGCTGATATCGCGCATCTGCTGGGGCAGGAAGCCACCGAATGCCGCTCTGTCGCCGCAGCCCAGATCCGTGGCAAAGACAACCTTGGCGTGCTGACCGTTGCCAGTGAAGACCCGGGCTATTACCGCAGCTCCATGGATACCCTGTTCCTGGACTACATTTCCGACGTACTGGCACTGCGCCTGCCACAGATTCCGGTCAGCTGATGGCCATCCGCCTGATCACACTGGATCTGGACCACACCCTGTGGGACACAGACCCGGTTCTGGTGGCGGCCGAGGCTGCCATGTTCCGCTGGATCAGTGAGCACTCGCCCGACACCCTGTCTCTCTACCCGCCAGCGAAAATGGCGGAGTACAAAAACCAGATTGCGGCGTCGTACCCTGAATTACGCGATAAGGTATCCGCCCTGCGCAAAGCAACGCTCATGCGTGTGTTCCTGCAGACCGGCAATGACCGCGAACGGGCCGAAGCTATGGCAGAAGAGGCCTTCCGGGTGTTTTACGAAGCCCGCAGCCAGCTGCCGCTGTTTGACGGGGTTGAGGAGGTGATGCGTCGGCTGAAGCAGGAATATCAGCTGATTGCTGTCACCAATGGCAATGCCGATCTGAAACTGGCCGGACACGACCATCTGTTTGATGATCTGTTCAACGCTGATCTGCACGGTGACGCCAAACCGGCTCCGGATCTGTTCCAGCGGGCATTGGACAAAGCCGGTGTCGCCGCTGCTGAGGCCATTCACATCGGTGACCATCCGCAGCAGGACATTGCTGCCGCACAACAGCTGGGCATGAAAACCATCTGGTTTAACAATAAAGGCCGCGAGTGGCCGTTAGACGGCGTGCAGCCGGACCGGATTTTCACTCATTGGGCAGAACTACATCCAGCCATATCGGCTCTGGCCGCGGATCAATCCTGACACTGGACAGGTAACCGCTGGCACTGAGCTTACGCTTCTCCGCCGAACCCAGACCGACCTTGATGCGGTAAATATCAATGCTGGAATGCAGCCCGGTGAGCGACGCGAAGTCCTGTGACAGATGCCGTTTCACTTCATACCAGCGCAGCGGTTCGGCTTCTTTACCGGTCACTACCCACTCCCATTCATTATCGCGTTCATTCAGCGCATAGACCGTACCGGCGGGATCTTCAGAGTTCCAGGTGTAGCGGATCATGTACTTACGCCGGTCGACACTGGCACGGAAGTAGACTTCCATACTGAAATAGATGGCCGGTTCAATGAAAGGATCAAGCGACCAGTACCAGCTCAGTTCCGGATACTCGGCCGAGCGCCTGACGCGGTTTTCAAGTGTCGCACCGAAAATGCGGTCTGCATTCAGGCGGATAACGTCGCCATGGATGACGTCATAATGCAGGTCGATGTCACAACGCCAGCAGCTGTTACTCCAGCTGTTGAAGTTATCGGAGGACAACAGAAATTCTGCCCGGGCCAGCGGGTTCATTCCCATCAGCACAAGGAACAGCAGCAGAGATGTAAAACGGGCGGGAATCGGTGCCTTGGCTGGCATAGCTACAGAAATACTAAATCAGTGAAAGGGACATAGTATTCGGTCATCCGGGCTTTGACCAGCCACAGCGCTCAGTCTGCTGTGGCTGCTGGTGAACCGGAGTGCGGCAGCGCCCCCGGTCAGGTCTCGTCAGATCGGGCGGCTGCCGTAGCTGGTCTGAGGTTTGCGCGGGGGATCGGCCATTACGTTCGGTTCAATGTGCTGGATGCTGCCACCGCGTGAGAGGAAGGCTTCTACCTCTGCTGCCATGGCTTCACGCATACGACGACGGGCCGCTTCTGAACTGAATTCGTCATCCGCGGAGGCCTTCGATACCACGTCATCGTCGGAATCATTCTCCAGAACCATGTCGTCGTTTTCATTGAAATCGTCGTCCATCTCAATATCGTTCTTTGCCACGTTATGTCCTCCATCCCGGTCGGTTGAGTAATGCGTTGAAATCTGAGAAGAGTTATAGACCAGCTGCAGGGAGCTTCCAGACGGGGTAACCAAGCGTTACAGAAAAGATGAAGTGGTCATATTTCAGGCACAGGCGGGGAAATTCCGGTACGGAAAAACGACAGTTGTGACAGGTTAGGGTTACGGGGTTTTACGGCAGAAAGACACAAAAAAACCCCGCAGGGCGGGGTTTTCAGTCAAGTCAGGCCCGTCTTAACGGCCGGACATGAACTTGATGGCGTTCAGGATTTCATCATCAGAACAGGTCGCACAGTTGCCTTTCGGCGGCATAGCATTCAGACCATTGAGGGCGTTCGCCAGAGTCGCATCCATACCTTTGGCCAGACGGTCATCCCACGCGGCTTTATCACCTTTCTTCGGAGCGCCAAGGATACCGGCGGTGTGACAGGCGGTACAGGCGGTGTTAAACACTTCTTCACCAGTACGCGGTTCACCTGCGGCTACGGTCACGCCACCACAGTCCGCACCGACACAGACTTCTCCGACTGGCTTGATGCGTTCCTGAATTTTCGCAGCCTGGGCATCCAGATCGGCGTTCGCCTGAGCCATGAACAGAGCTGCCACGGCCAGTATCAGTACGTTTAATTGCTTCACAAAATCTTCCTCATCACGGCTGTACGGTTAAAACCGCGCGCATTATAGCCCTTATCTTTGTGGGATTGAACGTTTCATGGACAGCAATCCGGCCCCCGGGGAATTTCTGAGACCTGTGTCTTATGCTGACGCCCGGCTGCGGCGGTGAATATCCCCTTAATCTTCTTTACTGTTGCTTCGTTTTCTTATCGGTTAGAGTAGCTCAAGGAATCCCTGAACCCCTTGCGCCATCCGGCTTACCGGCAACAGACAGGGCTCCTTAACGATAATAAGGATATGACCATGAACAAGCTGCCGCTGTTATTCCTGCCCATCCTGCTGACGGGACTGACCGCCTGCACTCTCAGAGTAGCAGCCCCGGAAGAACCCATCACCATCAACCTGAACGTCAAAATCGAACACGAGATCCGCGTTAAGGTCGAAAAAGAACTTGAACAACTCTTCGAAAGCGAAAGCGAGCTGTTTTAAAGGAGCATGATAATGAGACTGTTACCCCTACTGTTTGCGGCTCTGCTGTTCAGTCTGCCAGCGGCGGCGCTGGAGCTGGACGAAGCCAAAGATCTGGGACTGGTCGGCGAGATGCCGAACGGCTATCTCGGACTGGTTGCCACCAGCAATCCAGAAGCAGCAGCCCTGATTGCGGAAATCAACGTCAAGCGCAAAAGTCACTACCAGGGCATTGCCAATGAGCAGAACACCGCTCTGGAAAATATCGAAAAAATTGCCGGTGAAAAACTCGTGAAAAAAGCCCAGGCGGAAGGACATTACTATATGAATGTCAGCGCCCAGTGGCAGAACTGAGGAAGCCTTCATATGGGAACCACTGCCATTGTCACACTGGTCATTCTGGTTTTGTCCGTTCTGTATCTGGTCAGCATTTATAACCGTCTGGTCACACTGGCCAACCGCTACAAAAACGGCTTTGCCCAGATCGACGTGCAGCTCAAACGCCGCTACGACCTGATTCCGAATCTGGTGGAGACGGCCAAAGGCTACCTGAAACACGAGCGTGAAACCCTGGAAGCGGTTATTGAAGCACGCAACAGCGCGTCTTCCGGTCTTGCTGAAATCGCTGGCGACCCGGCCAACGGGGCGGCCATGTCAAAACTGATGCAGGCGGAAGGGATGCTGGCCAATGCACTGGGGCGCCTCAATGTGGTGATGGAAAACTACCCGGACCTCAAAGCCAGCAATAACATGATGCAGCTGAGCGAAGAACTGACGTCCACAGAGAACCGTATTTCCTTCGCCCGGCAGGCGTACAACGACTCGGTAATGGAGTACAACACCTTCCGTGAGAGCTTCCCGCCGGTCTTCTTCGCCAATATGTTCGGCCATCCACGCAATGCCACCCTGCTGGAATTCGAGGACAAGGAAGCCATCGTCAAAGCTCCGGATGTGCGCTTCTGAACACACCTGAACACGGACGGCGGCTATGGATTTTTTCACTCATCAGGAACAGGCCCGGCGTAAAACCTGGCTGCTGATACTGCTGTTTATCCTGGCGGTAGCCGCTATCACCGTCATCCTCAATCTGTTTCTGATGCTGGTGCTTTTTTCCATTGGCCAGCTTCAGGGCACAGGCCCACACACCTTCAGCTACAGCCCCGGAGCCTGGCTCGTGGTCACCCTGATCAGCACAGGTGTCATCCTGCTTGGCAGCCTGTACCGTCAGATGTCGCTTGGTAAAGGAGCCGATGTGGCCGATGCACTGGGAGCCCGGAAGCTGGAGCCCGGCAACGTCGATGCCGATGAACGGGTTCTGCTTAACGTCGTCGAGGAAATGGCCATCGCCTCGGGTATGCCGGTACCGGATGTTTATGTTATGGAAGACAACGGTATCAATGCCTTTGCCGCAGGCTATCAGCCCAGTGATGCCGTGATCGGGGTTACCCGGGGTGCCATCGAAGGCCTGACGCGGGAGCAGTTGCAGGGGGTGATCGCGCACGAATTCAGCCACATTTTCAACGGTGACATGCGCATGAACATGCGTATTACCGCCATTCTGTACGGCATTCTTTTTATTGGTCTGGCCGGGCGCATGTTGCTCAGTTCGCGCCGCCACAGACGCTTCTCACGCCGCGGCGATGTGCGGGCCGAAATAGCCATTCTCGGTATCGGTGCCGGACTGATGATCATTGGTTTCAGCGGTGATTTTTTCGGCCGTATGATTCAGGCCGCCGTCAGCCGTCAGCGCGAGTTTCTTGCCGATGCTTCAGCGGTGCGTTTTACCCGCAACCCACAGGGCATTGCAGGAGCTCTGAAAGTCATCGGTCATGGCGCGGGCAGTCGTGTACGCTCCAGCCACACCGCCGAAATGTCGCACTTTTTCTTCGGTGAAGCACTACGGGTGAAGTTTCAGATGTTTGCCACACACCCGCCGCTGGATGAACGCATCGGCCGTATCGAGCCTGGCTGGAATGGCTTCTACATCCCTCCCCGGCAGAAACCAGTGGTGGTGAATGGACCGGTAACCCATGAATCAGACGCTCTGAACACAGAATCCATAGCAACGCTTGCTCCGGTCATGGCGGCGGCCAGCGCACTGAGTATTAATTACAGTCAGGAAGATCACACCAACGCCTTTGAAACTCAGGCGCAGCTGCTGGCCTTCTTTATGATCCGTGCCGGTGAGAGCGTGCTGCGTCAGCAACAGGATATTGTTTCTGCGCAACTGGGTGATGCCGTATTCCGGGAAAGTCTGCGACAACTGAATCAACTGCGCCGGGATCATCACCTCTACCGGCTGTCCGATGTGGAAAAAATGCTGCCAGCCCTGCGCAGCCTGTCAAAAGATCAGTACGGTCAACTGAATAAAACCCTGATCGCCCTGGCCCGGGCCGACGGTAAAATTGAGCTGTACGAATGGTGTATATACCGGCTGGTACTGCAGTACCTCGGAGCACACTTCGGCACTCTGACACCGGCGCCGGTACGCTATAAATCCGCCCGTGCTGTCGCCGATGAAATCGCCATTGTGATGAGCTATGTCGCTGCCGCAGGACACAATGATACTCAGGTCATTGAGCGGGCCTGGCAGGCCGGGATGATGAGTGGCAACTTCCTGCAGCGTGAGCGTCATGCCGATCACCACAGTGGCCGCTCGCTGAAACCCCTTAACCGCGCGCTGGCTACCCTCAGCGCAAGCAGCCCGGGAGTCAAACGACAGGTCATCACCGCCCTGAAGGTCTGTGCAGAACACGACCGTCATCTGACTCAGGATGAAGAAGATATGATCCGTGTCATTGCCGCCATTCTGGAAACTCCCATAGGAATGTTTGGGACCTGAAAACACGCATAATATTTATTTATTAGCCAAAACTATAACCACACCTCGAAACACGCTTTATTCTTCGTATTTCTGTGATCCAGTTCTGTACATTATTCCTTCATTGAAGTGCAATATGCTCCCGTCACTGAGTGCAAAGCACTCAGTGCAACGACCAGACAGAAGAAGGGGCTGCAGTGAACTTATCCAGCCACTGTCTGTCTTGTAATGCTGCACAGGCCGTGCGCTGTTCCCGTAACAGTCACCGCAGAACATACCGGTGCCTCTTTTATATCTTTTCTGCCCGGAAAGACTCTGTCAGAACGGGGGTTTTTTGTTATATTAGCGACACCTTAAAAAGGACATTACCCAGGGGAAATACATGAAACGTTCTATTATCAGTGCTGCCATCGCTGCTGCCGCAATTTCTGCACCGGCCATGGCAGAAGAATATCCTTACTACGCCACTTTCGGTGTCAGCCACACTGACACAGAAATCACTGAGCGTTATTTCAAAGAATCTGACTACACCAAAAACAGTTACAACCTGGAAGCTTCTTTCGGCATCATGATGACCGAACAGAGCGCTGTTGAGCTGAGCTTCATCAAATCCGCACCAGCGCAGAGCACCAAGCGTCCTGACTTTACCGATTTCAAACTGAACGGTTTTTACTTCTTCGGTGATGCGGCTCTGAAACCGTACCTGACAGCGGGTATCGGTCATGAAAAACTCGAACTGAATGACGATGCTGACACCGAGTACAGCGATTACATTCTGGGTGCTGGTTTCGGTGTGCAGTACGATCTGACTGATCGTTTCTTCGGCCGTGCCGAAGCCCGTCTCGACGACATGATCGACAAGCGTCCGGAACACCCTTATTACGTACTGGAAGTGGGCATGCGTCTTGGCACTCCGAAGGCTGCGCCAGTCGTTGCCACTCCTGAGCCAATGCCTAAGCCAGAGCCTGAGCCGGAACCTGTGGTAGTAATCGTACCGCCAGCCGATACCGATAACGACGGTGTCATCGATGATATGGACAAATGCGCGGCCACACCTGCAGGCGTGACTGTCGACAGTGATGGTTGTCCGGATTTCCAGGGCAAGCTGGAAGGCGTGACCTTTGAAACCAACTCAGCCCGTCTGACCATCAACAGCCAGACCATTCTGGATGAAGCGGCTACCGAGCTGAAACTCTACCCGGATCTGGATATTGAGATCGCCGCATACACTGACTCCATGGGTGCGGACTCTTACAACCAGATGCTGAGCCAGAAGCGTGCTGAATCCGTTCTGTCTTATCTGGTCAGCAAGGGTGTATCACCAGAACAGCTGACGGCTGTCGGTTACGGTGAAGCCAACCCGGTTGCCAGCAACGAAACGTCAGCCGGACGCGCACAGAACCGTCGCGTTGAGCTGGTTGTGAAAAAATAACAGCCTGCAACACGCAAAAAAAAGGGCGCATCATGCGCCCTTTTTTATTCACTGCCTGCGGAATTAACGTGCCGTCAGGTACTTTTTCCAGTGAATGATTCCGAACAGCAGCACCTGCACCATATCCACTGGCAGGTTCGTGCTTTTCTCACGGAAACGTGCCCAGAAAAAGGCCGCTTCCGCAACGTGCGCAACAAACACGATCAGACCAAAAGCCGGCAGCCAGCCCAGCGTACCTTCCCAGCCCTGCATCCAGGCCATCAGGACCAGTATCCAGAAAATCAGCGTTACCGCCTTAAGTATCAGATTCATAACAGCATCTCCGCTCAATGGTTGTGTCCGGCCCGGCGTTACCACAGGCCCGCAGCAAGAGTGCCTGATTTACTGCTGTGATGTACAGCACAAGCTGTCCCGCAGTCTGTCAGGCCACAGGATTTCTGTGGCGTCAGCCAAGACAAGCGCCAGCGGGATGGTTAGAATGGCCACCTGATCAGGAGAGACCCATGTCGAAAGAGACACCCAACGATACCACCCACTTTGGTTATCAGACCGTCGGGGTTAATGAGAAAGCCGGTAAAGTGGCTGATGTGTTCCACTCTGTCGCCGCCAAATACGATCTGATGAATGACCTGATGTCGATGGGCATCCACCGTCTGTGGAAGCGCATCACCATCGATATGAGCGGTGTACGGCCCGGCAATTCAGTTCTGGATCTGGCCGGTGGTACCGGTGACCTGACGCGCAAATTTTCCAGTATTGTCGGCGATAAAGGCCGGGTGGTACTGGCCGATATCAATTCGTCCATGCTCAATGTCGGCCGTGACCGCCTGACCGATCAGGGGTACACCGGCAATATCGAATACGTACAGGCCAACGCCGAGTGTCTGCCGTTTGAAGACAACAGCTTTGATGTGATCACCATTGCCTTTGGCCTGCGCAACGTTACCGACAAAGACGCGGCGCTGCGTTCAATGACACGCTGCCTGAAGCCCGGCGGCCGTCTGCTGGTGCTGGAGTTTTCCAAACCGACCAACCCGGTGGTCAGCAAAGCGTACGATCTCTACTCGTTCAGCGCCCTGCCCTTTATGGGCAAACTGGTGGCCAACGATTCTGAAAGCTACAAGTACCTGGCGGAATCCATCCGTATGCACCCGGATCAGGAAACCCTGAAAGGCATGATGGAAAACGCCGGCCTGGTGCGTTGCAGTTACCACAACATGACCAGTGGCGTAGTGGCGCTGCACCGGGGTGTGAAACCCTGATGCCGCTTCCGGTTCTGACCCAGGCGCTGCTGATCCCGGCTGAACACAGCCTCAGGCACCTGCTGCGCCATGCGCCAGCTGCGCGTCTGAAGTTACAGGCGTTCCACGGACAGGTTATCGCACTGGATATTCAGAACGTCGCGCGTATCAATCTGCGCCTGCTCAACGACGCGCCGGAGCTGAGTCTGGGAGAGGAGGCCGACGCTGCCGTATGCCTGCGCGGTCAGCTGAATGACTTCCTTGAACTGGCAAGAGCCGATGACAAGGCCAGCAGCCTGATGAAAAGCCGCATTGAGATCGATGGTGATACCGATCTGGCTATGTCGGTCACCCGCATTCTGCAGAATGCCGGGATGGATTGGGAATCCTTCATCAGCCCCCTCACCGGTGGCCTGTTGGCACACCAGATCGGCCGAGGTCTGCGCCATGCCCTACGCTGGGGACAACAGACCTCAGCCACTCTGCAACAGGCCGGTCGCGACTACCTGCAGGATGAGACCGGGGTGCTGGCACCCCCGGCTCTGGTCAGTGATTTCAGTGCAGGCGTTGATCAGTTGCGCCTGGCTGCGGACCGCATAGAAGCCCGGATCGCACGCCTTGAAGCGCAGCAGACACAGACACCAACCTCCGACGGAAACGAGCGTTAAGGACACACAGTGGGTAATTTCTGGCGCCTGTGGCGCATCATGTTTGTCTTTACCCGTTACCGGCTGGATGTGCTGATCCCGCTGGATCAGCTGCCGCTGAAACTGCGCATACTGCTGTGGCTGGCGCCCTGGCGTCTGAGCCCGGTCGGCAAATTATCACGTGGTGAACGTCTGCGTCTGGCGCTGGAATCCCTGGGCCCCATCTTCATCAAGTTCGGACAGATACTCTCCACCCGCCCGGATCTGATTCCGGCCGACATCATTAAGGAACTGGTGAAGCTGCAGGACAAGGTCCCACCCTTTCCGTCTGAAAAAGCCGTTGCCCTGATCGAATCCCAGCTGGGGGCCTCGGTTGACGAGCTGTTCGCTGAGTTTTCCCGCGAACCTATGGCTTCGGCTTCCATCGCGCAGGTTCACGCGGCACGTCTGTTTCCGGAGAATGACACCGATGCCGGCAAGGAAGTGGTGGTCAAAATTGTACGTCCGGGCATTGAGCTGACCATTGAGAAAGACCTGCGCCTGCTCGAGTTCATGGCACAGCTGATGGTGAAGTACTCCGCCGATGGCCGCCGCCTGCGTCCGCTGGAGGTAGTGGAAGATTACCGTCATACCATTTTCGGCGAGCTGAACCTGCAGATCGAAGCCTCCAATACCACCCAGCTGCGGCGTAATTTCAGCGGCTCCGAACTGCTCTACATGCCGGAGGTTTACTGGGAATTCACCCGCAGTAAAGTCATGGTCAGTGAACGCATTTACGGTATTCCGGTGGCTAACATTGACGAGCTGCGCGCTCAGAACACCAACATGAAACTGCTGGCCGAACGCGGTGTGGATATCTTTTTTACCCAGGTATTCCGCGACAGCTTCTTCCACGCCGACATGCACCCGGGCAATATCTTTGTCTCGCGCGAGCACCCGGACCAGCCCCAGTACATCGCCATCGACTGCGGCATCGTCGGCAGTCTCACCGAAGAAGACCTGCATTATCTGGCCATGAATCTGATGGCCTTCTTCAATCAGGATTACTATCAGGTGGCGCAGCTGCATGTGGATTCCGGCTGGGTGCCGGCCTCCACCAAAGTGCATGAACTGGCCTCCGCCATCCGCAGCGTGTGTGAGCCGATCTTTGAAAAACCCCTGTCGGAAATTTCCTTCGGTCAGGTCCTGATTCAGCTGTTCAGCACCGCGCGCCGCTTTAATATGGAAGTGCAGCCACAACTGGTACTGCTGCAGAAAACCCTGCTCAACGTCGAAGGTCTCGGACGCCAGCTCTACCCGGATCTCGACCTGTGGACCACCGGCAAACCGTATCTGGAACGTTGGATCCGCGAACGTTTCGGCCCTAAAGCCGCCTTCCGTGAACTGAAACGGCAGTTGCCGACCTGGATTGAAAAAGCGCCCCAGATCCCGAACCTGATGCACGGTGCCCTGACCCGCCTCAATCACCTGGACGAAAGCCAGCAGATGATGCGCAAAGAAATGGCTGACATTCATAAGTCGCTGGAGAAGCAACGCCGCCAGCGCAAGAACTTCACCATCGGCCTGACCCTGATCGGCAGTGGCTTCTTTATCTGGTGGGAAAGTCAGTTTCTGCAGGGCATAAACGACCCGCTTGGCTTTATGCTGTGTCTTGCCGGTATTGTCTGGCTGATATTGCGCGCCTGAAGCCGGGCCTGCGGGCTACACTAGGGCGGACAGGTACGGTATGCTGCGTTCCCGCTCCGCACTGGAAACCATCATGAGCTGGTTAGACGACGTAAAATTTGATGCTCAGGGGCTGATCCCTGCCATTGCTCAGGACTACCGTACCGGCCGCATTCTGATGATGGCCTGGATGAACCGCGAAGCCCTGCAGCTGACCGCCGAAGAACAGCGCGCGGTTTACTACTCGCGTTCGCGCCAGTCCTTGTGGCGTAAAGGTGAATCCTCCGGTCATGTGCAGAAACTGCATGAACTGCGTCTGGACTGTGACGCCGATGTGATTATCATGCAGGTCGAACAGATCGGTGGCATCGCCTGTCACACCGGGCGCGAAAGCTGCTTTTACCGTATCTGGAAAGACGGCGAGTGGGTGACCACAGACCCGGTTCTGAAAGATCCTGAAGAAATATACTGAACAGACTTATGATGAACGATATTCTGACACAACTGGGCGATATCCTTGAGGAGCGCAAGCTGGCTGAGGCCGACTCCTCATACGTTGCCAGCCTGTACCAGAAGGGTCTGAACAAGATTCTGGAAAAGGTCGGCGAAGAAGCCACCGAAACCATTCTGGCTGCCAAAGACGCAGAACAGAGCGGTGACAACAGCGACCTGATCTATGAAACCGCCGACCTGTGGTTCCACAGTCTGGTGGCTCTGGCCAAGCTGGGCGTACGCCCGGAAGCGGTCCTGAATGAACTGGCACGGCGTTTTGATATGTCGGGGCTGGAAGAAAAAGCGTCCCGCACGGACAAATGATTGATGGCAGGTTCGCCTGCCGCCGGAGGTAAAACCGAATGTTTGCAGGAATCAGTATGTGGCAGCTCCTGATCGTACTTGCCATTGTCATCATGATTTTCGGCACCAAAAAACTGCGCAATATGGGCGGTGATCTGGGCAGTGCTGTCAAAGGCTTCAAAGACGCGATGAACAAAGAGCCGGAAGACAGCAAAAAGCCGGAAGCTCTGACCGACCAGAAGCTGCAGGACGCAGACTTCGAAGAAACGAAGAAAAAGGATCAGGATAAAGTCTGATGTTCGATATCGGCTTCATGGAGCTGATGGTCATTGGTACCCTGGGTCTGCTGATTCTCGGCCCCGAACGCCTGCCCAAAGCCGCTCATACTGTGGGCCTGATCATAGGTCGGGTGCGCCGCTCTGTCTCCAATCTGCAGGCTGACCTGGAACGCCACGCCCGCACCGAAGAGCTGAAAGCGCGCCTGCGTGATCCGGCCTCGACCTTCCTGGATGATGACATGCGCGACCCTGCCCGTCTGACCCGTCCCGACTCTGCCGGCAAGGCCGATCCGCAGGCACTGCCTGAGCCTTCCGCTACAGAGAGTGCCGATGCCGCTCCGGAGCCGAAAAAAGGCGGAACCTCTGAGTGAACGATCAGGAACAACCTCTCATCAGTCATCTGATTGAACTGCGCGACCGTCTGCTGCGCATTGTGCTCATCGTGCTGGCGTTTTTTCTCGGACTGTTTTATTTCGCCAACGACCTGTATCTGATTCTGGTCGAGCCGCTGAAAGTACTCATGCCGACTGAAGGCGCCATGATTGCCACCGGAGTGGCCAGTCCGTTTCTGGTACCGTTTAAGCTGACCTTTGTCTTATCCGTGCTGCTGGCTGTGCCTTTCATTCTGCATCAGATCTGGGGGTTTATTTCACCGGGGCTCTATCAGAACGAAAAGAAATTCGCGGTACCCCTGCTGCTGTCCAGTATTGTGCTGTTTTATACCGGTATCGCCTTCGCTTATTTTGTCGTCCTGCCTCTGGTGTTCGGCTTTTTTACCGGGGTCGGTCCGGAAGGTATTTCCTTCATGCCGGACATCAGCAACATCCTCGATTTTACCCTGAAGATTTTCTTCGCCTTCGGCATTGCTTTTGAAATTCCGGTGGCAACTTTTCTTCTGGTTCTCAGCGGAATTACCACCGTTGCATCATTGAGTGCCAAACGCCCTTACGTCTTTCTCGGTTGCTTCGTCGTCGGTATGCTTGTCACCCCGCCGGATGTGATCTCACAAACCGTACTGGCTGTACCTATGTGGCTCCTTTTTGAGGCAGGTGTGCTGGTATCCCGGCTGATCCGGACCTCGGATGAGGCCGGCTGACATGCGACAATCGTAGACTATGGCGAATTTATTATCCTCGCCAGATGACAATAAAAAAGCGCGATGATATACAAGATCGTTATTAGACCTGTGTGGTTTTTCGGGGGATAGATTGGACTGGCAAGGTTGGTTTTCATTATTTGTGACGCTGTCAGTGCTGACCACTCTGATCTTCACGCACCTCAAGCCACACATGGTGTTGATGGCTGCGCTGACGGTTCTCAGTGTGTCCGGAATTCTGTCACCGTCTGAAGCACTTGCCGGTTTCAGCAACTCTGGCCTGATTACGGTAGCGGCCATGTTCGTCGTCGCGGCCGGCATCCACCACTCAGGTGGAGTGGACATTCTCGTCAATAAATTATTAGGCAGTCCGAAAACCCTGCGCATGGCCATGCTGCGGATTTTTCTGCCGGTCGTGTCCCTCTCCGGTTTTCTGAATAACACCCCGGTTGTGGCCACCATGATCCCGGCCATTAACAGCTGGGCGCAGAAAACCGGTTTCAGTCCGTCGCAGCTGATGATTCCGCTGAGCTACAGTGCCATCCTCGGTGGCACCCTGACACTGATCGGTACCAGTACCAACCTGATTGTAAACGGCCAGTACCAGGCCATTACCGGCGAACCCGGCTTCTCTATTTTCTCCATCGGCATCATCGGTCTGCCCGTTGCGATTCTCAGCGGTATTTTCATGCTGATTCTGTTTCCGAAGCTGCTGCCCAAAGGCAGTCAGCAGAAAGACTCACTGCACAATCTGCGTGAATTCACCCTGGAAGTGATGGTGGCCGAAAACGGTCCGCTGGTCGGTAAGAGCGTGAATGACGCCGGTCTGCGTAACCTGCGCCGCGTGTATCTGGTGGAAATTGAACGTGCCGGGTCGGTGATTTCAGCTGTATCCTCAGATGAAGTCCTGCAAGGCGGTGACCGTCTGGTGTTCGCCGGAGACACCGAAGCGATTTCGGTACTGCTGCGCATTAACGGTATCGTTCCGTCGTCCAGTGCCGATGAGATTCATCTGGACACCAACCGCCCGGAACGCTGTCTGGTCGAGGCGGTGATTTCTCCACATTGCGCCGCCGTTGGTCACGCCATCCGCGAAGCCCGCTTCCGCGAACGCTATGGCGCAGTGGTTCTGGCCGTAGCCCGTGATGGTCAGCGGATTAAAGGCAACCTGGGCGCCATCAAACTGCAGGCCGGTGATACCGTACTGCTGAATGCCCGTCCGGCGTTTGTGTCCCGCCAGCGCTACAACCGCGACTTCCTGCTGATCAACGACCTGGATGACGAAACACCGCGTCACGACAAGGCTTATTTAGCCTGGGCCATCCTCTTCGTGTTTGTCGGCATCGCCACGCTGGGCATCACCAGCATGCTGCACTCGGCCCTGATCGCTGCGGGCCTGATGATGCTGACTGGCTGCCTGACCCCGCATCAGGCCGAACGCAGCCTCGATCTGCCGATCATCATTACTATTGCGGCGTCGTTTGCCCTGGGTGCAGCCCTGCAGAAAACGGGGATGGCGCAGCTGATCGCCGACAGTATTCTGCTGCTCAGTGATAACCGGCCCTGGCTGTTGTTGCTTTTGGTATATGTGACGGTATCGGTACTGACGGAGATGATCACCAATAACGCTGCGGCGTTGCTGATGCTGCCGATCTGTCTGGAGATTGCCAACTCCACCGGTCTGCCGGTAGAACCCTTCGTGTTTGCCATCATGATGGCGGCATCAGCCAGTTTCGCCACACCGTTGGGTTACCAGACCAATCTGATGGTCTACGGCCCGGGGGGCTATACCTTCCGCGACTTCCTCAAAGTCGGGATTCCGATGAACGTCTTCGCCGGGGGTGTCACCCTGGTGCTGTTGCTGATCTGCTTCCCGATGTAAAAAAAGGCGCCTCAGGCGCCTTTTTTCTGTTTCCGTTTCTGTGTTTGTTTCAGAACACATCTTCCAGCAGATCCGCCAGCCGCTGGGCGGCCTGAACCATGTGCCCCTGCAACCAGACACGGTCTTCAGACACGCGACTGTCATCCAGGTTTTCACCGGGTTCATAGGTACGGTAAACCAGACGGGTGCGGTCCAGTGACTCCTGCGCCCAGACCAGAGGCAGGCCGGCATCAGCATGGGCGTGGAAGCCGGTCATGCGCGACTGGAACCGGCTGCGGTTACGCTCAGGGTCAGCATCCAGCCCGGGAACCCGGCTGTCCCACACAGCGTGCAGATTGGTCGGCTCCCCCTTCCAGGAAACGCGGAAGGTATTACCACCCCGGTCATCGCCGTAACTGACGTGCAGCGGCTGATGCACGTCTGCAACAAAATGCCCGAGGAACAGCAGCGCCTGCCAGTCGGTTTGCGGTGCCTTGCGCAGACGCGCTTCCATCTCGCTGATGGCCGACAGCACACAGCCCTGATCCGGGCAATGCTGCGGCGTAATGTCCGTATCGTTGCGTGCCACATTCACATAATGCCAGGGGCCGGTGTACTTCCAGCGCTCTTCACTGCGGATGTCATCCGCCCAGGAACAGAGCTGCGGAAATGGCTTACCCAGTCCGGAGCGTGCGCTGAGCTGATCGACAGCCTGCCGGGTTGTCTCCGTCAGGGCGTCGTAGGCGAGAGCACACACCAGAGCGTGGCCCTTGTAATCAAACGCCTGTACAGGTACGGAAAGCGTCAGAAGGACAGTGGCGGCGAGCCCGGCCGGGCCCGCTCTTAGTGAAAACGCCATCTCAGAGGATCTGAGAGAAGGGGCCGGTGATTTCATAGGTCAGCCCCAGACCATTACTGATGCGGTCACGGAACTCACCACGCTGAGAACTGAAATACAGGCGGGTGCCATCCGGACTGAAAGCAGGCCCGGTAATTTCCGATTCATCCTGTCCTTCGATCTGCATCAGGGGTACCACTTCACCTTCCGGCGTCAGCACCACAATCTGCATATCACCGCCGTCTTCGGCCACCAGCACACTGCCCTGTTCAGATACCGTCACGTTGTCCACACCGCTCAGTACCGGGTTCTCAGACGTTGCCTTATCGTAGATCACCTGCAATTTCTGGGTATCCGTGTTCAGTTCCCAGACGCGGTTATCCCCCTTGGTCGTGAAGTAAATCAGACCCTGGTGATACCAGATGCCCTCGCCGCCCTTAAACACAGTGGCACCTTCCACCTGATAACGCGTCGGAGTGGCACCCAGGTGTACGCGTGGTGTCGGATCTTGCAGTGCCACCCAGCTGACGTAACCATTAGCATCAACCACAGCCACCTGCAGCTCCCCACGGCGCAGATCCGGGTTACCGCGCAGGGTCAGTCGTTCTGGCACATAGCGGTACAGACAGCCTTCACCATCGTCTTCCGTCAGGTACAGGTGCCCGTTAACCGGATCAACCGCGACGGCTTCGTGCTCAAATTTACCCAGCGCCGGGCGTTTTACCGCCGCTTTGCGACCATAGGGATCACACTCCCAGACATAACCGGACGGATGTTCTTCACAGGACAGCCAGGTGCCCCATGGGGTCGGACCGCCCGCACAGTTGAGCTGGGTATTATCCAGAATGCGGTAGGCATCAATAATGCGGCCATTGGGTCCGAAGCGGATTGCTCCGGTGCCGCCCACCAGCGGGGCTTCGCAGTTGGAGACATAAATCCAGCCACCATCGTGAGTCGGGAAGGTCGCACCGCCATCCGGAAAAACATGCCACTTATAATCCGATAAGCCGACCGGCAAACCGCTGCGGGCCACAATGCGTGAGGTGAAGCCGGCAGGCAGACGCACACCGTTTTCATCCGCCGGGCCCAGAGGACCAATGGAGGCAGCACTGACGCCGGATACGGTACCGGCCTGAACCACACGGCTGGTCTGTAACAGGGAAGTACCAATGGCGAGAGCAGCAGCAGAGCGGGCCAGACCCCGGCCGAACTGGCGGCGGGTCATTTCAGGAAGCAGTTTACCGGACATGTCAGAGCACCTCAGAGTATGACAAAAGGCTGAGTTTAACCTGGAAGTATGAAGGAAATTTAACAGCGACGGGAGTTAGCGTTACCGGCCTGATTGAGAGCCGCTTCTGGTGCGGTTCTGGCCTGACTCAGGACATCCGGCCATCCAGCCAGTCCGGACGTGTCGTCACTTCGGCAATCAGGGCTAAGGCTGCTTCACGGTAGGTCTCTGTCAGATAGGGTTTGCCCAGCGACAACACCTGATAAATGCCCCCTTCGAGCATGGACTCAGACACGCCGCTTGCGGTGGTGAGCGGCTGTGTGCAGTGCAGAAACGAGAACCACGAAGTGATCATGATCCAGGCGTTCAGCGCCAGATCTTCGCAGGCTTCGCGGTCAGCCCGGATGATGCCAGCCTGATCCAGCGCCATCAGGATGGATTGTGCCTGACCGAGACAGTAGCGGTAAAAATTGCGGTAGTCCTCATGCAGCTGCGGATCGGCCAGCAGCAGGGTCTCAAGATCCCGGTGCAGAAAGCGGTATTCCCATAAGCCGCGGAAAATTTCCGTCAGATAAAACTGCATATCGGTGATCTGAGCCGAACGCTCCTCAGGCAGATTCAGCACACCCCGGACGCGGTTTTCATAGGCCCGGAACAGCTCAGAAATAATCTCGCGTTTATTACGGAAGTGGTAATACAGATTACCGGTCGAGATGTTCATGGCAGCAGCAATGTGATTGGTCGTTACCGCACGTTCCCCCTGATCATTAAACAAATCGAGGCTGGTCTGCAGAATCCGGTCACGTGTTTTCACGGTGTTCACCAAGGCGTCAGAGCGTATTCTTGACGTTCTAGAGTAAAAACTCTAATAATACAAGTCGCCCGCTCAGATCCCCATATTCTGGACCGGCCTGCCGCCACTGCGCGGCAATACGATGAATCAGGTTGTGGAGCAGACACATGATAGAAACCAGCCGCCGTGGATTTCTCAAGCTGGGTACCGCAGGCACCGCTGCCCTCACGCTGGGTGCCGGAGTTGCCAGCCTTACCGGATGCAGCAGGCAGCCCATGACCGATGCCGGATTCCGGATACTGACGGCAAGTGATGTTGAGTTTCTGTCCGCACTGGCACCCGTCATTCTGACCGACAGCGCTTATCCCGGGCCGCTGGGCGACAAGGGCCGTGATCGTCTTCTGCACGGGCTGGACGAAGTTCTGCTCACGCTGCAGAAACACGCGCAGGAGCAGCTGCAGCTGGCCTTTATGCTGATGGGCTCACCGGTTACCCGGGTGTTTGCCGATGCGCCTCTGAGTTCCTGGGCCGATGCCAGCAGAGAAGATGCCGAACACTTCCTCAACGCCTGGAAGACCTCCCTGTTACCGATCAAACGCATGGGCTATGCCGGGATCTGCAAACTGTTCGAAATGGTGTGGTATGCCCAGCCGGAGAACTTTGCGCTGACGGGTTATCCGGGGCCGCCAAAGAAGATCCCGTATCCATATCCTGCCACGACTTCTGCCACAACTTCTGCTGCTGCTGAGTGAGACCGAGAAGATGACTGAACGTACACCGCCGATTCCCATGATTGCAGGCATTCCGGACCCGGTTCTCGAAGGCATTGCCGCCGGTTGGGACGTCACCGAAGCCACCGATATCGCTCATGGCAGTATTCTCGAAGCCGATGTAGTGATCATCGGCACCGGCGCCGGCGGCGGCACCAGCGCAGAGATTCTGGCTGAATCCGGCCTGCGGGTGCTGATGCTCGAAGAAGGCCCATTGAAAAGCACCAACGACTTCGACATGCAGGAAGCCAGTGCCTACCACGACCTGTATCAGGAGAACGCCGGGCGCATGAGCAAAGACGGCGCTATCTCGATTCTGCAGGGCCGCTGTGTCGGTGGCACGACGGTGATCAACTGGACCTCCAGCTTCCGTACGCCGGAGCAGACGCTGGAATACTGGCGCGACAATTTCGGCGTAAAAAGCGCCAGCAAGACAGAAATGGCCCCTTGGTTTGAAACCATGGAAAAGCGCCTGAACATCAGCGACTGGGTGATTCCGCCGAACGAAAACAACGCAGTGCTCAGCCGTGGCTCAGAGAAGCTGGGTTATCACTGGAAGGTCATACCGCGTAACGTCGCCGGTTGCTGGAACACTGGCTACTGCGGCACCGGCTGTCCGACCAACGCCAAGCAGTCGATGCTGGTCACCACCATTCCGGCTGCGCTGAACCAGAACTCCGGGCTGATCTACAGCGCCCGCGCCGAACGTCTGCTGTTCGACGGGCGCAAGGTCATCGGTGTGGAAGTCACTGCGCTGGACGGTGACTATCAGCCCAGCGGCACCCGCTTTACTGTGACGGCACCTCGCTTTGTGATGTCCTGCGGGGGGATCAATGGCCCGGCGCTGCTGAAACGCTCGAACGCCCCGGACCCGGAAAACCGCGTCGGCAAGCGCACCTTCCTGCACCCGGTAGCCTTCTCGTTTGCCGAGTTTGAGAACTATGTGGACCCATATTATGGTGCGCCGCAGTCCATCTACAGCGACCACTTTCAGTGGCTGAACGTCAGTGGTCCGGCAGGATATAAGCTCGAAGCAACACCCCTGCATCCGGGACTGGCCGGTGTGCTCTTTATGGGACATGGTAAATCGCATTTTGAGAACATGAGCCGACTGGCCAACACCAACCTGCTGTTGGCACTCATCCGTGACGGTTTTGACGAACGCAGTCAGGGCGCGGATATCGACATCGCCAGCGACGGTTCGCCGATCGTTGATTACCCGGTGAATGAATACATCTGGGAAGGTTTCCAGCGCGCCATGATCACCATGGCCGAAGTGCAGTTCGCCGCCGGTGCACAGAAAGTACGCCCCGCGCACATGGATGCGCCCTGGTATGAAAGCATCGACGAAGCACGCGCAGGCATCATGGATCTGGAGTTCCGCTCCAACGCCTTTGTGGTGGGTTCCGCCCACGTGATGGGTGGTCTGGCCATGGGTGAGGACAAGAGCCAGTGTGTGGTCGACAGCAATGGCAAATACCATTACCTCGACAACCTCTATGTGTTTGACGGCTCCATCTTCCCGACCAGCATCGGTGCCAACCCACAGCTGTCGGTGTATGGCTTCTCCTGCAAGCTCGCCAGTCAACTGGCGACAAAGATCAGCCAAGGCAAGGCCTGAGCCTGTGTTAATAACACACCCATAAAAAAGCCCCGCATCAGCGGGGCTTTTTTATGGGGGATCAAAGCACTGTCAGGCCGTAGGCACCGCTGTCTGCGTCGGCGCAGCCATGACCGCAGCGTTTTTTTCAGCCAGGATCATATCTGCAGCCTTCTCGGCAACCATCAGGGTTGGTGCTGTGGTATTACCACCCACCAGCGTCGGGAAAATGGAGGCGTCGATCACGCGCAGGTTCTGCATGCCGTGTACTTTGAGGGTGTCATCCACCACCGCCATATCGTCGTGGCCCATCTTACAGGTTCCGACCGGGTGATAAATGTTATCGGCTTTGCGACGGATAAAGTCACGGATTTCTTCATCACTCTGCACCGCTTCGCCCGGGAAGATCTCACCGTTACACCAGGATTTCAGGGCATTCTGCGCAAAGATGTTACGCACGGCTTTGACACCACGCACCATGGTTTCCATGTCGTCCGGATGATCCAGCAGGTTCGGGTCGATGTTCGGGTCACTTGCTGGGTTGGCATCCTGCAGAGTCAGACGACCGCGTGCTTTCGGGCGCAGCGCGCAGACGTGACCAGAGAAGCCGTAGCCAATACTGAACGTCAGATCCAGACCGTGGTTATCCAGACGGGTATTACTCATGTGGAACTGGATATCCGGAATTTCCTCTTCCGGACGGGACTTCACAAAGCCACCGGCTTCGGCCACGTTGGAAGTCAGGAAGTCTTTACGGCGGAAGATGTAATTAAACACCGCGATCGGACCGTCCCAGACAAAGGATTTCGGGCTGAACGCCAGGGTTTGCCAGCGCTTGCTCTTCTGCACCACCAGAATGTCCGGGTGGTCCTGCAGGTTTTCACCCACGCCTGGCAGCTCATGCACCATCGGGATGTTATGTTTCTCCAGCTCCGCTTTCGGGCCAACACCGGACAGCAGCAGCAGTTTCGGGCTGTTGATCGCACCGCCACTGAGCAGAATGTCATTCGCCTTCAGTGTCTCGGTCTTGCCATTGCGGCTGATCTCAACACCGGTGGCACGCTTGCCATCGAACAGAATCTTATTGGCCGAAGCACCGGTCAGAACCGTCAGGTTCGGGCGATCAAGAACCGGATGCAGATAACCGCGGGCAGCCCCAAAACGCTCGCCGTTTTTCTGGAAGACTTTAAACAGGCCCATGCCTTCCTGAACATCGTTATTGAAGTCGTCGGTTTCCGGATAACCGGCTTCCACACCGGCTTTGACGAAGTCTTTGCTGACCTGCATCGGGGATTGCAGATCGCTGATGTTGACCGGCCCTCCGACTCCGTGGAATTCGTTCTCACCCGGCTCATAGTTTTCACTGCGGCGGAACAGCGGCAGGACGTCTTTATAACCCCAGCCTTTATTACCGAGTGATTCCCAGTGATCGAAGTCCCACTTATGGCCACGGGTATAACACATGGCGTTCACGGCAGAAGAGCCGCCCAGCGTTTTACCGCGCGGGATGTACACACGACGGCCATTCAGGGCTTTCTGAGGGGTGGTCCAGTAGCGCCAGTTATACGATTTGGAGCGCATCAGCGCGATGATGCCCACCGGAATCTTGATCAGTGGGTTCTTCTTATCAGAAGGACCCGCTTCCAGCAGACAGACCTGAGTATCCGGATTCTCGGACAGACGGTTGGCCAGTACGCAACCCGCTGCTCCCCCACCGATGATGATGTAATCGTAGTTCACAGTATTCCACCTACGCTTTTCTGTAATTATCGGTGCATTTTAGCGGCCAGCCCCCGTCATTCATAGCGCATAATAGGCAGAACCACAGCGCCGACGTGATCTTCATCACCCGCTATGTCCATTTATTCCGTGATAACGACGTCAGCGGAGCGGCCCCTTTCCGCACGGTAGCAATCTGCTCACAAAAAAGCCCCGCAGATGCGGGGCTGTTTTTATCGGGCTGTGCTGTCGGGCTCTGCTGCAGAGTGACATCAGGCCCGGAGGTGGCAGAAGTCAGAACAGTGATCGGGAAATCCTCAGGAGTTCACCTTACGGATGTCAAAACCCACCCCGATACGACGGGCTTCTTCCTGGGCCCGCTGACGCCGCAGCGGTGGGTCCGCTTCCAGCACCGACAGTATCTGCATCTGCAGACGCTGCGCCCGGTCGGCGGGCATAGCCCCCTGCTCAACCCGCTGTGGCAGTGCATCGAGCAGCTGCTCACCCAGTTCGGCCGTCTCAGTAGCGCGGAACGCCTCCAGTGCCTTACGGAAGCGTAAGTTATCCAGCAGCAGAGCCAGACGTGCTTCCGGGTCAGCGTCATCTGCCGAAACCCCTGTCAGCACCCGCCATTCAACATCACTGACATCCGCCGGACGTGGCTGGGCCACATCACTCTGTGATCCGGCAAATAACGCCATGAACGACGACTGTATCTGGGCATCGGTACGTGCATCCGCACCGGATTCCTCTGCCTTCACGCCGGATGCCGCACAGGCCCCGGTCAGCAGCAGAACAAAGACCAGTGTGGCAAGTCGGTTATCTGACATGTTCAATACTCCATGTTGTGAGCTGTAGCATGGCCGCCCCGTCACCGGGGCAGCCGGATCAGCCATTTACTTCCACTGCTGCGGAGCAGGTGCTTCGATACGGAAACTGTATTCCTGGCCCGGGCCGGACATCAGCGCGGTGAACAGCGACGCCAGACCGGCACAGCCTTCGATGTCCGGGAAGTAGGTGTCACCGATAAAGGTCACCTGACCGCTGCCCAGATCCGAGATCGGACCGGCGTAGTCCAGATCGAACACAACGGGCTCTTCGGTTTTACAGTGCTTGAACGGGATTTTGGCAAAACCACGGCCAACGGCGTTGATGACAACGTTCGCGGCCACCGTGCCGTCGATGGCGAGAATGCCCTCGTCACTGAGGCTGACTTCACCTTCAATATCGCCCACCTGCTGAATGCTCAGCCAGACGTCGGTTTTGATACCGGCAATTCTCAGAGAAGTCTGGAAATCAGGCACATCCAGAGAGCCAACCATGGTTTCCTGAGTGATGTTGGTATCCGCCGTCATAGTGGATTCTTCCGGCAGAACCACGTCCTGATCCAGCGTTGCCAGGTGCATGGTACCGTCGAGGAACCACTGATCCAGAGTTACCACGAAGTCACCGCCGCCCGGGTTAGCGGTGGATTCCGGCGCAGGTGAGAAGGTCAGACAGCCGTTAAGCGCCGGGTAGCCACTGAAACGGTCATCCAGCCAGTCCATCACCGTCGGAGCGGCCTGGAACTGAGTGACGATGTGCTCGCTCGGGTACACATCAAAAGTTACGTTGGCAAACCTGCTGCAATACTCAGACTTCAGATCCGTGTGCTGGGAAATCGGGATAAACTCATCCGCCTGACCATGATACTGGTACAGAGGAACAGTCGGTTTGCCACTTCCGAGGTTCTGAGCGGCTACCGCTTCATAGACGTTTTCGTCTTCGAGCATTTCATCCAGGGTTTCACCGTTGGCGGTGTACTGCTCAATGCTGTCGTTCATAAAGTCAAACAGCGCTTCGAACACACATTCGTTCTTACCCTGCTCAATGGCGGCTTTACCGGCGTCGTTGGTCAGTGCATCCAGGTCAATATTATCCGGATACTGTTCAGCCAGACCAATCACAGCGCCCAGCAGGAAGGACGCACCGCTGCTGCCGTCAAGGTAGTCTGCAGTGACCGGAAAATCGGCCGGAACACCACCCGCTGCCACCCCTTTCAGATTGAGATCAGGTGTGTAACTTTCGGCCAGTTCAGCGGCCCAGGTCGCTGTCTGGCCGCCCTGAGAATAACCCCAGATGGCGACCGGATCGTCTTCGCTGATGTCGGTACCCGGCACCTGTGACGCCGCCCGCATGATATCCAGTGCAGCATGGGCCTGTGATTCGCCCGCCAGATAGGTCGGTACATCACCGGTGGTATAACCGGCGTAGTCGGTAATCAGCACGGCATAACCGGCGTTGACAACGGCTTTGACGTTTTCGGTTTCATAATCTGTACCGGCCTGCATCTGCAGTGACGGCGCGCAGCCCTGCTGCAGACCGTGAGTACCCATGGCATAGCTGACCACAGGACGGCCACCGAAACCGGACCATTTTGCGGTCGGTACCAGAATGGTACCTGTCACGGCATTCTGGGCACCCAGTGAATCGGTAGAGCGGTACATGACGTTCCACGCCTTGAATCCGGCCACGCCACCACCCAGATCCACTGTGGCTTCCCGGTACCAGATCAGATCACCGTGGGTGGTGGTTGAAATGGCCGGTACTTCATAAAAATCCAGACCGGACGGGCCTTCGGTTGCGGCGAGAGCCACAGCCGGTGAAATCAGGGCCAGCGTCAGGGCCAGTCCTGTGAACGTCTTCGGATGAGTCATAACAGATCCTCTGTTGTTATTTTTTTTCATACCGCAGTTCACGTCAGTCAACGGAAGCCGCGGATCGGAGGCTCATCTTAGAAAGACCGGTATTGGGCAGCCTGCGCGAAACGGCCAGAGATCGGTTAAATGTGGCCAGCCGGTGACGTGGCCGGAAAAGTCATGAAGGGCGGGAACCCTGTTGCTGCATAAAGTCGCTGGGACTGATCCCGGTCCAGCCGCGGAAGGCCTTGGCGAAGGCAGACGAATCGGCATACCCCAGCAGGTGGGCCAGCTCAGTGATGGATGTACCGCCACGCTGGAAATATTCGCGGGCAAATTTCTCCCGCACAAAGTTCAGTTCCTGCTGATACGAGGTGCCGTCATCCGCCAGTCTGCGGCGCAGGGTGCGGCCGCTCATACCCAGTTCACGGGCGGCATTTTCCAGCGAGGGGAAGGCGCCATAATAGCGGACCAGCAAACGTCGCAGACGCAGAGGCACCATCCGGATGGCACGGGTAGGAATGTTCTCAAACAGGGTTTTTTCCGCCGTCATGGCCATCAGGCGGTTGGCTAATGGCATATCCACGTCGGCCAGAAAGGACGGTCCGGAGAGGGCATTGCGTCCGGCATCAAAGATCACCGGGCATTTGAAATAGCGGCGGTAAATATGGCCCCAGCCCGGATCCGGATAGTTCAGTTCCAGCCGGTCAGGCATCATGCGTGGATCGTGGCCGACCAGATCGGCAAAGATGTTGTAGAAACTGACCAGATTCAGCTCAATAAAAAAGTGGGTGTAAGGCGCCAGCGACAGGTTTTCATCAATCTGCAGCCAGCCACGCTGACCGTCGATGTGAACACTCAGCTCCAGAGGTGGAAACAGCTCCCGGAAGAACCGCTCCAGCACCCGGCCGCTGTCGAGCATGGTCGGCTGGGTCACGACTGCCAGCCCGGCCATACCATGATGGGTCACCGTCATCAGGTTGCCCATCGGCAGCCCGAGGTAGGGCATACCCAGCAGGTCCATGGCCTGATCAATCAGCTTCAGCACCTGCCGTGGGGTGACAAAATACCCAGCCACGCCATCTTCACTGACCTGAATACCCGCCCGGCGGTACATCTCGTACTGATCCATGTTGAGCACAGCCTGCATTTTCTCATCAGCATCCGCCAGGCGGATTCCCACCCGCTTTATCAGACGGTCAACGTTGTCAGGAATGCTCTTGCTCATATTCAGATACGTCTGAATATGGCCCAACGGGATGCACTCGGTATCCAGGTCCATAATGGCTGTCGCTGCAGATTTTATTGTTATTAGTGACCGCATACGCGGCAGTGGCCATAACATACACCCGGCAGAAAGCTGCAGGCAACTTCCCCCCTCCTGTCTCCTTGCGGGGGCCGGACCCCGGTTGCCTCACATCACGCCATCCATTACTATTCGCGCTCATGCGCACCCGAGAGCAGACTGATGAATACGGTTGTTTATCCCGGCACTTTTGACCCCATTACCAATGGCCACACCGACCTGATCGAACGCGCGTCCCGCCTGTTCGACCGTATCATCGTTGCCGTTGCCGCCAGCCCGAAAAAATCACCGCTGCTGGATCTGGAACAACGGGTTGAACTGGCGCGCCGGGTAACCAGCCATCTGCCCAATGTCGAAGTCGTCGGCTTCAGTATTCTGCTTGCCGATTTCGTCCACCAGCAGAATGCCAACATCATTCTGCGTGGTCTGCGTGCGGTCTCCGACTTTGAATACGAGTTCCAGCTCGCCGACATCAACCGGGTACTGGCTCCGACCGTCGAAAGTCTGTTCCTGACCCCGGCCGAGAAGTACTCCTTCATCTCCTCAACCATTGTCCGGGAAGTGTCCGCCTATGGCGGCGACATCAGCTCGCTGGTACACCCGGAGGTATCCGCTGCCCTGAAAAAAGCGCACCAGAGCTGATACTGAACTATTCTGAACTGCTGTACAGCAAGCCCCTGACGGAGGTATGTCATGGCCCTGATTATTACTGATGAATGCATCAACTGTGATGTGTGTGAGCCGGAATGTCCGAATGAGGCCATTTCGCCCGGCGAAGAAATCTATGAAATCAATCCGAACAAATGCACCGAGTGTGTGGGTCACTATGATGAGCCCCAGTGTCAGCTGGTGTGCCCGGTTGACTGCATCCCGCTCGACCCGGATCACGAAGAATCCCGCGAAGAACTCGAAGCCAAATACGAGAAGCTGACCGGTCGCAGCGTTGGCTGAACCGGATCAGTCTGTTCAGCCCGGCCAGTGGCAGATGACTTGCACTGGCTGGTTTGAGACGACACACTGAAGCCTCCTGAACGGAGGCTTTTTTTATGCGCCAGATCCGCTGGTTGACCCCATTTTTTTTCTCTTTTTTCCTGGTTCTTGCCTGCAGCAAAAGCCCGGAGCCCCACGCTGAGCAGCCTCAGTACGCCATTGCCAGTGCGCATCCGCTGGCCACACAGGCAGGCATGGAGATTCTCGCCAATGGCGGCAATGCCTTTGATGCGGCGGTCGCCGTGGCCGCCAGCCTGGGCGTGGTTGAGCCCTACAGTGCCGGACTCGGCGGTGGTGGTTTCTGGCTGCTGTATGAGGCCGGCAGCAAAGAGTACCGCTTTATTGATGCCCGTGAAAAAGCCCCGGCTGCGGCCCACCGTGATTACTATCTGGATGCCAATGGTGATGTCGACCGCGACCGCGCCATCAACGGCCCGACCGCTGCCGGTATACCCGGTCAGCCCGCCGCCTTCGCCTGGATCGCCGAGAAGTACGGCAGACTGCCACTGAGCAGAACCCTGCAGGCGGCCATTGATCAGGCTGCGGACGGCTTCCCGGTTGATGACCATTACCGCGCCCTGATGGGTTACCGTCTGGACGTGATGCGCCGCTACCCGGAGAGTGCGTCCATCTTCCTGATGAACAGTCAGATTCCGGAGACCGGCTACAACCTGGTACAGACCGATCTGGCCACGACCCTGAAAGCCCTGGCACGGGATGGCAAAGCCGGATTTTACGGCGGGCCGGTAGCCACCAAACTGGTCACCGCGGTTCAGGAAGCCGGTGGTGACTGGACGGAGCAGGACCTGAAAGACTACGACGTGGTCGAGCGTGACCCCATCCGCATTACCCTGGGAGATACCGAATACGTCGGTGCACCGCCGCCATCATCCGGGGGCATCGCCATCGCCCAGATGCTGAAAATGCTACAGCACTCTGACTGGAAGACCCTGAATGACGCGGATCAGACCCACCTGCTCACCGAAGTCATGCGCCGCGCCTACCGCGACCGTGCCGAGTGGCTCGGTGACCCGGATTTTGTCGATGTACCTGTCAGCACCCTGCTCAGTGATGAACGTGCTGCCTTCTGGGCCGACAGCATTGATATGAAAACCGCGACCCCGAGTCTGTCACTGAACGGTCCGGCCAACATTGAGGAAGGTTTTCATACCACTCACCTTTCCGTTGTCGATGCTGAGGGAAACCGGGTGGCGGCGACCCTGAGTATTAACCTGCCGTTCGGCTCCGGCTTTACCGCCGCAGGCACCGGTGTACTGCTGAACAACGAGATGGACGACTTCTCAGCCAAACCGGGAGAACCCAACGCCTACGGTCTGGTGGGCGATGAATCCAACGCCATCGCACCGGGTAAGCGCCCGCTGTCGTCGATGAGTCCGTCCATGCTGGAGTCACCAGACAGCATTGCTGTGCTGGGCACCCCGGGTGGCAGCCGCATCATCAGCATGGTGTTTCTCGGCACGCTGGAGTACCTGCAGGGCAAACCGGTGGAAGACTGGGTCAGCCGTCCGCGCTTTCATCACCAGTACCTGCCGGACGTGATCCAGTATGAAACCGGTGCCCTGAGCCCGGAACTCATCACCGAACTGGAAAGCCGCGGTCACGAGTTCCGCAATGTCGGCCGTGAATATGGCAACATGCAGGCCATTCTGATTGATAAGAAAACCGGCAGACTGACCGCTGCCTCAGACCCCCGGGGTATTGGTGAGGCCTCAGTGGCACAGGAAAAATAACGTCGTTTAAACCCTGTCCGGTTTAGCTGCGACAAAGACAATAAGAGATCACTGAAACACCGGGGAAGCAGTGGAACCAGAACAGTTGGAAGCGTGTATCCGCCTGGCGCAGGGCGGAGACCAGAAGGCATTTCATGCCCTCTTCCTGCTGTTCCGTGACCGGGTGTACGCCATCTGTCTGCGTCTGCTGGGCAACCAGCAGCAGGCCGAAGACGCCACTCAGGAAGCCTTCCTCCGTGTCTGGCAGCAACTGTCGGCCTTCCGCGGTGACAGCCAGTTCTCCACCTGGCTGCACACCGTCGCGACACGCACGGCCATTGATGTCTGGCGCAAACTCAAACGACATTCAGGTCACGACGACGACAGCGCACTGGAGCTTATGGCGGCACCGGAGTCAGAGGTGCATCAGCGCGATCTGGATGCAGGTATCGCCCGGTTACCGGATCAGGCCCGCGCCGTGTTCGTGCTGTTCGCCCTTGAGGGTTACACCCATCAGGAGATCGGCGACCTGCTGAATATTGCCGTCGGCAGCAGTAAATCGCAGTACCACCGTGCCCGGCAGTTATTAAGGAGCTGGCTGGATGAAGACTGAAGAGCAACTTGATGAACTCATCAGCGCCCTGAGTAAAGAGCGCTCACCGCAGCGGGATCTCTGGCCCGGCCTTGAGCAGGCCCTGCAGAACACACCGCAGCTGAGACCTGAAAACAGCGCTCCGCAGACGGACAAGGTCGTGCCCCTGCGGACACCTCAGCCTGCGCGCGTCAGCTGGGCCCGGGGCGCCTTTGCCGGAGCCATTGCCGCGTCGCTGCTGATGACCGCCATACTGCTGCCGCAGCTGCATAACGCCAGCGGACCGGTTGCTCCGGCAAGGGTTGTCGCCAGCGCCTCAGACCCTGAAGACGCCGGTAATTCCTGGCTGACACAGGCGGTCGCCAGCCGGGTTCAGGTGCTGGATGACATGCTGCCACGGCTCAGTCACATGGAGTTTGTGCCTGAAGGCTTCGGCAACTGGCAGCAGCAGCTGGGTATCTGGATGAGCGCCAGCGAGCAGCTCGAGGATGCCCTGCGGCAACAACCGAATAACCGTCAGTTGCAGCGTCAGTATCAGACCCTGCAGCGACAGAATGCCCAATATTTACAACGCCTGCTGATGCTCAGCCAGGCCTGATTCAGGAGAATCTGTGATGCATCTTATGAATACCACGCCGCTCACCGGCCTGTTGCTGGCTGCGTTGCTGGCCCCGGCGTCTGCTTGGGCAGAGAAACAGAGCATCAATGTGACGCGTACTGTCAGCGCTGATGAATCTGTTGAGATTGAAGTGATGCGCGGTGACGTCATTATTGTTGGCGTGAAAAACAAGGTCTTCCATGTTGAGGGGCAGCTGGACGAAAAAGCCGAAGGCTTTGAACTTGAGTCTTCCGGTGGCCATACCGTCTTCCGCGTCAAAATGCCCCGGCGTGTCAGCTCCGGCTGGGGCTCATCCGACGAAGGCTCACAGCTGAGCATCGAAGTACCGGAAGGTGCCCATGTGGAATTTGAAGGGGTGAATGCCAATGTCCGGGTGACCGGAATTGAAGGCGGCACTGAGATCACCACCGTCAACGGTGGCATTGAGGCACGCAAGCTGGCCGGCCCTGTGTCACTCGAGACCGTGAACGGCCGTATCGACAGCCGCAGCAACAAGGGTTATCTCACCCTGTCGACGGTGAACGGCCGCATTATCGACGAAAGCGATGCCGACAGTCTGGAAATGGAATCCGTCAACGGCTCCGTCAGCAGCCGCAGCACCAGCCGTGAGATTGAAGTCTCGACCGTCAATGGCCGGGCCCAGCTGACACTGGATGGCACTGAGCGGCTGGAATTCAGCACGGTGAATGGCGAAATCGAAGTTCTGCTGAGTGGCAGCAAATCGCCTTACATTGAAGGCAGCAGCGTCAGCGGCTCCATCGGCCTGACACTGCCGGACATTACCAATGCCCGGGTCAGCATAGAAGCCAGCGCCGGTGGCAGTATCGATAACGGCCTGACCGATGACCCGGTGATGAAGGCCAAATACGGTCCGATGCGCAATCTGGAATTCATCATGGGCGACGGCAAAGGCCGGATTGATCTGCAGACCGTCTCCGGCGACCTCAGCGTCAAGCGCTGAGGCCGGTTTCTACCCTTCCGGTCCTGCCGCCTGACCTCAGGCAGCCGGGCCTTCTGCCTTGCGCAGATGAGCCCGCCCGGCGTCACAGATATAGCCCACCGCATGAGACGTGGTGGCCACCGGCGTATTCACCGCCGACACATAATACCAGTCTGCCTGAACCTGCTGCTGATCGACGGTGAGCAGCACAAAGCCATGCGTCGTCACTTCAGCATAACGCACGTGCGGCTGAGTCTTCACGATACGCTTCGCGACTTCATCCGCCACGCCTTCCGGGAAGCCCGGTGACGTCACAGAAGGGCAGATAAACTCCACCGCCAGCGCGCCTTCGCCAGTCTCCGGGTTGTAACTGCGACGGTGATACGGGTCCTGAGCGATTTCCGACACCAGCGAGCTGTGAATATCACCGGTGAGCACCACCACGTTATCGATGCCGTTATCTTTGATGGTACTCAACAGACGCTGGCGGTTGGCTTCGTAGCCATCCCAGCTGTCGCGCCACGCCGTCAGGGAAATATCATCCTGTACATAACGGTCGAGGTGCAGACGGTAGCGCTGCGCCATCATCACCTGCTGGCCGAGTACCCGCCAGCGGGCCGTACTGGCCTGCAGACGGTTGTAGAGCCAGTCTTCCTGTTCAAAGCCCAGCAGGGTGCGGTTTTCATCCTGAGCTTCGCGGAACAGATCAGCGCCGGAGGCCTGTTCATCGCGGCCTTCCATGCGTGTATCCAGCATCATCAGGTCGAGCAGATCACCGTAACTGAACTGGCGGTAGATACGCCCACCCTGCTGTTCGCGTACCGGCATCCATTCAAAATAGGCCTGGCGTGCTGCCGCCGCGCGCTCGTACCAGTCACCTTCAGAGCTGTCGTGGTTCTGCGCACCGCCGGGCCAGGCGTTGTTGGCAAATTCGTGGTCGTCCCAGATGTTGATCATCGGGTGACGCTGATGCAGCGCCTGCAGGTCGTCATCCAGCTTGTACAGCGCATGGCGGCGGCGGTAGTCGTCCAGTGTGGTGATTTCATGGGCCGGAGCCAGCGCGCGCGCTTCACGCAGGTCCGCATCGCCGTAATCATCCTGTGCGTATTCATAGATGTAGTCACCCAGATGCAGCACTGCATCCAGATCATCGCGGCCGGCCAGCTCGCGGTAGACATTGAAATAACCATGCGGGTAACTGGCGCAGGAGACCACGGCAAAGCGGGCACGCGACAGCGGGCCCGTCGGGGCGGTGCGGGTCTGCCCGGTCGCGGAGGTCTGGCCCAGTGCGGCGAAGCGGTAGAAATACGTCTGCCCCGGCTGTAATCCGGTGACATCGACTTTCACGGTGAAGTTACGCTGAGAGGTGGTGAGGAAACTGCCGCTCTGAATCACTGTCGTCAAGGCGGCATCAGTAGCAACCAGCCAGTCAACACTGACCTCACTGCCCTGCTCCGGGGTGAACTGGGTCCACAGAATCACGGCGGTATCCGTCGGGTCACCACTGGCAATACCGTAACTGAAATGCCCGGCCGCTGGTAGCTGAGGTTCCGTCACATCGCCCAGTGGCAGCGCCCGTACCGGGTTCATGGCCGGAATACCTGCGATGCCGGCTCCACCGGTTTTCAGAAATCGACGACGTGAAAAACTCATGCTAAGGCTCCGGGTAAGAAAAGTTCAGCATTGTATGGTGACTGAACTTTATGTCATTAGAATGAAGGGGAAACATATCTGAACAATCATAAATTATTTCAGACACCCCGCGCCCGGCCTTGCTGCGTCTGACTTCGCAGTTTGTCCGCTTCGTCTGCCGGAGTCACCGGAACCGCATTCCGGCTTGAATTCCGGCGGTGTCTCTCGCTTAATCGGGCTTCGGCCCATAACCTTTTGTGTACCACCCGATCCGAGTATGGAACCTGCCATCACCGCCAGTTTTGTTCTGAAAAAAATCATCGGCACCCTGTTGATGCCAGTGCCCCTGACCTTGCTGCTGATGATACTCACCCTGTTCTGGCTGAAACGTGCACCGCGCAAAGCGGCCGTCAGCCTGGTAGCGGCTGTTCTTCTGCTGGGGTTGAGCTGCTGGCCACCGCTGGCAGACCAGCTCATCCGCTTTCACACCGGACACTATGCGGCCTTCGACCTCAGTCAGCCGGTGGATGCCGTGGTGATTCTCGGCAGTGCCAGTTTTGAGGCCCCTGAAGGCAGTCCGGCACACATGCAGCTGGGGGCCTCTGCACTGCACCGGTTACTGGAGGGCCTCGCCATTCTTCAGGCCAATCCGCAGGCCACCCTGCTGGTTTCCGGTTACGGCGGGCTGGAAGGTTACCGGCCCCATGCGCTGCGCTTGCGGGACGCCGCCATTGATCTGGGCGTTGACCCCGGGCGCATACACATCTTTGAGACCCCCGTGGATACAGAGGATGAAGCACGCCAGATGACGCCGTATCTGCAAGGCAAACGTTTTGCGCTCGTCACAGGAGAAACCCACCTGCGCCGGGCCCTGCGTTTCTTTGAGCAGCAGGGGCTGACACCGCTGGCGGCCCCGGCTGTGATACGCGGAGATTCTGTGGCAGACTGGCGCCCCGGTTCAGGGGCGTTGGAGAACACAGAACGCGCCATTTACGAATGGCTTGGGCTGATATGGCAGAACATCAAAGGAGTTTTCAGCAGGTGACGTTAAAAACGGTTTTTTATCCGGTAATTCTTGTTTCATTACTGGCCAGTGTCAGCGGCTGCAGTCTGGTCCGCGACCTGGGCGTCGGCAAAGGGTTCTCAGCAAAATACCTGTGTTCCTCCGTGTTCAACTCCGGAATGGCGGAAGAAAAAGTCATCGAAGATTTCATCAAGCCGAAAGTCCGTCAACTGCCCTGGTTCTGGCGGGTCGATGTTGACCGCGATACTCATCAGGTCAGCGTCGGGGATATTTTTACCGGACAACGTGGTACTGCCACTGCCATCTACACTGCGGGTAAAGGCTGCACCCTGCTGGTCGGCAAAACCCGTGAAGACGTCGAGAGCCTGCCCTTCACCCCATCCTCTGCCTCTGCTTCTGCGGAAGCATCAGACGCTGAATGGCCCCTGGGCGAACGTGTCGCTCCGGTCACTGCCGGTGACTTTGACACGGACGCACTGGATAAGGCCGTCGCCGGTATGTTCGAGGAAAAATGGCCGTCAGCGCTGAACACGACCTCGGTTCTGGTGGTTCACAAAGGCCGGATCGTCGCTGAAGCCTACGACAACGGCGCCACCGCCGATACACCCCTGCTGGGCTGGTCAATGACCAAATCCGTGACCGGTATGCTGATCGGTATACTGATTGATCAGGGACGGCTGGATCTGGATGGCCCGGCACCGATTCCCCAGTGGCAGGGGACTGACAAAGCCGCGATCACTCCCCGTCAGCTGCTGAACATGGCCAGTGGCATTGAAAACAATGAAAACTACAAAGGCCTGTCAGACGTTTCACAGATGCTCTATCTGGAGAGCGACCAGCTGTCGTTTGCCGCTGGCCAGGCGCTGGTGCACGAGCCGGGGACTGTCTTTGATTACTCCACGCCGGAGGCCAACCGTCTGGCGGCGATACTGCGCAGTGTGCTGGGCGGCCAGCAGGCGGTGTACGATTTTTACCAGAATGAGCTGTTTCACAAGCTGGGCATTTATACCGGCTTCATCGAATTTGACGCCTCAGGCGGTATGGTCGGTGGCGCCTACGGTTACCTGACCACCCGTGACTGGGCAAAACTCGGGTTGCTGTACCTGAACGACGGCATATGGGACGGCGAGCGGGTATTCACTGCGCACTGGATGCGCTTTGCACTGGCACCCTCACCGGCGGCCGGTCATTACGGTGCCCAGCTGTGGATCAATACCGACGGGGAACGCTGGTACGATCTGCCGGAAGATATTTTCTACTTTATGGGGCATCAGGGACAGCGCGTGATTATGGTGCCCTCTAAAGATCTGGTGATTGTGCGCACCGGCGTGACCGAAGATTATGAACTGCAGAAACAGGCCATCAGCGAATTTCTGCATCAGGTGATTGCAGCGTTCTGAGGAATGCGGGCCGGTTTCACCCGGCCCGATTTTCAGCGGACAAGGTGCTCAGCGGACAAGGTGCTCAGCGATCCAGCTGATCAGGTTATCATGCTGCCTGCTGAACCCGGCGTCCATCAGATCCTGCTGTGACCACAGCGAAAGATGGTCTTCGAAGTGGTTCAGCTCTATGTGCTGTTCGACGAATTCTTTTGGCGTACTCACCAGCACACTCTTTCTGGCCACCCGCTTCAGCTCTGCCAGAAACGTCAGGCCATCTTCGCGGGTAAAGTGCTCCAGAATGTCGATGGCCAGTACCATGTCGTACGACTTATCCGCAATGGTCGGCAGAATAGCCAGCGCATTTCCTGTCATCATGCGGTTGTAAATGAAGTCATGCACCGGGTTCAGATACCGGGCAAAGCCTTCAATGCCATCAATCCGGATACTACGCTCATCCATCGTTTTATAACGTGAATGTTCACCGTCGATGTAAAACAGGTCCTCCAGATTGACGAATATCCGGGCCAGAAATCCATAAACACCCATGCCAACCCCGACATCAAGAATCGAGGTTGGAGAGCGCTGTTTCATAACATTTACAATTTTACCAAGCTGAGTCGTCTGGCTGTGCGGCATACAGGCCCTGTCTGAAAAATACTGAGGAGAACCAACCGTTAAGGGGAGGTTTATTAAACGCTCTATCAGTATAGCTCAGACCATTCAATCGAAAACAGCGACTGTCTGCCGGCTCAGCGCCAGCAGACGACCGTCACTGTCCCAGATATTGGCCTCAGTGTGGGCGTAGCCATTGTGGGCCTGCCGCGCATCCACCTGATACGCCAGCCAGCCATCGACGGGCATCTCGACCGCTTCCTGAATCAGATCCAGCTGCCAGGTCATGGTGCTGGCCGGAGCCGGGCCTCTGAGTTGCTGCATCACGGTCGGTGGCCAGGCGTCGATCAGCAGAATGACATGGGCATCGGTCATGATTCCGGGGGCTTCCTTCAGGCGCATAAAGCCATGGGTGTGAGAGTCTCTGCTGCCCGAAAACGGGAAGCCACCCGCCACTACATGCAGATCAATATGGCGGATAAAGTCGGGAGTAACACCAGGAATCAGCGGGATGACCCCCGGTTTTTCAACCAGTGTCATGCCGTGAGGGTCCTGTGCCTGAATCTCAATGGCGGAGGTCCTTGGCACGCCAAAACACGCCTGGCAGCTGACCACCACCTGATCGTTCTGCAGAATGCAGGCCGATGCCTGAGTGGCATTCTTACCTTCACGCAGCACCTTCACCTCAATGTCGAAACCGGTTTCGGTGAACAGTGGCCCGATAAACTGACAGGAGAATGAGCGCAGCACACGTTCCGGTATCTGAGTGCGGATGGCAACAAAAGCCAAAGAGGCCGACAGACCGCCGAACACCGTACGCCCCTGACTCCAGTCTGCGGGAATCTGCAGGTGTCCGGGGTTCTGTTCTGACATGTAGCTGCGCACGGCGGCAAATAACTGATCGGCGTTCATATTTATGCCCTAATCTGAATACCCGGCGAGAATAACCTCCTCCCCTTCAGCGGACCAGACAAGTTCATTGAACACTATATCCTGTAAATCAGGCCACTTGGGTTGGCTTTTGGTTTCAGCTGGTACAGACTTAAACGATGTCAGTACTTTAGTACCAGAAAAACAATAAAATGACATCGAGGTCTTTTCCATGCCGACAGCTGTAAAGGCGCGCTCCCCTCTGCCTGCCATGCACCCTGAATGCCGCTATGTCATCGTTGTACCAGTGCATCATGAAGAGTGGCAACGCCTGACCCGTCAGCTGAGCTCGCTGCAGCAACAGGACGGTATCAGGAGGGAGCAGTTTGAGGTGATTTACGTCATCAACAACAGCCCCGGGTGTTCTAACGAAGTCAGAAACCACAATCAGCGTGCCATGCATACACTGCGCGTCACCAGAGAACTGGGGCAGGTGAATGTGCACCTGATCGATGCGTCGAGCCGGGGTCTGGAGATACCTGACTGTAATGTCGGCAAGGCCCGGGATCTCGGAGTCCGGGAAGCCTGCAGTCGTTTTGAAGGCATTGGTCGGGATGGCTGGATCATCAATACCGATGCCGACTGTCACTTTGATGACCCCGCGTATTTCAGAAAACTCAGCACCCTTATCTCAGAGTACCCGGACGCCGTGGCCTTTAACGGTGGGCTTGAGTATGAATTCTCTCCCGATCTCAAAGACCGATCACCGGACCTATTCCAGCGGATGTACCGCATGCGGCTGCGCATCGGCTGGCACCGGTTGGCAGAAGCCATCGCGTCAGGAAGGACCCGGCAGGATTACCGCAGCCGGATGAAAATGTCCGGTGCACATATGATTGCGCCCGTATCAAGTATCCGCGCCATCGGCGGCATGCCTCAGATTGCAGCCGGAGAGGATCACGCGTTTTACAACAAGCTCAGTACGCTGGCTGAAAACCTGGGCAAACCCCTGCCCTATATCCGCCATCTGCTCACGGTTGTGACAGCTGCCCGGCTGTCGGAAAGAACGCCTGAATCCATGGCCGCTGTGGTCAGAAGTATGAAGATGAATCAGCCCTTCAGAGCCAGTGACCTGATGCCCTTACTGCAGGATTCATCGGACCACAACAGCAAGGTTGAAGTTACCTATGCAGAGTACCGCAGAGTGCTGGATGCGCTTTCCGGATTACCCGGTGCCGAAGAAACTGAACAGGAACTGAATCTCTTGTTTGGCCGCCTGGACCGGCACATGCGCAGGCTGAAGAAACAGTCAGCCAATGTCTTCGCAGGAGCACTTGCGGCGGCACAAAACTGAGCGGCTATCCTCAGGCCAGACCACTCAGCGCTGACACTGTGGGCAGTAGACGGTCGCCCTCTGCCCCTGACGGATTTCTTTGAGCGTGGCGTTGCAGACCTTGCAGGGCTGACCACCGCGCCCGTAGACATACAGTTGCTGGGCAAAATAACCCGGCTTGCCGTCGCCACCCACAAAATCCCGCAATGTCGTCCCGCCCTGCGCAATCGCTGCCGCCAGCACCTCACGGATGATCTGTGTCAGTCGCTGGTAGCGGGCTTTACTGATTCTGCCTGCCGGTGTCTGCGGGCGGATGCCCGCCAGAAACAGACTCTCGTTGGCGTAGATGTTCCCGACGCCAACCACCACGCGGCCATCCATGATGAAGGTCTTCACCGCCTGTGACTTACCGCGGCTCTTTTCAAACAGATGATCATCGGTAAAGTCCGGCCCCAGTGGCTCAGGGCCAAGATGCAGGAAGTGCTCCGAGGTTTCTCCCGGCGCCTGCCACAGCAGGGCACCGAAACGGCGCGGGTCGTGATAGCGCAGGATCTTGCCATTACTCAGGTGCCAGTCGATGTGATCATGCTTCTTTGGCTCCTCGTCCGGGCCGACTAAGCGTAACGAGCCTGACATGCCCAGATGCCAGATGGCACTGCCGACAGGGGTGTCCACCAGCAGGTATTTGGAGCGGCGACGCAGCCCTGTGATGGTCTGACCGATCAGCTCACCGATCTCATCCGCTACCGGCCAGCGCAGGCTCGACTGACGCACGAGGATGTCGGTGATCTCCTGATCTTTCAGCCAGGGCTCAATGCCGCGCAGGGTGGTTTCGACTTCGGGTAATTCAGGCATGGTGCTTACGGAGGCTCTTCATGGAAGCAGGCAGTGTACCGGTGTCTGCAGGCAAAACACACAGGCACAAAAAAACCCGCCGCAGCGGGTTTCTTCAAAGCGCGATCAATTACTTGATCTTAGCTTCTTTGTACATAACGTGCTTGCGCACTACCGGATCAAATTTCTTGATCTCGAACTTTTCTGGCATGGTGCGCTTGTTCTTGTCAGTAGTGTAGAAGTGACCGGTACCGGCACTGGATACAAGACGGATCTTATCGCGTGGCATGGTAGATCTCCTTAGACTTTTTCGCCGCGTTTACGCAGGTCAGACAGCACAGCATCGATACCTTTTTTATCGATGATACGCATGCCCTTAGTGGAAATACGCAGACGAACGAAACGGTTTTCGCTCTCTACCCAAAAGCGGTGGTACTGCAGGTTAGGCAGAAAACGGCGCTTGGTTTTAATGTTTGAGTGGGAAACGTTGTTCCCGGTTACCGGACCTTTACCTGTAACCTGACAAACCTTAGACATTGCTCTGGCCCCGATTTTTCTCTGAAACTGATATTGAATTCGTTAACCAGCCACAGGCTTTTTCGGGCCCTGGCTGAAAAGAGTTGCGCTTTATACCAAAAGGAGAAGGGGCAGGCAAGTGAATTTGCATAAATGTTAGGCAGTGATGCCTCATCATCAACTGGCTACATACGCTACAAACCCCGTCAAATCAGGCTTTCTCCGGAGGATCTTATCCGAATGGTCGGTCCCACTCCAGACCTCCTGCTTTTTTCGTCGACGACTCGCTGATCCCTTCCTGACTACAACTCTCTACGGGCACAGCACGATTCGGCACCCCTGCCTCAGCGTGCTTTCCTCGACGTCCTGTCTCGGAGCCCTGTTCGTTTTTGTCATTCGGGGCTCGCAGCAGACGAAAAGAGTGGTCACGCAACAGCCTCTTCTAAAATGACCCCGTCAGTCATTGCCAACCCCACTCTCTCAATCTAAATCTCAATCTCCCAAGGGCCGTCGGCGAAGACGTGTCAGCAAGGCATACGCCGACGACAGAGCGCAGCTTACTGTAGTAAGTGAGCATCTGGAGGAGGTGGATAACACCGCTGACACTATGCAGCCAGGCCCAATAATCAAATAAGGCCGCGCTCTGCAAAAGAGACAGTAACCCCATCCCCCACGATCAGGTGATCCAGAACCCGGATATCCACCAGCCCCAGCGCCTGTACCAGCCTTTCCGTTATCAGGCGGTCAGCACTGCTGGGTTCGGCCACGCCGGACGGGTGATTGTGGGCAAGAATCACGGCCGCAGCGCCTTTGTTCAGTGCCAGCTTGACCACTTCACGCGGGTATACGGAGGCGGCGTCGATGGTGCCCCGGAACAGTTCGTGGTACTCGACCACCCGGTTCTGATTGTCCAGCAGCAGCACCACGAAGACTTCATGGTCGCGGTCACGCAGCTGCGCCTGTAAATAGCGGCGGGTGTGCTCCGGGCTGGTCAGGGCATCCCCCCGTTTCAGCTCCTGCGCCAGATGCCGCCTGGCCATTTCCAGCACTGCCTGCAGCTGGGCGAATTTGGCCGTGCCCAGCCCCAGAGGTTTGCAGAATTCGGTCTGGGATGCCATCAGCAGCGGCCTCAGGCCACCGAAATCGGATAAGAGTTCGCGGGCAAGATCCACGGCGCTTTTGCCGGGCAGTCCGGTTCTGAGAAAGATGGCCAGAAGTTCGGCGTCAGAAAGACTCGCCGGTCCGCTCAGCAGCAGCTTCTCCCGCGGACGTTCCTCCGCAGGCCAGTCGGTAATCGCCATACCTACCTCCCTGTAGGTGTGTGATATATACTGACCAGCATTTTAGTCATCCAGAATCTGACCATGCAACAACTGTACAACCGCCGTATTCTGCTGGGCATCAGTGGCGGTATCGCGGCTTATAAAAGTGCCGAGCTGGTCCGGACCCTGAAAAAGGCCGGTGCCGACGTCCGCGTTGTTATGACCCGCTCCGCCATGGAGTTCATCACCCCGCTGACCCTGCAGGCGCTGTCCGGTCATCCGGTGCATCATTCGTTGCTCGATCCGGAAGCCGAAGCGGGCATGGGGCATATTGAGCTGGCGAAGTGGGCTGACCTGTTCCTGATCGCGCCTGCCAGTGCCAACCTGATCGCCCGCCTTTCTCAGGGCATGGGTGATGACCTGCTGACTACTGTCTTTCTGGCAACCGACGCCCCCATCTGTCTGGCTCCGGCCATGAATCAGGCCATGTGGCGTGACCCGATCACCCAGGAAAACATCGCCCACCTGAAAGCGGCGCACGGCGACCACCTGACTCTGATCGGCCCCGCGGCCGGTGAACAGGCCTGTGGCGATACCGGCCTTGGCCGTATGTCTGAACCCGACACCATTGTCGCCGACGTCGCCAACTGTTTCGAAACCGGTCTGCTGGCCGGTGTCAGTGTGGTGGTGACCGCCGGGCCGACCAAAGAAGCCATTGATCCGGTGCGTTACATCACCAACCACAGTTCCGGCAAGATGGGGTATGCCATTGCCGAGGCTGCCCGTGATGCCGGAGCCCGCGTCACTCTGATCAGCGGCCCCGTTGCCCTGCAGGCTCCGGAACGTATGGAGTGTGTACGGGTGCGCAGTGCACTGGACATGCTGGCGGCCTGCGAGAAGACACAGGATCACTGCCAGATCTTCATCGCCACCGCCGCCGTGGCGGATTACCGCCCGGCAAGTCAGCAGGAACACAAGATTAAGAAGCACAGTGATGAACTGAGCCTGACCCTGATCCGCAACCCGGACATTCTCAGCACCATGGCCGCAGCGGAGCAGCCACCCTTTACCGTGGGTTTTGCCGCTGAGACTCAGGACGTCGAGCACTACGCCCGCGACAAATTAACCCGCAAGAAACTGAACATGATCGTCGCCAACGACGTCTCTGACCGCAGCATCGGCTTTCACAGCGACGACAACGCAGTGAAGGTGTTCTGGGGGGAAGATGGCCGCCGCGATTTCGAGCTCATGAACAAACGCCGACTGGCGGTACGCCTGATTGAACTCATCGCCGAAAAATACCAAGAAGAACACTGAAAGGAACCCTAATCTATGCAGAAGCTGCAGGTAAAAATACTCAATCCCCGCATCGGTAACGACATCCCCATGCCGCAATACGCCACCGCCGGTTCCGCCGGTCTGGACCTGCGCGCCTGCATTGATTCGGCAATCACCATAGCACCCGGAGAAACCCATCTGATTCCTACCGGTCTGGCTATTTATATTGAAGATCCGGGTCTGGCCGGTCTGATTCTGCCGCGCTCAGGTCTGGGCCATAAACACGGTATCGTGCTGGGCAATCTGGTTGGCCTGATTGACTCTGATTATCAGGGTGAGCTGATGGTAAGCTGCTGGAACCGTGGCCAGAAAGAATTCACCCTCGAACCCGGCGAACGCCTCGCCCAGTACGTGCTGGTGCCTGTGGTTCAGGCGTCGTTTGAAATTGTCGACGATTTCACCGAAACCGAACGCGGTGCCGGTGGTTTCGGCCATTCCGGACGACAGTAAGCGCCAACTGGCCGACAGCGGCCACTCTGGCAGGTGTTTTAGCGGTCCCCGCCTGCAGGTGCCGAGTGTATGACCCATACTACTCTCTCCATAATAACTAACAGCAGGAGGTCTTGTGGGGAAAGGTTCCACACCCGGTCTGTCACTGACCGGGCTCAGTCGTCTGTACCTTTGGTTTGCATTACTCATTATTGCTGCCGGTCTGCTCGCTCAGCAGATGCAGATCCGCTACTACGCAGACAGCATCATCCATGACGATTACACCGTCCCCCTGGCCCGCCAGCTGGCGTCCTCCATACAGACCGGGCTGACCCGGGCCCGTACGCTGCAGGACAACATCGCCCGTCACCCTCTGTCGCTGACAGCCCTGAACGAAGCTGACAGTGACTGGGCCACTCAGATACAGAAGCTGATACCCGGTGCGGTGCGTGCCACCCTGCTGACACCGGAACAGGCCGGCACCCTGCACCAGTCCTACAACTACTCGGTGCAGGATATGGTGAATAAATCCCTGCGCGGGCAGAACCGGGGGATCGAAGCCACCCGTACCAACGCCGGAATCCGCTACTTCTGTGTCAGCCCGGTTGCAGACGGTGAGCGTATCGCCGGTGTGCTTCTGGTGGAATACGGCAGTGGCTGGGAGTCTGCCCTGTGGGAACCCCTGAAAAGCGTTGCTGATCAGGTACGGATTTATCAGTCTGTTTCCGGTCCACAAGACCCCGGCCTCAGTCTGTGGAACGTCAACGATGGCAAGGGGACTGGCCAGAGCAATACCCAGACCATCACCCCCTACTGGTATCTGACCCTGACCCCGGTTCTGCAGATGTCGGAGATGACCCTGATCTACAGTGCTTATCCCTGGATTGCTGCCCTGATCCTGACCTTTATCACCCTGTTTCTGCTGCACGGCTTCATTCACTCCCGGGTGCGACGTGATCAGCAGCTGCTTTATCACTATCTGAGTTATGACTTTTCCGGCCCTGAGTCACCTTCCCCTTTGTTCAAACTGCGGTTGTTCAATGAGCTGGCCGAGCTGATCCGGGGGCTGATCACGCCCACCGCCAGGGCAGAGGCACAAAATGACAGAACACATCTCAGCGACGAGTTCTACGCCAGCCTGAATGCTCCCCCGGCTACAAACACTGAGCGTGCGCTGCCCGGCGCCGTGGCAGAATTTCAGGCCAACCAGGAAGATGACGCAGACACAGACGACCTGCATACTGAACTGAGCCTGGAAGAACCGCCTTCAGCGGAAATTCCGGAACATATCTTCCGCGCCTACGACATCCGCGGTCTGGTGGCCAACGAGCTGACGCAGGAGTTCACTGTTCTGATCGGCAGGGCATTGGGGGCCGAACTCAAAGCACGCGATCAGCACCGCATTCATCTCGCCTGGGACGGCCGCCACAGCAGCCCGGCTCTGGCTGATGCATTGCAACAGGGTCTGACCCGCAGCGGCATCAGTGTTAACCGCCTGGGTATGGTACCGGTTGGCGTACTCTACTTTGCCACCCACCAGAAGGATTGTGACTGCGGAGTGATGATCACCGGTAGCCATAACCCGAAGGAATACAACGGCATCAAGGCCGTCGTCGGCGGGCTGCCGCTGAGCGCTGCTGAAATTCAGGATCTGAAGCGCCGCATTCAGGAAGATGACTACGCCCCGGAATCATCCGGCATGGTGACCGAAACCAGTCTGCTGCCAGAGTATCTGTCACGCATTACCGGTGACCTGACCCTGAACCGCCCGATGACCGTGGTGATCGATGCGGGCAATGGTGTCACCGGCCCCGTGGCTGAAGACCTGTTCCGCAGCCTTGGCGCAGAAGTGGTGAGCCTGTACTGCGATATCGACGGTGACTTCCCCAACCACCACCCCGACCCGGGCATTGCCGACAACCTGACGGACCTGTGCCAGACGGTACGGCAGTTCGGAGCGGATCTTGGTCTGGCGTTTGACGGTGATGGCGACCGGGTGGCCGTGGTCGACAATCAGGGGAACATTGTCTCCCCGGACCATATTCTGATGCTGCTGATCGAAGACATTCTGCCGCGTAATCCAGGGCGGGATGTCGTTTTTGATGTGAAGTCGTCCCGTTACCTATCGTCCTTCATTTCCCGCATTGGCGGACGCCCGACCCTGTGGAAAACCGGCCACTCGCTGATGAAGCAGAAAATGCATGAACTGAACGCCGTGGTCGGCGGTGAATACAGTGGCCACTTCTACATCGGTGACCGCTGGTACGGCTTCGACGACGGTCTCTACAACGGCGCGCGCCTGCTGGAAATTCTCTCCATCCGCCATAACAGCACAGTGGCCGACGTCTTCAGTGGCTTCCCCGCTGATGTCAGTACCGGTGAGATCACCTTAACCGTGGGCGAAGAGCGTAAATTCCCGCTGATTCAGGCCCTGAGTCAGGATAAGACTCTGACTGCCGACGCCCGGGTCACCCGTATTGATGGTCTGCGCATCGAATATCCGGACGGCTGGGGTCTGGTGCGGGCCTCCAACACCACGCCGAAACTGACCCTGCGTTTTGCCGGTAACAACGAAGCCACCGTCGAGCGCATTCAGTCCGGTTTCCGCGCGGCTCTGCAGCGCGAAGCGCCGGATCTGGAACTGTCTTTCTGAAAACGGATACCCGGCGCGCCATAGCAGGCGGCGCCGGGATCGGGCTATAATCGCGCCCAGTTCTTATTCCAAGGTCAAGGAATCCGCATGCCTCTGACACGTGACAGTGCCCTTAATACAGCCAAGGTTCTGAGTGAGGCCCTGCCCTATCTGCAGCGCTTTGTCGGCAAAACCATCGTCGTAAAATACGGCGGTAACGCCATGATCGATGAAACTCTGAAGAAGAGTTTTGCGCGCGACATGGTGATGCTCAAACTGGTGGGTATTAACCCGATTGTGGTACATGGTGGCGGTCCACAGATCGGCAACCTGCTGGAAAAGCTCAAAATAGAAAGCCATTTCGTCAACGGTATGCGGGTCACAACATCCGAAACCATGGACGTGGTGGAAATGGTCCTCGGCGGTCTGGTGAACAAAGACATCGTCAATCTGATCAACCAGAACGGCGGTAAAGCCATTGGTCTGACCGGTAAAGACGGCCAGCTGCTGCACGCCCGCAAGCTGCACATCACCCATAAGTCACCGGAGCTGTCAAAGCCGGAGATCATTGATATCGGCCACGTCGGTGAAGTCTCGCACATCAACACCTCCGTACTGGATATGCTGACCAACAGTGACTTCATCCCGGTGATCGCACCGATTGGTGTGGGGGATGACGGTGCTTCGTACAACATCAACGCTGACCTGGTTGCCGGTAAAGTGGCGGAAGTGCTGCGCGCCGAAAAACTCATCCTGCTGACCAACATCGCCGGTCTGATGGATAAAGAGGGTAAAGTGCTGACCGGTCTGAGCACGCAACAGGTGGATGACCTGATTGCTGACGGCACCATCTATGGTGGTATGCTGCCAAAAATTCAGTGCGCGCTTGATGCGGTACACGCCGGTGTAGTCAGCGCCCACATCATCGATGGACGGGTTGCCCACTCGACCCTGCTGGAACTCTTTACGGATGTTGGTGTGGGTACCCTGATCACCAACCGCCGCATGGCCAAACCTCAGGAGCAGGCATGAGCGGCACTGAGGAAAAGATAAGCCGCCGCGATCAGATTCTGCAGGCTCTGGCACACATGCTGGAGAGTAACCCGGGCGGGCGCATCACCACGGCCGGACTGGCGAAGGAAGTCGGCGTATCTGAAGCCGCGCTGTACCGCCACTTTCCGTCTAAAGCACGGATGTACGAAGGCCTGATCAGTTTTATTGAAGACACTATTTTCAGCCGCGTGAGCATGATTCTGCGGGATATTCCGGAAGCGGAAGTCCGCTGCGAGAAAATGCTGACCCTGATCCTCACCTTCGCAGAAAAAAACCCGGGCATGTGCCGCCTGCTCTCGGGTGATGCTCTGTCCGGTGAAACTGAGCGCCTGCGTCAGCGCATCCAGCAGGTGTTCGAGCGCATTGAGACCCAGCTCAAACAGATTCTGCGTGAGGCTGAACTGCGTGAAGACAAGCACGCCGCCAACCACAATGTGAGTGCACTGGCGAACCTGCTGACCGCTGTGATTGAGGGGCGTATCCGTCAGTACGTGCGCAGTGAATTTGCTGACCGCCCGACCCATTACTGGGATCAGCAGTGGCAGTTGCTGGGGCGTGTTATTCTGGAAGAAAAAAGTCTGGCCATGCCGTAAGGCTGCCTGCCGTCATGAGCTCATCATGACGGCAGGGTTATTCTTAGTGGTCAGCGGGTGGCGCCTCAGGAACCAACCGCTCATCCACAGGCAGACGCTCCGGATCCACGGCCTCGGGCAGTACGCCGGGTTCATAGACCTTCAGAACACGGAAACGGAAAAAGAGCGTTTCAAAGTCCTGCCTGAGCTGCACGATACCTTCTTCGCGCTGAGCAATACCGGCGCCAATATCATCAAGTCCGCGCTGCAGGCGCTGAATATCCACAGTCAGAGAATCCGGTACGGCCTGACCATTACGCTCATAGCCTGCAGCACGCTCCTGCTGCTGCTCCAGCTTGCTGCGCAGATCCTGCTGCAATAATGTCTGCTGAGTGATCTGCGATTCCAGGTCGTCCAGCTTACGCTTCAGCGCCCGCTCAATATCTGCGATGGTGGCATACTGACGCAGGATATCCATGTCGGCCTTACGACGACGCTCAATACGCTCTTCCAGCGCTTTCTGTTCGGCTTCCTTACGTTCGCGCTCGGCAATTTCGGCCGCGGTCAGCTCACGGGGCACCACATCAATCACCATGCCACGGTTATTGAGCACCTCATATCCCAGAGGCGCCAGTTCAGCGGGCACATAGTCTTTGATGACCACGCGGCCATCCACGCGGAACCGGTACAGGTTACCGGCAGCAAGTGCCGTCGTACTGAACGACAGCAACAGACAGGTGCAGATCAGAGCTCTGAACATCACACCCGGCCTCCGTCAGGCAATGCCATACTGGTCGCGGTAGCGGCTGATGGCCTCAGCATGCACGCTCAGCTGCGGATCACCAGCAACATAATCAAGCACCTGATTCAGGCCCACGATGCTGACGACTTTTATGCCGAAATCACGTTCCACTTCCTGAATAGCCGACAGCTCGCCCTGACCCCGCTCCTGACGGTCCAGTGCAATCAGGGCCGCAGCCGCCGTTGCGTGGGGTTGCTGAGCAATGATGTCCATCACTTCACGGATGGCGGTACCGGCGGTGATCACGTCGTCGACAATCAGGATGCGGCCTTCCAGCGGAGCCCCGACCAGATTGCCACCTTCACCGTGTGTCTTCGCCTCCTTGCGATTAAAGGTATAAGGTATATCCTTTTTATAATGCTCTGCTAATGCGATGGACAGAGCCGCCGAGAGAGGAATACCTTTGTACGCCGGACCAAAAACAACATCATATTCCACACCGGAGTCTTCCAGTGCAGCCGCATAGAACTGCCCCAGCCGGGCCAATGCCGAGCCGGAATTAAACAGACCTGCATTGAAAAAATAAGGACTGATCCGCCCGGATTTGAGAGTGAATTCGCCAAAACGCAACACGCCGAGACTGATGGCAAATTCGATAAATTTTTTCTGATATTCCTGCATGTAACCTGCTCCGGTGGATCATTTAACACCTGAGCAATCACAGGTTTTCCCGGTGACTTCAGGATATTGTATGATACACACTTCTATAATGCGGAACCACGTATGAGGATTCTCAACTTACATGTCGACGGGCTCGAACAGGCAGTAAAAAACGGCCTGTATACATGGCTTAACACCCTCGAGGTGGACGTGGTAGCCATTCAGAATCTGAAGGCCAAAGAATACCAGTTGTCGGACGCCGTCGTGTACCCCGACGGTTTCAACGCGTATTTTTTTGATGCCGAAGCCGATCATTACAGCGGCGTTGCCATTCTGACCCGGGACATGCCCAAAGCCATCATGACCGGCATTGCCGACCCCAAATGGGATCTGCAGGGCCGTCTGATTCAGGCTGACTTTGAACGTTATTCCGTCGCCTCCGTTCTGTTTCCCGGCGTCGACGAACACAATACGCTTGAGGACAAACTCGCCTTCCAGAAAGCCTTTGCCGATCACCTGGAAAAAACCCGGCGCAAACGCCGCGAGTTTATTTTCTGCGGCAACTTTGAAGCCGCCCACAAAACCGTGGACGTACAGAACTGGGAAGACGAACAGGAAACCCCTGGGTTCCTGCCTGGCGAACGCGCCTGGTTCGATAAGATCACCGGCCCGATCGGCTTTACCGATGCGTTCCGCGAAGCCAACTTCGGCGAGAATCAGTTTACCTGGTGGCCGGATACCGAAAGCGCCCGCCGCGATCAGAATGGCTGGCGCAAGGATCTGCAGATCTGCACGCCGGGCCTGCGCCAGTATGTGGTTGAAGCACGGATTGAGAAGGTCCCTCAGTTCGGGCTGCATGCTGCAGTGATGATTGAATACGAACTGGATGAAGACGAGTGATCGCGGATTCCAATAAAAAAGCCGGGCATTGCCCGGCTTTTTTATTGGTCTGACGATCAGCCAGCCAGCGCGGCTTTCTGCGCTGCTGCCAGCTCAACAATGGCTTTATCGGCCAGTGCCAGCATGGCCTTCAGTTCATCACCGGAAAAAGCTTCGCCTTCCGCTGTTCCCTGAATTTCCACATAACCACCTTTATCCGTCATGATGACGTTGAGGTCGGTCTCAGCGCTGGAGTCTTCGGCGTAATCCAGATCCAGAACCGCTTCGCCGTTATAGATACCGACGGAAACCGCAGCAATCATCTGCTTCAGTGGTTCACCTTTGACCTTATCCTTGGCTTTCAGCCAGGCAATGGCATCGGCCATAGCGACACAGGCGCCGGTAATGGACGCCGTACGGGTGCCACCATCGGCCTGGATCACATCACAATCGATGGTGATAGTGTTTTCGCCCAGGGCCTTAAGATCAATCGCGGCGCGCAGACTGCGGCCGATCAGACGGGAGATTTCCACCGTACGGCCCTGCTGCTTGCCTTTGGCGGCTTCACGGATCATGCGCGAACCCGTGGAACGTGGCAGCATGCCGTATTCAGCGGTCACCCAACCCTGACCTTTGCCGCGCAGAAACGGCGGTACGGAAGTATCCACGCTCGCCGTACAAATCACTTTGGTATCGCCGAATTCCACCAGTACAGAGCCCTCGGCGTGTTTGGTATAGTTGCGGGTAATACGCACGTCACGCAGTTGATCATTGGCGCGGCCACTTGGTCTCATGGGAAATCCTCGGTACGGTTGAACATGTGAATAGGCCGGGCATTATACCGGACATCGCCCGCAGTTTTACCCCACCGCGCCAATCGCCTCTGCACAATAGAGGAGTTATCTATGGTCCGCAGTATGACCGCCTTTGCCCGACACCCCTGTGAAACAGAACAAGGCACCGCCACCTGGGAGGTCCGCTCCGTCAACAGCCGCTATCTGGAGCTGCACTTCCGCCTGCCGGATGACTTCCGCGATCTGGAACCTCACCTGCGCGAACACTGCAAAACACTGCTCAGCCGCGGCAAAGTAGAAATCTTCCTGCGCTTTCAGACCTCGGGCTCAGCCGCTGGGCTGAGTGTTGATCAGGCCTTACTGCAGGCCCTGAAAAAAGCATCCGACGAGGTGCAGGCTGTGATGCCGGAGACACCCCCGGCCGACACCCTGACGGTATTGCAGTGGCCCGGCGTACTCATCCGGCGCGCACCGGACTACCGGGAAGTTCAGGAGACTCTGCTGAGCGCTTTCACTGTCACTCTGCAGCAGTTGCAGCTTGCCAGAGAGCGTGAGGGACAGGCACTTAAAAGCCTGATTATGGAGCGTTGTCAGCGGGTCAGTGCACTCAGCCATGAAGCGGATGCGATCATGCCGGTTGCTCTCAGAGCCCAGCGAGACAGCCTGCAGGAGAAGCTCAGCGAACTGCGCCAGTCACTGGACAGTGAGCGTCTGGAGCAGGAGATGTTACTGCTGGCACAGAAGGCCGACATCGCCGAAGAGTCGGACCGTCTGCGCACACACATCCGCGAGGTCATGGCGATTCTGCAACGCGACGAGCCCATAGGCCGGCGGCTGGATTTTATGATGCAGGAGCTGAACCGGGAGGCAAACACCCTGTCCAGTAAAGCCCTGCACAACGACCTGACCCGCATCGGTGTGGAGATCAAAGTGCTGATCGAACAGATGCGTGAGCAGGTTCAGAATATTGAATAGACGTCGTGCGTCCTGCTCCTACCGGCCGGCAAGAGCAGGTAAAACATGCTCGCCCATTTCCTCCATAACAGCCTCCGCTGGCCGCCGTGAGGGTTTAAGGTTCAGAGCCAGATGCCTTACCCCCAGCTCACAATGCCTCTGCAAGCGCTCAATCAGTGCCTTACGCCCGATCCTCACCACATTGTAGTTACGCTGATACGGGGCATCAGGATCTGCATCCAGATCAAAGAAGGTTGAGTAACCATAAGCCGGCGGCCTGTCATCCCCTGCCGCGTCTTTGAGCTGGGTCATAATGGTCCTGATCGCCTGATCGTCATCGACCGACCAGATCCAGGCATCGACATGGCGTGCCAGCCATTCAATGGGCTGCCGGGACCGCCCTACCGCCATCAGGGGAATCCTGCCATTGACAGGTTTAGGGTGCAGATCAAGGTTTCCGGATAAGACCCCGAAACGTTCCGTCTTCTGTTGAGGAAAGCTCTGCTCGGTCAGTGTACGGATCAGCTCCAGCGCTTCTCGGTAACGCCCTGCACGATCTTCAAATCCGACATTAAAGGCCGGATACTCGACAGGCCGGTCACCCGTCGACACGCCGAGAATAAACCTGCCCCCCGTCAGAAGATCGACCGAAGCTGCCTGTTTGGCAACCGAGATGGGCTCCCGCAGAGGAAGAACAATACCGGTAGTACCCAGCACAATGTCTGTGGTAACCGCTGACAGGTAACCGGCATAGACAAATGGATCAAGCATCTGCGCCGCATCACCGAAATTCGGATCGTAAAACGGAACATCACGCACCCAGATACTGGCAAAACCGGCATCCTCGGCTTTTTTTGCCAGCGTCTGATGATCCCTCAATGTGGGGAAAGGGCTGCCCGGGTAAGCCTCCAGAGGAGTAATCAGACCGACCGTGAGCTTATTATCCGGAAAAACACGTTCAAAATGTTCAGTCACAGGTTTATGCCTTTCTTAAGATTCGCGAGGCCATACAACATCCAGCTCGGAACGCGTGATGCGCCAGCTGCCGTTAATTCGTTCATAGTTATCCAGATACCGTCCCAACAGCAGGAACGGGTGCTGCTGCCGGGGGCGGTCGGTGACAAAATCCAGCAGATAACAGCTGCCTTCTGCGCTGTCAGGTCCGGTCAATCTGATCTCGTGGTTAGCCACAGCATGCACAAAGGGAAAATGAGCTAACCCAAGACTGTCGAAGTCGCGATAGGCCGATGACAGGTTGCGACGGATTTCTGCAAGTCCTTGCATTGAACCCACTGTCACCCTGAGTTCAGCATCTTCGCTGAAGACCTCTGCCAGCCGCTCCGTTTCTCCGCCATCCAGCAACGTGCTGTAATGCAGGCGCAAACTGCGGATTTCCTCCCGGTCGAGCATGGCTGTGATGCGATCGGACAGATGCGTGCCGCTCATTAAGTGCCTCCTTTCTGAAGCCCGTTTAAATAGGTGGAGGCATTCTATTGTTAATCTCAGGGATGATATATTCCTTTAAAGTCCACTCACTCCATCCACAGAATCCACAATGAACGACAGCATTCACACATTTGACGGGATATCCGAGTTTGTAACGACCGTCAGGACGGGATCGTTCACAGCCGCCGGTGAACATCTCAGTCTGACCGGTTCTGCGGTCGGTAAAAGTGTTACCCGCCTTGAAAAGCGCCTGCAAACCAAGCTTCTGCACCGGACAACCCGACGCCTGACCCTGACACCCGAAGGGCAACGATACTTTGAGGGCTGGGTCTCTTTACTGGACGGGATTCAGGGTCTTGAGGATGACATGACCTCAGGAACAGGACGGATTTCAGGCCGGTTACATATCCATCTTCCCGCCGCCTTTGGCCGCCGTCATGTGATGCCACTTCTCATGGCGCTGACACGCGAACACCCGGCACTGGACCTTTCGGTTCATTTCACCGAAAGGCGGGTTAACCTGATTGAAGAAGGGATTGATCTGGCGGTGCGGATTGGGACACTGGCCGACGACGCTGAACTGGTTGCCAGGCCACTCGGATATCAGAGGCTGGTTATCTGTGCCAGCCCGGACTACATCGCAAAGCACGGCAAGCCAGCTTCAGCGGATGAACTCAATAAACATGACTGCCTGGTTGGCAGTCGCCACAACCAGCCTTCAACCTGGCTGCTGAAAGGTACTGCAGGCACAACCCGGACACAGCCGGTCCGGGTACGTCATGAATTCAGTGACGGGGACGCGTTGCTTGCTGCAACACTCGCGGGAGCCGGACTCGCACAACTGCCAACCTGGCTGGTTCATGAGCATCTGGCCAGTGGGGCACTGATCCCCATACTGGAGGATTACACCGGCGCTGAGATGCCGATTCAGGTGATCTGGCCAAGAACGCGTTACGTTAAAGCCGGCCAGCGAACCGTTATCGACGCGCTGACCAGAGAGGCAGAACAAACACGATCAATCTACAGGGTCTGATCAGAACTCGTAGCCCAGACCAACCGTCAGCGCCATAGCACTGATGTCTGCGGTGGTGGTGACTTTATCGACCGTACCGGAGCCGCGGATGGTGCCCAGACTGAACGGCAGCTCAATCGGATCGGTTTCTACCGGAATATTCAGACCATCGATAGTGACATCCGCACTCGCGCCGGTAGCATAGCGGATATCGCCTTTCAGCCACCACTGACTCGCAAGGTTGTATTCGGCGCCGACCTGAAACAGAACGCCGACAGAATCACTGATCTCCATCTGCGGATTACCGTAGTCTTTCAGAGTGCTGTTGGTGATTTCCGCATCCAGTGCTGTGATGTAAACGAGACCGGCACCCACATAAGGACGGAATTTAGAACCCACCTCAAAATGACGGACCAGATTCACGCTCGGCGAGGCCATTTTTATTTCCGCGAGGTCACCGGTAATTTCCGGCAACTGCAGACCATTCACCTGAAAGCTCTCATTCAGGGTGATGTCCATACTACCCGGCACGGCCAGAATGGTCTGGATTGACCAGAGTTCATAACCCGGGAAGCGGTAACCAACCTGCAGGGACGGAAAGTTGGTGCTGCTCACATCCACATCGGGGCCACTGACGGCACCAGAGAGATTCACACTCCCGGACGACGCACTGAAACCCAGGTTACCGATGCTGGTATCCGGCTCCAGCATGGTATAGCCGACACTGAAATAGAAGTTACTCAGTGCCTCATCATCCGTCTCTTCAGCCATTGAAGGCAGGGACAGAACGCTCAGGAGGGCGCAGGTACAGGACGTCAACAAAAACTGGTTTTTCATAAGATCACCCACAGAAAAAGGATATACCGCCAGCCCCACAGAGAGTTGCGAAAGCAGTCCGGATCCGGACAGGTACAGAGGCTGAGTAAGATACGCATAAAGTACCATCATGCCCGGTAAGACAGGCGGCAGGTTCCCCCGATTTACAACATTTTTACCCGCTGCAATGCAGTGTCCTGAAGGCGCCACAGGATGCCCGGCTGCCGCAGGATGGGGTATGATGAAATCATTCAAATCAGTCAACGACGGGATACCTATGTCTAAGTCCGGATTACCTCTTTATGCCCTGCTGCCTCTGACACTCATGTTCAGCACGGCCGCAACCGCAAAGCCTGCTGTTACTCTTGCGGGTGTGGATGATGTACTCAACTGCACCCTGATTAAAGAAACCGACTGCACCTCAAAGAAAATGGAAGGACTCGCCGCCTGTAAAAAGAACCTGAAAAAAGAAACTGTGGAACTGGACGGTGACACATTGGTGATTACCGGCACTGAACAGACCGAACAGCGCAAACCCAGCCTGACCGGTGTAAAGACAGTGACCAAAACCAAAGTAACTGCCGGAATTTATCGCTGTAAGGCCGAAGAGAACGCAGTACCAGAGAAAAAGGCGCGCGCAGAGCAGAGCGTTGAAAACCGCCTGACCCGACTGAATAAACTGAAAGAAAAAGGTCTGATTTCTGAGGAGGAGTATCAGACGAAACGAGCTGAGATTCTGGACGATCTGTAAAAAACTTATTTTTCAGGCAATAAAAAACCCGCACAAGGCGGGTTTTTTATTGGTTCAGAATAAGAAAACTTATTCTTCGCCGACTTCTTCTACGTCGTCTTCAACCGCAACAACCGGACGGTCAACCAGCTCGACATAAGCCATAGGCGCATTATCACCAGCACGGAAGCCACACTTCATGATGCGGATGTAGCCACCAGGACGTGCCTGATAACGTGGACCCAGATCAGTGAACAGCTTACCAACTGCTTCTTTGCTGCGGGTACGGGCAAAGGCCAGACGGCGGTTAGCAACTGAATCAACCTTTGCCAGGGTGATCAGTGGCTCAGCCACACGACGCAGCTCTTTTGCTTTTGGCAGCGTGGTTTTGATAATTTCATGTTCAAACAGGCTTACCGCCATGTTTTTGAACATTGCCTGACGATGTGCGCTGGTCCGGTTAAACAGACGACCACTTTTACGATGACGCATGGTTCATATTCCTCTTACGCAAGCACCTTGTCGTCGTTGCGGAGGCTGGCAGGTGGCCAGTTCTCCAGATGCATACCCAACGACAGGCCACGAGAAGCAAGAACATCTTTGATTTCGGTCAGAGACTTCTTACCCAGGTTCGGTGTCTTCAGCAGTTCCACTTCGGTACGCTGGATCAGATCACCAATGTAGTAAATGTTTTCTGCTTTCAGACAGTTGGCAGAGCGAACCGTCAGCTCCAGATCGTCAACCGGACGCAGGAGGATCGGATCAATCTCTTCTTCTTCACGAACCTGTTCAACGATTTCGTCGTTTTCCAGGTTAACGAAGATAGCCAGCTGCTGCTGCAGAATGGTCGCGGAACGGCGGATAGCTTCTTCCGGATCAATGGTGCCATTGGTTTCCAGATCGATGATCAGCTTATCCAGGTCGGTACGCTGTTCAACACGGGCGCTGTCAACACTGTAAGACACACGCTTAACAGGGCTGTAGGTCGCATCGAGCTGCAGTTTACCGATGGCTTTGGTGTCTTCATCACCCTGGTTACGGGACTCAACAGTCTCGTAGCCGCGTCCTGAAGATACCTTCAGAGACATGGTCAGGGTGGCACCGTCCGCCAGGTGGGCGATCACGTGATCCGGGTTGGCAATTTCAACACCATGATCCAGTTGGATGTCCGCTGCTGTCACAGTGGCAGGGCCAGTCTTGGTGATGCTCAGCTGAGCATCATCACGTTCAAACAGCTTAACAGCCACGCCTTTCAGGTTGAGCAGGATTTCAATAACGTCTTCCTGTACACCTTCAACGGCACTGTACTCGTGCAGAACGCCCTCAATTTCACATTCAGTGATTGCTGCGCCCGGCATAGAGGACAGCAGAATACGACGCAATGCGTTACCCAGGGTGTGACCGAAACCGCGCTCCAGTGGCTCAAGAGTCACTTTTGCATGGGTGTTGGATACTTCATCAACCTGAATATTGCGAGGTGTCAAAAATTCATTAACTGCACGCTGCATAACTGCCCTAATCTCCTCTATTACTTAGAGTAAAGTTCCACAATGAGGTTTTCGTTGATTTCCGCTGGGAGATCAACACGCTCCGGAACTGCTTTGAACGTTCCTTCCATCTTATCTGAGTTCACATCAACCCAACCTACGTCAGCGCGCTGGCCGGCCAGACCCAGAGCAGACTTGATACGGTCCTGAGTTTTTGATTTCTCACGGATCGAGATCACGTCGCCACCCAGTACCTGGTAAGACGGAATGTTCACGGTTTTGCCGTTTACTGTGATCGCTTTGTGCGATACCAGCTGACGTGCTTCAGCACGGGTAGAGCCGAAGCCCATACGGTAAACCACGTTGTCCAGACGGGACTCAAGCAGTTGCAGCAGGTTTTCACCGGTTGCACCCTTACGACGGGCTGCTTCTTTGTAGTAGCTACGGAACTGCTTTTCCAGAACGCCATACAGACGACGGACTTTCTGCTTTTCACGCAGCTGCAGACCATAGTCAGACAGACGGCCACGGCCAGCGCCATGTACGCCAGGCTTGGTTTCTGCCTTACATTTTGTATCAAGTGCGCGAACACCGCTCTTCAGGAACAGGTCAGTTCCTTCACGACGGGACAGCTTACACTTTGGACCAATATAACGTGCCATTTTCTCTCTGCCTCCTTATACGCGACGCTTCTTAGGTGGACGACAGCCATTGTGTGGGATCGGGGTAACATCAGTGATGTTAGTGATCTTGTAACCACAGGCGTTCAGTGCGCGAACCGCAGATTCACGACCAGGACCCGGACCTTTAACTTCAACGTCCAGATTTTTCAGGCCATATTCTTTGGCTGCTTCACCAGCGCGCTCCGCAGCAACCTGGGCTGCGAATGGAGTGCTCTTACGGGAACCACGGAAACCGGAACCACCCGCAGTCGCCCATGAAAGAGCGTTACCCTGACGGTCGGTAATGGTCACGATGGTGTTGTTAAAAGAGGCGTGGATGTGGGCGATACCGTCCGCAACCTGCTTTTTAACTTTTTTCTTCGTTGATCTTTGTGGCTTAGCCATTTCTTTAATCCTGCTTTTAATATCAACACTGCAACAAATTCAATGCAGCTACACTAAAAGAGCAGACCCGGGTAATCAGAGATTACTTACGGATCGCCTTACGCGGACCCTTACGGGTACGTGCATTTGTTTTAGTACGCTGACCACGAAGCGGCAGGCTGCGACGGTGACGGATACCACGGTAACAACCGAGATCCATCAGACGTTTGATGCTCATCTGCACCTCACGGCGCAGGTCACCTTCAACGGTGAACTTACCTACTTCGCTACGAACAACATCAAGCTGATCTTCGCTCAGGTCACCGATGATGGTGTTCTCAGCGATGCCAGAAGCGGCACAGATCTGCTTAGCAGTAGTCTTACCAATGCCATAGACATAGGTCAGAGAGATGACTGCATGTTTGTTGTCAGGAATGTTGACACCGGCAATACGGGCCATGTCTAACTCCGTTCATATTACTTGATGAAAGGGCGGCGAATACTACAGGCTGTTTGCTTATAAAGCAAGCGTCCTTTCTTCACCACCCACCTTGCCCGGGTATTAACCCTGACGTTGCTTGTGCTTAGGATCTGTACAGATCACTCGCACGCTGCCGTTACGACGAATGATTTTGCATTCACGGCAGATTTTTTTAACAGATGCACGTACTTTCATGACGTTCTCCTGATTCCGGTACCAGCCTTAACGGCGGGTTCCGTAATTGTGTAAGTTCGACTTCTTCATCAGTGATTCATACTGATGGGACATCAGATGCGACTGCACCTGCGCCATGAAGTCCATTACCACGACCACCACGATCATCAGCGACGTACCACCGAAATAGAAGGGTACATCAGCTGCAACGATCAGGAACTGTGGCAGCAGACAGACGGCAGCGACATAGAGCGAACCGAACAGCGTCAGACGCGTCAGAACAGCATCAATGTAGTTAGCAGTCTGTATACCGGGGCGGATACCAGGGATAAACGCACCGGACTTTTTCAGGTTCTCTGCAACATCACGCGGGTTGAACATCAACGCCGTGTAGAAGTAGCAGAAGAAAATAATGCCTGCGGCAAACAGCACAATGTACAGCGGTTGGCTCGGACCCAGTGCCAGACTGATGTCCTGCAGCCACTCCATGCCTTCACTCTGTCCGAACCAGGTGCCCAGAGACGCCGGGAACAGCAGCAGAGACGAGGCAAAGATCGCAGGAATCACACCCGCCATGTTCAGCTTCAGAGGCAGATGACTGCTCTGAGCGGCCATCATCTGACGGCCCTGCTGACGTTTGGCGTAGTTGATGGTGATGCGGCGCTGACCGCGCTCCACAAACACCACAAATGCGATCACTGCAATCGCCAGAGCAGCGATGGCCAGGAGCAGCAGAATATTCAGATCGCCCTGACGCGCAGACTCAAACGCCTGCGCCAGTGCGGCCGGAAGACCCGCGACAATACCGGCAAAGATCAGGATAGAGATACCGTTACCGATACCGCGCTCCGTTACCTGCTCGCCCAGCCACATCATGAATACCGCGCCAGCCACGAAGGACGGAACTGCTGCGATATAAAATTCGATACCGGAACCAAAAGTAACGCCCTGACCGGCCAGACCAGCGGAAACACCGAAAGCCTGAACCGTTGCCAGCAGAACCGTGCCATAACGGGTGTACTGGGTAATCTTACGACGACCCGCTTCACCCTCTTTCTTCAGCTGCTCAAGCTGAGGCGTAACAGCTGTCAGGAGCTGCATGATGATCGAGGCGGAAATGTAAGGCATGATGCCCAGCGCCAGGATACTCATACGCTCCAGTGCACCACCGGAGAACATGTTGAACATTTCAAGGATAGTCCCCTGATTCTGTTCAAACAGTCGTGCCAGTGCATCCGGATTAATTCCCGGAACCGGGATGTGTGTCCCGATCCGGTATACCACGATGGCCAGCAGTACGAACCGGATACGAGCCCAGAGCTCGCCCAGACCATTCTGCATACCGGCCGGAAGTGCGCCTTGTTTTGCCATCAGTCTTCGACCTTACCGCCTGCTGCTTCAATCGCAGCTTTAGCGCCTTTGGTCACTTTCAGACCTTTAACTGTTACTGCTTTGCTGACAACGCCAGACGAAATAACACGGGCTTCTTTGATTTTCTCGCCGATTACATCAGCGGCTTTCAGAGCAGCCAGGTCCACTACGTCGCCATCGACCAGAGTCAGTTCGTGCAGACGAACTTCAGCAACGTACTGAGCCTTACGTGAAGTAAAGCCGAACTTAGGCAGACGACGGTGGATTGGCATCTGACCGCCTTCAAAACCCGGAGCAACCGTACCGCCGGAGCGTGATTTCTGACCTTTGTGACCACGGCCACCGGTCTTACCCAGACCGGAACCGATACCACGGCCCACACGCTTGGTGGACGATTTAGAACCAGGAGCCGGACTCAGTTCATTGAGACGCATGTTACTCCCCTTCTACCTTAACCATGTATTGAACCTGATTGATCATGCCGCGTACGGAAGGTGTATCTTCCAGCTCAACGGTGTGACCAATACGACGCAGTCCCAGACCTTTCATGGTTGCACGGTGCTTCGGCAGTTTGCCGATCGTGCTACGGGTCTGAGTGATTGTTACGGTTTTTTTAGCCATGTCGGATTACCCCAGAATGTCTTCGACGGACTTTCCGCGCTTGGCAGCAACCTGTTCCGGAGACTTCATCTGCGCCAGACCATTGAAGGTCGCGCGGACAACGTTTACCGGGTTGGTAGAGCCGTAGCACTTAGCCAGTACGTTCTTAACACCAACCATTTCCAGAACGGCGCGCATTGCACCACCGGCGATAATACCGGTACCTTCAGAAGCAGGCTGCATGTAAATCTGAGCACCGGAGTGACGTGCACTGACCGGATACTGCAGAGTTGATCCGTCCAGCTGGACGTCGATCATGTTACGTTTTGCCTGTTCCATAGCTTTCTGAATAGCGGTTGGAACTTCACGGGATTTACCGCGGCCGAAACCTACACGGCCATTGCCATCACCAACAACAGTCAGTGCGGTAAAGGCGAAAATACGACCACCTTTAACCACCTTGGCAACACGGTTAACCTGAACCAGTTTTTCCTGCAGTTCACTTTCATTACGATCTGTATTTGCCATGATCCTACCCCTTAAAACTCAAGGCCGTTTTCACGAGCCGCGTCAGCCAGGGCTTTAACACGACCATGGTATTTGAAACCGGAACGGTCGAACGCAACCTTAGTTACGCCCGCAGCCTTCGCACGCTCAGCAATCAGCTGACCGACTTTGGTTGCGGCATTGACGTTGCCGGTGATGTCACTGCGCAGATCTGCTTCAACAGTTGAAGCCGTCGCCAGAACGGCAGCGCCGTTAGCGGAGATGATCTGAGCATAGATGTGTCTGGGCGTACGATGAACGCACAGACGCACCGCGCCTTTTTCACGGATATGAGCCCGTGATTTCACGGCGCGACGCAGACGAGCTTTTTTCTTCTCATTCATGGCCTAGCCCTTACTT